>Ga0136651_10000804_pt1 | contig 17346 bp, 13 predicted proteins | sample Mar14236cmmetaG_FD_94867 | JGI IMG/M metagenome (GOLD analysis project Ga0136651, IMG submission 94867) | Marine hydrothermal vent microbial communities from Guaymas Basin, Gulf of California to study Microbial Dark Matter (Phase II) - Marker... ... | reverse complement strand
GGTTAAGGAGATGATGATATTGATGGGAATGAGGAATTTTATAAAATGATTTGAAGAACGATGCGCAAAAGGCTGAAGTGATCCGGGTTCTCTTGTTTTTTCGTTTTATACGGAGAAATTAAAGAAAAAGCTTTCTTTGGGACTATATTTCTTGCATATTTTTTACTGTACCACTGTATAAGGATTCCCTTGGGGCCTACTATGTTGACTTTCATGTATTTATTAGCTAATATCTTTTGAGTAGAAGCTATTAGAGCTTTTTGTTGGTATGTCCGTGAGCTTCAGTAAAGTATTCAGATCAAATATTTTTTATGTGTTTGTTATTTTCATTGGATTAACCTTGGTAACATCTGTGGTGGTTTATCTTTTTGAGAGGAGGTCGAACCCGGAAGAGTATAGGAATCTCTGGGATTCATTCTGGTGGGTTCTCGTTACTGTTTTCACTGTTGGCTACGGGGATATAAAACCAGAGACGACAGGTGGTAGAATTGTGGCAATTCTTGTAATGTTCACGGGGATATCCCTTTTGTCGCTTATAACGGCAACCGTTTCGTCCATTTTTGTTGCAAGAAGAATAAGGGAGGGGCAGGGCTTGGAGAAAGTAAAAGTAGAGGATCATATTATCATTTGTGGCTGGTATGATAGGGCGGAGAGGATTCTTGAGTCCATTTTTGAAGTAGCAGGAGATTCTTTCCCAAAAGTGGTTTTGGTTAATGAACTGACGCCTGAAGAGGTAACATCGGTCGTGACCAGGTTTGAAAAAGAGGGAGTAAAATATATACGAGGGGATTTCACAAAGATTGCGACTCTGGAAAAGGCCAATTTGAAGAAAGCCCGGATGGTTATTCTTTTGCCCAATTTATCAAAGACGGATCGGGTGGATGCGGATGAAAAGACGATTCTTGCCACGCTTAACATTAAATCTGTCAGCCCAAAGGTGAAAGTTCTGGCCTGCATACTTGACCCTGAGAACGAGAGTCATGTCAGGCGAGCAAAGGCGGACTACGTTTTCGTGAGCGACCAGTTCTCGGACTTTATTATAGCGAATCAGGTGTCGAATCCCGTTATGCTTGAGGTCTTTCGGGGTCTTTTGAGTATGGACTCAGGGAAGCGAATTTGTGTGGAAGCTATTCCTGCAAGGTTCGTTGGAAAAATGTATAGGGAGGTCTTTGAGTTTTTTAGAAAAGAGAGGAGGGCTTTACCGCTTGGGCTTGTCTCTCAGTCAGAGCCCATAAGCCTTTCTGATTTTCTTTCAGCAGATACCTCTTTTCTTGATGCTTTTATAGAGAAAAAGCTAAAACAGGCGGGAAAATCTCTGGAAGAAGAGGAAAAGGTTATGGTAAATTTGAACCCGGATGATGATTATGTCATTAAACGAGGAGAGCAGGTTATAGTTTTGAGATAGTTATGAGTAAAGTAATAAGCAAGAAGGATTACTACTTGGAATATCTAAGGAATTTTTCGATTTTCTCCGAGCTGGAATTGGAGGAGATAGAACTTTTCTATTCTGTGATGAAAATTATTCAGTTCGAAGAAGGGGAAATAATTCTACGGGAAGGAGAAGTAGGGCATTCTGTGTTACTTCTGCTAGATGGTGGGGTAGAGGTCTCTCAGGCGTTAACTCTTAAAAGAGATGATAGTGATATGGATACTCGGGAAAAGGGGCTTATAAAGTTAAACTCCAGGATGTATCCCTTTTTTGGGGAGATGTGTCTCTTTGCAAAAGATGACAAAAGGTCAGCCACTGTAAGGGCTGAAACTCGTTGCATAATAGGAAGAATAACCAAAACTGACTTCTATAAAATTTGTGATGCTAACCCGAGTATAGGGTATAAGGTTATGAGAAACATTGCTACTGTCCTTTCGGACAGGCTCAGACAGGCGAATATGAATATAATGAAGCTAACCACTGCCTTTAGTTTGTTGGTAGATGAAATGACATAAGGGAAGTAGCTATGGGAATTCAACTGGAGAAGGTTTATAACCCTGCAGGAGTGGAAGAGAAGTGGTACAATCACTGGCTTCAGAAGGGATATTTTCATGCTAATCCGGAGAAGCCAGGTAGGAAGTATTCAATAGTAATACCTCCACCCAACGTTACCGGGATTTTGACAATGGGGCATGTCCTGAATAATACGATTCAGGATATACTTGCAAGAGTAGCAAGGATGAGGGGCTATGAGACGCTCTGGCTTCCAGGGACTGATCACGCAGGCATCTCTACTCAGGTGGTTGTTGAAAAAAAGTTGAGGCAGGAGGGTGAAACCAGGCATGATCTCGGCCGGGAGAGGTTTGTCAGGTTGGTCTGGGACTGGGCGCTGAAGCATAAGAATATCATTACAACGCAGTTGAAGAAGCTGGGATGTTCGCTTGATTGGGAGCGGGAGAGATTTACCCTGGATGAGGGGCTATCGTATGCTGTTCGGAAGGTGTTTGTGGATTTATATAAAAAAGGGCTCATTTATCGTGGGGAAAGGATTATCAACTGGTGTCCTGCAACAATGACAGCCCTTTCCGATGAGGAAGTCATTTACAGGGAAACGAAGGGGCATTTGTGGTATTTCAGATATCCGCTTGCTGATGAAGATGGCTTTATTGTGGTTGCGACTACGAGGCCCGAGACGATGGTTGGGGATACAGCTGTTGCCGTGAATCCAGACGATGAGCGGTACAAAAGATATATCGGGAAGAATGTCAGGTTGCCGATTGTGGGTAGGGTAATCCCGATTATTGCAGATGAGGTGGTTGATCCTGAGTTTGGGACGGGGGCGGTTAAGGTGACACCAGCGCATGATCCTGTTGATTTTGAAATTTCTCAAAGACACGGCCTTGAGAAAGTGATAGTAATGAATCCCGATGCTACAATGAATGAAAATGCAGGGGAATTGATTTGTGGGAAGGATAGGTTTGAAGCCAGGGAAATTGTTGTTTCAGAGATGGAGAAGCTTGGACTTCTTGAAAGGGTAGAAGACTATGTTCACAATGTTGGATACAGTGAAAGAGCGGGAGTGATGGTAGAACCGTATCTCTCTGAGCAATGGTTTGTTCGTATGAAACCTCTTGCAGAGCCAGCGATAAGGGTGGTGAGAGAAAAAATGATAAAATTCCATCCGGAGCGGTGGTATAAAACATATTTTCACTGGATGGAAAATATCAAAGATTGGTGCATTTCCAGACAACTCTGGTGGGGACACAGGATCCCGGTTTTCTACTGCAGGGAGTGTGAGTGGCAAGACGCTTTGATGGAGGACCCTGATAGATGCCCCAAGTGTGGGGGTGAGGTGTATCAGGATCCTGATGTGCTGGACACATGGTTCAGCTCCTGGTTGTGGCCGTTTTCTACGATGGGATGGCCTGAAGAAACTCCGGATTTGAAGAGCTTTTACCCAACAGATGATCTTGTTACTGGGCCTGACATTATCTTCTTCTGGGTAGCCAGAATGATAATGGCGGGGCTTGAGTTTATGGGCGATATTCCTTTCAGAAATGTCTATTTTACCGGCATTATCAGAGATATCCAGGGCAGGAAGATGTCCAAATCTCTTGGTAATTCGCCTGATCCGCTTGTGCTTATTGAAAAGTACGGTGCAGATGCTCTTCGATTTGGAACGATGCTAATAGCTCCTCAAGGACAGGATATTCTCTTTTCGGAAGAAAGGATTGAAGTTGGAAGAAATTTCATGAATAAGCTGTGGAATGCTTCGCGGTTCATGCTGATGAATGTAGAAGATATTGAGGAATATCTAAACTTTGGTGAGGAAGACCATCAGCTTGAACTGTCGGATAGATGGATCTTGAGCAGGCTAAATAGTACGATAGCCCGTGTTGATGAGGGACTTTCAAGTTACCGATTTGATGAGGTTGCGAGGATAATATATGATTTTACCTGGAAGGACTTTTGCGATTGGTATATCGAACTGATTAAAAAGAGATTATATGAAGGGACTGAGGCAGAGAAAAAGGTCGCACTCAAAACAGGGTTATTTATTCTCAGGAATCTATTAAAACTATTACATCCGTATGCTCCCTTTATTACCGAGGAAATCTATCAGAAGATAAAGAGAAAGGACGAGCCTGATATAGTGGTTTCGTCCTGGCCAGTTGTGGATAGTTCCCGTATTGATAGGGGAGTAGAGGATCTCTTTGCGTTCATTCAGGAGGTTATAACTTCGCTGAGAACTGCAAGGAGCGAAATGAATATCCCTCCGCAGACGATTTTAAAGCTTCAGATAAAGACCAATGAAGATTATAGTTTTACAGAAGTATTGTATGATGCTACAGTTCAGGATTATGTAAAAAGGTTGGTGAGAGTGGAGGATATTTCTATCTCGGATGAGCTTGAAAAGCCCCACCCGTGCGCGACGGTTGTTGTGCATGGAAATGAGTTTTACATCCCTCTTGAGGGGGTAATTGACATCGACGCTGAGAGGAGAAGAGTGGAAAAAGAGATAAAGAAAGTTGAAAGTTTTCTAATAGCTATAAAGAAAAAACTGGAGAATGAAAATTTTATTAAGAAGGCACCGCCAGAGATTGTAGAAAGAGAGCGGGAGAAAGAGAGAGCAAATAGCGAGAAGCTCAGGAAATTGAAAGAGCATTTAAAAACCCTTGAAACGCTTTAAATGGAAAGGGGTTAGTTGTGATACTGAAGAAGGGCAAAGGGTGGATTGGTAGTTTGCTGGTAACGTTTATGATGACCATTCCCCTTTTGCCTAAGGAAGAGATTTATGTGACAGTTTACAATAGAGACATAGCTCTCGTTAAAGAGGTTAGAGAGGTTGAGGTAAAGAAAGGTTTGAGTGAGATTGCTTTGTATGATGTTGCATCCAGGCTTGATCCGACCAGTGTTCGGGTTGCTTTTACCCGTGATGTGAAGCCACTGGAGCAAAATTTCCTGTATGATCTGGTAAATGATGAAAGAATTTTACAAAAATATCTGGGGAAGGAAATTGAGCTGCTTCTCGAAAACGACAATATCATTAAAGGTAAGCTTTTGAGTTTTGATGCTAATAGCATTGTTTTGCAGACAAAAGAGGGGAATATAAGAATCGTTGCAAAGAAATTTGTAGTGGATTACAGGTTTCCAGCTCTTCCAGAGGGGTTAATTGTTAAGCCAACCCTTCAATGGCTTGTAGAATCCTCCTTTTCTGGAAGGACTGGAATTGAGGTAAGTTACCTTACTCATGGCCTGGGCTGGCATGCTGAATATAATCTTGTAATTCCTCGTAAAGGAAAGAGGAAAATGAGATTTGCCTCTTGGGTTTCTATAGAGAACAATTCGGGAAAATCTTATCGGAAAGCAAAACTGAAAGTTGTGGCGGGTGACATCAGCCTTGCTCCCCGGAAAGAAAAAGCCCGTGGAGAACAAATTGTTACTTTTGCTGCTGAGGTGAGACCAGAAGCTGGTTTCAGGGAAAGAGGACTCTTTGAGTATCATCTATATGAGCTTGGGAGGCCTGTTGATATAAAAGACAGAGAGATAAAGCAGATTTCTCTTTTTGATGAAGTTGAAATAAGGGGAGAAAAGGTTTTTAGATTTATGAATAATTTAAACTATCAGGGAGGGAAACCATTGAGTGTCTTGTACAGGATAGCGAACACAAAGGAAAATGGGCTGGGCATACCTCTCCCTGAGGGTGTGGTGAGGGTTTTCAAAGAAGATATTGATGAGTCAATGCAGTTTGTAGGGAGTGATAGGATTGAACACACAAGCAATGGTGACACGCTGGAGATTGTGGTTGGTAGAGCTTTCGATGTTAGAGGAGTTCGAACTATACTTGAGAGACGGCAGGAAAGGGGAAAGTCGGAAACCTATACAGTGAAACTGGAAGTCAGAAACCGGAAGAAAAAACCGATAGAAGTTGAAATTCTGGAAATAGTTTATCCCCATGGCTATGTAAAAAATTCAACTCACAAATACGTGAGAAAATCCAGTAACACGGTACTTTTCCCTCTTCAGATGCCGGCTAACAAGACTGAAGTTATAAAATACACATACATACGCTATTTTTAAGTTGGTAAAGCAGGGATCCTCTGAAAAGTTCGCGGAAAATATATCTGTAAGGTACATTAAGGGTGTGGGACAGAAGCGCGCAGTGGCGCTCCAAAAGGCGGGGATTGAGACCCTTGTTGACCTACTTTACTATTTTCCCCGTCGCTATCTTGACAGAAGCAACCTTGTCAAAGTAGCACAGTTGCCCATCGGGGAAGAGGCAACTTTTGTGGGCAGGATTATCTCGATCGATGTGGTCAGAGGGCGGAGGGAGTATTTACAGGTTCTGGTGGGAGATGATTCAGGTTTTATTTATTGTATCTGGTTCAATGGAATCCAGTATATGAAGAAAGTTTTCAAACAGGGAGAGCTGGTGGCTTTTAGCGGCAAGGTGGATTACTTTAAACGACCGGTCATGGTGCACCCGGATTATGATAAACTTGAAAAAAGTGAGTGGGATACTTTGCATACGTCCAGAATTATTCCTGTATATCCTTCCACGAGTGAGCTTAAGAAGGTAGGTCTTGATAGTAGGGGTTTTAGGAAGTTAATGAAGCCTATAGTGGGGAGCTTAGATAAAACTGTCAAAGAGGTGCTTCCTCCCAGTATTCTGGAAAGGCAGAAGCTTCCGGGAATTAATAGAGCATTTTCTCAGATTCACTTTCCCGACTCAAAAGAGGAACTTGAAAGTGCGACCAGAAGGTTCAAATTTCAGGAGCTGTTTTTTCTACAGTTGTTGCTTGGAGTAAAAAGGCTCGGTATAAAACAGACTCCGAAGTTGCACAAATACAATGGGATCGGACCTTTTTTTAAGGCTATCTATGATAGTTTACCCTTTGAGTTAACCAGCGCTCAGAAGCGGGTGATAAAGGAAATATGGAAGGATATGAAAAGCGACAAAGTGATGAATAGATTGCTTCAGGGTGATGTAGGTTCTGGTAAAACAATAGTTGCACTTTTTGCAGCGAGTATTGCTATAGGAAATGGGTATCAAGTCGCCTTTATGGCACCGACCGAGATCCTTGCTGAGCAGCATTTCAGGAATCTACGGCAATATTGCAACAATGTGGGGATATCTGTGGGGTTGTTGATAGGTGGGCAGGCAAAGAAGGAAAGAAAAGAGACTCTCGAGAAAATGAAGAATGGTGATATCAATCTTGTTGTGGGAACTCATGCTTTGATTCAGGAAGGGGTGGAATTTAAAAATCTTTCTCTTGTGATTATAGATGAGCAGCATCGATTTGGTGTCGGACAGAGGAGTCAGCTTATAGGAAAAGGATTTAACCCTGATGTCCTTGTCATGACAGCGACCCCTATACCCAGAACACTAAGCATGGTAGTACACGGGGATATGGATGTTTCGGTTATTAATGAAATGCCAAAGCACAAAGCAAAAATCATCACTAGGCTTGTTACCAGGCAGAAGCTACCTGTGGTTTATCAGTTTATACGGGAACGAGTGAAAAAGCAAAAGGAACAGGCATACATTGTTTATCCACTTATAGAGGAATCCGAAAGGGTTGATTTGAGGGCAGCAGTCAGGGAATATGAGCATTTAAAAGAGGAGGTTTTCCCGGATATTAACCTTGGTTTGCTTCATGGAAGGATGTCTTCTATGGAGAAAGATGAGGTTATGAAAAAGTTTTTAGAAGGAACAATTGATGTTCTTGTATGTACAACTGTCATCGAAGTTGGTATTGATAACCCGAATGCTACGATTATGGTTATTGAGAATGCTGAAAGATTTGGTCTAACCCAGATACACCAGCTAAGAGGTAGGGTTGGGAGAGGATCGAGAAAGGGTATCTGCGTGCTGGTAGAGGGTAAACGAACTGAGAATTCGAGGAAGAGGCTAAGTGTCCTGCTGTCGACAGATAACGGTTTTGAAATATCCGAGGAAGACCTTAAATTACGAGGACCAGGAGAGTTTTTTGGTACCCGTCAACACGGTTTTCCGAGAATGAAAATTGCTGATATTTTGAGGGATAGGGAGATTTTATATAAAGCGAGAGAAGAAGCTTTTTCTCTTTTGAAAGAAGACCCTCATCTTCGAAGGCAGGAAAATATCAACACCCGGGAACATTTATTAGGTTACTACTCAGAGTATCTGGAGTATGTGGATGTGCTGTAAAAAGAGGAGGGTGGAAATGAGTGAGGATAAGAGGGAAAAGGATAAAGTTCTATTTATAAGCCTTGTTCAGTCGCTTGCTGCCAATTGTTGGATCCAGCTTGGGAAACACATTAACCCTGTCACAGGGAAGTTAGAGAAAAATCTTAAAGAAGCTTCTTTCACAATTGATTTGCTCGATATGTTACAGGCTAAGACGAATGGTAATCTTTCTCCTGAAGAGGCTGCGTTTCTTGAGAAAACCATTTCTGAACTTAAGATGAATTACGTTGATGAAAAAATGAAAGAGGAAAAGGGGCAGAAAAAGGAAGGAAAAGAGGAAGGAAAGGAGCCTTCTCCCGCAGAAGAGAATAAAAAGAAAGAGGAAAAAAAAAGAGAAACAAGAGAGCTCAACAAATAAATAAGAGGCAAAGAGAAACATGATAAGAGAATATTTTGAAAAGAACAGGTTAAAAGTAGTTCTTGCACTTCTTGTTTTTGTGATAAGTTTTATCGTTTATGTGGATACTGTTGCTCCTTCGGTTCCTTTCTGGGATTGTGGAGAGTTTATTGCTACCTCCTACATTTTAGGAGTTCCGCATCCACCTGGTAGTCCTCTTTACATACTGCTTGGTCGTATCGCAACATTGATTCCTACCAGCGAGAGTATAGCTGTAAGGGTTAATCTGATGTCTCCTCTTGTAAGCGCTCTTGCGAATATGATGTTGTTTCTTATTATTCTCAAGCTTTTGAAATCCTGGGGGAAACCAGAGAAACTGGAACACAAAATTGCGGTTTATGTTGGAGCTTTTATAGGAGCACTTACCTTTGCCTTTACTGATAGCCACTGGTTCAATTCTGTGGAAGCGGAAGTTTATGCTATGAGCCTATTTTTCACATCTCTTGTGGTGTGGTTGATTCTGGTGTGGGAAGAAAAATCTGAACAACCGGGTCATGAAAGATATCTTCTCTTTATTGCATATCTTATCGGGCTTGCAATTGGTGTTCACTTGTTGAGTTTGCTGGCCATATTTTTCGTTGCTCTTATTGTCTACTTCAGGAAGAAACAAATCTCTTCGGTAGGTTATCTGGTACTTGATATTGTTATTGGAATTGTTATTGTGGGGCTTATTTTCCTTTTCTTTCATATGTTTAAGATGTCTTTTAGTCTCCAGGCTTTGTTTACCCTGGGTACTTTTGTGGGCTTGTACTGGTATTTGTATAAGAATAGTAAGAAGCCGAGGATGCGAGAGCATGCCCAGAATGTTTTAATGGGCGCTATTACCTCGGGTGTTTTTCTTGTTATAAATGCAGGGATTGTTCAGGGGCTTCCCAAGCTGGCGGATAAGTTCGGGCTTGTAGCAGTTATAATAGCGGTTGTATTGTTGTTTGCTGGTGCAGGCATAAGCATTGCAAAAAGAAAAACAAATATTCTTTCTTTGGCCCTTGTCTCCCTGGTGCTCATTGTGGTGGGTTATTCCACGTACACTACAATCTTTATTAGAAGCGCTCAGGATCCCGCTATTGATGAAAATGATCCCGAAACTACGAAACAGGCGGTAGCATATCTTGAAAGAGAACAATATGGGAAAAGGAGTTTTCTGGATATTTTTGACAGACGGAAATGGACTCCTGCTACGAAACATAAATACAAAGGTGCGTGGGATTTTTTCTGGAAATACCAGATTAACCATATGTACATAAGGTACTTTAATTGGCAATTTGTGGGTAGATATAAAGCCGCTGTGGATCCTTTTCAATTTATATTACCCTTTCCCTTTTTGATTGGCCTGTATGGGCTTATCACTCATTTTCAGAAGGATAAGCAGAAAGCTCTGGCCGTGTTAGCGCTGTTTCTCTTTACAGGGGTGATGATAGTCCTTTATTTAAATCAGGATGATCCCCAGCCTCGGGAAAGAGATTATTCTTATACCGGGTCCTTTTTTGCTTTTTCTATATGGATAGGGATAGGTGCATCTGCGATCATAGGTCAGGTTTCGGAAATCAAAAGGGAGAAACTGAAAAGGGCGATGGTGTATGTTACAACCATTCTTCTGTTGCTCGTATTGCCTGTAAATGTACTGAGAGCAAATTACCATACTCACGATAGATCCGGTAACTTTGTCGCGTGGGATTATTCTTATAACATTTTACAGACCTGCGCACCTAATGCAATAATTTTTACCAATGGAGATAACGATACTTTTCCCCTCTGGTATTTACAGGAGGTGGAGAAGATTCGAAAAGATGTGCGTATTGTAAATTTGAGTCTGTTGAACACTCCCTGGTATATTAAGCAGTTGAGAGATATGGAGCCAAAGGTACCCATAGGGAACTTAACCGATAGCGATATAGATAGGCTTACGGTCATTCCCTGGTCAAAGAAGAAAGTTAGAATATCGCCACCTCCTGGAAGCGATTTGCCTCCTATTGAGTGGGAGCTAAAACCCACCATATTTGGTAAAGGACTCAGAGTTCAAGATATTATGATTCTGCAAATTCTTGAGAATAATAAGTGGCGAAAACCGGTTTATTTTGCTGTTACCGTTTCCCCGGAGAATAAGCTCGGGCTTGATAGCTATATGCAGATGGAAGGGCTTGCGTTTAGGGTTCATCCTAAGAAAGTGCCCCGGGTGAATGTGCAGAAAATGAGACATAATCTATTAAAAGTTTATAAATACAGGAATCTCAACAATCCGGGAGTTTATTATAACGATGACATCATAAGATTACTTGGAAACTATCGGTCGGGGTTCTTTCAGCTTGCTATAGAATATCTTGACCAGGGTATGAAAGATTCGGCTCTTGCAATACTTGATACGATGCAGGCTCGAATTCCCGAGGAAGTGATACCGATAAGGAACAAGGATGTTTATCTTCAGGTTGGCATTCTTTACCACGAGTGTGGAAGGAAAGAAGAACTAATAAGAAGGCTGGATGTTCTAAGATCACGAAAAAATGCAAGCCTCAATGACCTTTTAAAATATGCTTCGGTGTATCTCTATCAGCTTAATGACTATGATTCAGCTATAGAGATTCTTGAAGGATTGCTGACCAGTAATCCCGGCAATCCTGATGTAACCGGTTTGCTTGTAAGGTCGTATGAGAAGGCTGGTAGATTGAAAGATGCTGTGGCTCTGCTTGATCAATGGTTGAAATTGTATCCCGGTGATGATAGTGCGAAGGAAATGAAAAATAGTCTTGAGAAGCAGTTAAAGATAGCCGGGGAATCGAAAAGTCAAGAAGCGGATACGGTTCCGTAGGTTGTTATAGATAGATTTTCTTTTGAGTAAAGGTTGGTTAGTGTAGTAATACCCCATTATAAAGGGAAAGAGATTCTTCTGGAATGTCTCGATTCTCTCTATAGAGCGATCAGGGGCAAAGATGTTGAGATTATACTTGTTGACAATGCCTCTGTCGATAGTAGTATAGATGAAGCTGTAAAGAGGTTTCCCCATATAAAGGTGGTTAAACTCCCTGTGAATAAAGGCTTTGCTGGCGGGTGCAATGAGGGGATAAAAAGGGCAAGTGGTGAGTTTGTTTTAATTTTAAATGATGATACTGTTCATGAGGAGGATTTTCTACAGAAGCTGGTTAGAAGACTGAAAGAGGATGTGAAGGTTGCCGCTGTCCAGCCGAAAATTTTGTCTTATTATGATAGGACTAGTTTCGACTACTCGGGGGCATGTGGAGGGGAGATAGATATTTTTGGTTTTCCATTTGCCCGTGGTAGAATTTTTGATACCATAGAAAAAGATTCGGGCCAGTACGATAAGTGCAACAAACAAATATTCTGGGCATCTGGAACCTGCATGCTATTGCGTAAAAGTGTAGCGCTGGAAGCTGGCCTTTTTAATGAAAGATTCTTTGCGCATATGGAGGAGATAGATCTGCAGTGGAGAATGCAACTTATGGGATACAGGGTGGAGGTGGAGCCAGGAGCTGTTGTTTACCACAGGTCAGGAGCCACGCTGAGTAAGGAATCCCCTTTGAAGAAGTATTTAAATCACAGAAACAGTCTTTTGATGCTTATTGCAAATTATAATCTACCGTTGCTCATCTATATTTATCCGATTCGCATTTTTCTGGATGTGGTTGCAGCACTGTTTTCTCTACTTCGGTGGGACTGGGGGAGGCTTGTGGCTATTCTGAGGGCTCACATGTGGCTTATTTCGCACCCGTTGTTCATTTTTTATTCGAGGAAGAAAGTTAAGTCAATTAGAAAGGTTAAGGATAGAGATATCACAAGATTTATGTTAAAGTTTCCAATTCCGCTGCTTTATTATCTCCTGGGGAAAAAATACTACCATCAGATAAAAAAAGTCTGAAATACTTACTCCTTGTCTCTCAGGGCTGATTCATAAAGTTCCTTATTGTCAGGATCGAGTTGAATAAGTTTCTGAATTTGCTCATCAGAGCCATATTCTTTTAGGATCTCGATAAAATCACGAGCGTGTGCATCAAGAAACACATGAGTATACCTTTCTCTGGAATTGACCTCGAAGATTTTCTCGAGAGATTCTAGTGCTTTGCTTATAGCTTCGGAAATTTGTTTGTGTTTTTCCTGATTAACAAGGTCCATAATGTGCCAGAAATGATATTTGAACATTCTATAGTCCCGCAGTGCCACTATTTCATCAAGCCTTTTTAGTCTTTCTTTCCAGCCTCTTGGCCATTCAGAGATGAGTGCTCTAGAGGCAATATCTCTTGCCTTTTCAAAGAGTGGATTCCCGCCGAAAGGTTCATAGGTATCCATTTCGCAAGCGATGAAAAGGTATGCGTAAAAATCAAATGGACTTGTTAAAGGGTCAATGGTAGGGGAATGAACCAGAGGTTGGTTTGTGTTATAGACAAAGGAGAAACTTTTTTCAAGAAACCTGGTGTCCCCACTTTCGTTGTAAATGAAGAACTGTCCTGAGAAGACTCTCTGATAGCCGCTGTTGTTTACCGACTGAGGGAAAATCTTAATTCGTAGCGGGACCTGGATGTCGAATTTGTTCTCGAACCACTCATAGTTTTCAAAATATCCAGGTAATTGCTGTTCCAGCACTTTTAGCTCAGTTCTCTCCTTTTCTGGCAGTCTATCGGTGATTATTTCTACTTTGACATCCACAAATTGAGGGAAAAGATAAAATGGAAGTATTATCAGTATGACTAAGGTTAACTTTCTTGCTCCAGACATTTCAATCCTCCCCTGCATCTTTAAGGAATATAATATTTTTAAGTAAAAATTCAATAGAGGAAATAAGATACCTTACCCTTTCTCGAGCTACTTCCGCAACAAGACCGCAAAAATTTAAATATTTGCCTTTTATTTTTTCTTTTTGTTTATTTAAGAGGTTATTATTTTAAAATTTGAAGCGAATCTGTATGGAAACATGGGGAGAGAAACAATGGGAAAGCTTTTAGTCACTGGAGCATTGGGACAGATTGGGACAGAACTTTCTGTTGTTCTGGCAGAGCGATACGGATTGGAAAGAGTGATTGCCTCTGATATTAAGGATAAGGTCAGTGATAGTATACCTGATGAAATTTCTTACTATCGTCTTGATGTGCTTGACTTTGACGCTTTAAGGAAGATAGTTAAAGAAAATAATGTTGAGATTATATTTCACATGGCGGCATTGCTATCGGCAGTTGCAGAGAGTAACCCTCAAAAGGCCTGGAAGGTTAATGTTGATGGACTTTATAATGTCCTTGAAGTAGCAAGGGAGTTTGGATGTGGTGTTTTCTTCCCGAGCAGTATAGGTGCATTTGGTCCTTCTACTCCCAAGAACAAAACCCCGCAGGTGACTATTCAGAGACCGACCACGGTTTACGGTATTTCAAAGCTTACCGGAGAGCTGTTATGTGATTATTACTTTCGCAAGTATGGTATTGACACTCGAGGACTTCGCTTTCCAGGGTTGATTTCGTATAAAACTCTTCCGGGTGGCGGTACGACAGACTACGCCGTTGAAATATTTTACGAGGCTGTAAAAAAAGGGAAATATACTTGTTATCTTTCCAGAGATACGAGGCTTGATATGATGTATATGCCAGATGCGATCACTGCGATTATAAAGTTGATGGAAGCGGATGGCTCGAAACTTAAAAATAGAAATGCTTATAACGTGACCTCGATGAGCGTTACACCAGAGGAAATAGCAGCTTCGATCAGGAGGTTTATGCCTAATTTTGAGATTGAGTATAAGGTTGATGTAGTTCGTCAGTCTATAGCCGATTCCTGGCCTGATTCCCTTGATGACTCATGTGCGAGGGCAGAATGGGGGTGGCAACCTGAATATAGTCTTGAGAGGATGACAAAAGATATGCTGGAGAAAGTTTCCTTGAAGTTGAAAAAGATGGAGGAGAAATAAAATGCCAATTGAGAAGTTGTTAAATGCGTTATCAATTGAGATCAAGGAGCTTGAGGAGTCTGGGAGGGCTAAAGGAGAAGAAAAAATAATAACGAAAGTAAAAAAAGCAGAGGGAGAAAAGGGGCCAAGGTATTTTCTGGAAGGCTTTGGTGATAAAGAGTTTATAAAGATGAATTCCAATTCTTACCTGGGCATGTCTTTGAGAGAGGAACTCATTAAGGCCGAGGAGGAGACAGCGAGAGACTATGGTGTTGGTCCTGGTGCAGTAAGATTTATAAGCGGGACGTATAAACACCATAGGGAACTTGAAAGAAAACTGGCAGAATTTCACGGCAGGGAAGACTGTATTATTTTCAGTTCGGCCTATTCTACGGTTATGGGGATACTGACTCCTCTAATAACGGGCGATTCCATCGTTATAAGCGATGAGTTGAATCATAATTGTATAATTAACGCCATAAGGCTTGCTCGCCCCAAAGAGAAACTGATTTACAAACACCTGGATATGATCGAACTTGAAAATCAGATAAAATACTCAAGAGGAAATGCGAAGAGACTCATAATAGTTACAGACGGTATTTTCAGCATGAGGGGGGATTATGCGCCGCTTGACGTGATCATGAGGCTTGCAAATGAGTATGATAAAGATTTTGAGGAGAATATTCTTGTTGTGGTTGACGATTCGCATGGGGTTGGGGCTTTTGGTAATACAGGGAGAGGGACTGAAGAGTACACCGGGGTTAAGGTGGATATTTTAATAGGGACTCTTGGAAAGGCATTTGGAGTCAATGGTGGATACCTTGTGGGCAGCAAAACTCTTATAAGATACTTAAGAGAAAAAGCACCATTTTATGTTTACTCGAACCCAATTACTCCATCAGAAGCAGCTGCTGCACTGAAAGCTGTCGAGATTCTTGATAGTGAGGAGGGAAGAAAACTTCTGGAAAAGTTGAGGGCTCTAACGAAGAGATTTGAGAAAGGTTTAAAAGAACTGGGATTTGAGATTATCGAGAGCGATCATCCGATCGTACCGCTTATGGTGAGGGATACGAAAAAGACGGCAGCACTTGTCAGGTACTTGCAGGAAAATGGGGTTCTGGTGACAGGACTAAGCTACCCGGTTGTCCCTAAGGGGGATGAGGAGATAAGATTTCAAATATCCTGTGATCATACTGAGTATGATATCGACTATGTATTGGAGGTGTTGAGAAAGTATGGTAAAGGATGATTCCTGAGCGTAAACGCAAAAATAAGGTTCACAATAGTTTCAGATATTATAGTTTTAGTTAGTTTTCTTTAAATAATTCGTTTAAAAGCTCTTTTGCTCTTTCCTTTGAATAGATAAAGATTTTTTCTCCTTTCTCCGTTATAGAGTAGTATTTCCTTATTTTGCCGTGGACTTTTCTCTTTTCCGCTTTTAAAATTCCTTCCTTTTCAAGATTATGGAATATAGGATACAAAGTTCCAAAGGAAATGTCATATCCGTGTCTTTTTAGCTCTTTTTTGAATTCTTTACCGTATATGGGTTCTTTCCTGGCATGGTAGAGTATATGTAGATTTATGAATCCTAAGACAAACTTCCGTATGAGCTTCTCGGGGAAATCTTTTTTGTTTTCCTCCATTTTGTCACTCGCTTTTTCTTATGTTGTGAGCTGTTAGCAGACTTACGAGGTAAGTCAGGAATCCTATTATCCCAAATCCTGCACCCATGAAGAATGCTATCTGGGAGTTGAATTTTGTCCATACCACCCCCATCAGTACCGATGCCGGTAGCAGAAATACACCTATTATGGTATTCAGCAGACCATAAGCTGTGGCTCTGTTTTCTTCTTCAACTATGTCAGCAATATAGGCTCTGAACACTCCTTCAGACAACCCATAGAATATTCCATACGCAGCAAAGAGAACCCACATCATCCACGTTTTAGAGGCAAAGCCAAAGAGAATATAGATAAAAGCGTAGTAGATAAATGAGAATCCAATTATTGGTTTCCTTCCAATTTTATCAGAGAGAGAGCCTAATATAGGGGAGGAAATTGTGCACACGGTATTATATACAATCCAGAGAGCTGGAACAAAGGCTGTTGTAATTCCAACCTCCTGAGCTTTTAAGATAAGGAATGCATTTGATGAATTCCCAAGGGTAAAAAAAGCATTAGCGATGAGGAACAGAATAAATGGAGTGCTCAAAATGCCACTCTTATGGATGCTGGACTGGATCGTTGTCTCAGACCTAACCTCCTGTGCAAACCTTATGAAAAAAAGAGCTATAAAAGCTGGTATTACAGAGATAAGGAAGGTGATTCTTAACGCTTTTAGTTCTGTAATAGAGTCTGAAAGCAGGTTAAGTATTAGCATGGCAAGTAGTGGTCCCAGGATAGCTCCAATCCTGTCCATTGCTCGATGAAAACCAAAGGCTTTTCCTTTAATTGATGGATGTATAGAAGCTGATATAAGAGCATCTCTTGCAGGTGTTCTGGCAGCCTTTCCTACCCTATCTGCGAACCGGATGGTGAGAACCGTGAACCAGCTGCTGGCAATATAAAAAAACGGTCTGGAGATGGCAGATAAGCCGTATCCAAACAGGATGAATATTTTTCTCTTTTTGAGTTTATCTGATAGTCGTCCAAAGACAGTCCGCAGCAAAGAAGCGGTGGACTCCGCTACGCCTTCAATCACGCCCAGATAGCTTGGAGGAACTCCCATAGCGGAGAGAAAAGAGGGAATAAGAGGGTAGACCATCTGGCTTGAGAGATCTGTGAAAAGCGAAACCATCCCCAAGGAGATGACATTTCTTCCCAGTTTGTGTTTCTCTTTGTTTTGCACGCGAGACTCCTTTCTTTTTTGAAACAACATTCAAATCGTATTACGATATCGAAAAACGATATAAT
>Ga0136651_10000799_pt1 | contig 17391 bp, 26 predicted proteins | sample Mar14236cmmetaG_FD_94867 | JGI IMG/M metagenome (GOLD analysis project Ga0136651, IMG submission 94867) | Marine hydrothermal vent microbial communities from Guaymas Basin, Gulf of California to study Microbial Dark Matter (Phase II) - Marker... ... | reverse complement strand
TATCTTTAATATTAACTTTCTTTCTAATTTCAAATATTTCTTTATGATAATCTTTATTAATCTCTAATACCAAAGTGCCTTTAATTTTATCTTGTTGAATCAATATTGTTATATTTTTATATAAAGTTATTAGCCATTTCTGCATAATTTTAATACCTTCTTCAAAGTTCAAAGTCTATAATACATCCTTCTCCTACATAAGTATTATCTTTTAATGCTTCGAACAATTTTTCAAAGTTCAGATAATCTAACAAAAATTCTTCATATCTACAATATCTTTCAATATAAGTCATACAGTATTCCTTTTTACTTTTATAAAGTTCTATTTCTATCACATCTTCTAATTCTATTCCTAATTCATTAAGTCCTGCCTTTATATCTTCTAACTCATCAGTAGTAAACCCATAATCTTTCAATTTTTCTTTTGTCATTATTATTTCCCTCCTTTAAATCCTTCTAAAAAAATACTACATAAACATTTGCCTTTTTCTACATATATTTTAATTTTTGTAATATTGTCAGTAAGCACTTCTATATAGCTATCTTCTTGAGTTTTAAATTTTAAATATTTTCTACTCATGGAGATATCTATACTATCAAAAGTAGTTACAACATCCGCATAGACATAATTAGAAGCAAACAACCCAAGTTCATTCTTATCTTGTAAATAACCACTCATTAATTCTTCAACTATGAGTATATCTTCAAATTTATCTTCACTTTCAAATGTTATAGTAGTATTCATAATTTTTTCTATCTTCATTTTTAATTCCCCCTTTCTTTATTAGTTTGTGATTTATCTTTCTTAATATTCTCTGATTTTTTCTTTTCAGCTATTGCCAGTTTTTTAAAATTATCTATAAAAAACTCGGAAGCACTGAAAATAGTTTCATTAACTAAATCTACATCTGTGTAGTTTGCAATGTTTTTCAATGTTTCTAAAAAGCTATATTCTTTTTTGATTTTCTCTATATTCTTAGGATTTTCAATTACAAAACCCTCTACATCTATTATATCGTCATCAACTTGTTCTGCCCACAAAGTTAATTCGTCCTCTTTGACTAATAAACAGTAATTTATACCTGTTGAAATATCCTTATATACATTTATTATTGCCATTTTAATTCCTCCTTTTATTTACTCTGTAACTTCCTGCAAAAACTCTGCATAATAAGTCAGTACTCTAAACGAAAGTTGCCCATAAGGCTTGCTACCATTCCACCTGTCTAAGGTAGCTCGGATATTGCCAAAAGTAATATAAGTATTTATAAGCCAGATATACCTACAAGCTATTTGAATTTGTGCTTTTAGCAATCTTGGTAAATTTTCATGCTTAACATATTCCAATTCTGGATAAAACCGTTGTACAAACACTACAGCATTTTTATGTAATTGGAAATAACCTACTGCCTTACCTGAATCTCCAAAAACATTTTTATAATTGCTCTCAGCTTTCATAAGAGCGAGTATAAGTAATGGGTCAAGGTGTAAATCCGAGCTTTCTTGCAAAATTGTATCAGTAAAAAACTTAGTTCTCCAAGTACTCATATGTGGCGATAATTCCTTTTGTATTATATCCTTTGGTGTAAGTGCTATACCTGTAATTGTAAAAATTAAAACAATTGATAGTAACAGTTTTTTATAATTTTTTATAGTGATTCCTCCTATCATGCTATATAATCAATTTCTGTAAAGTGCTACCTAAGTACTGTTGTGCGTATATATCAAATACTTCAGTAATTAAATCTACTCCAGAGTCTTCGTATACATATTCAGAAAGAGCTTTAATTATAAACAATGCAACTCTTCTTGTATTAGGTTGTGCTGACTCATTAAATACTCTATCTTTTAACAATCTTAATAACCAGCTTAAAGATACAGTTACTACAGAAGTCACAAACATTGATTGTGGCAATATTCTACGTGCTTCCTGTTGTGCTTCTCCGTCATCAGATTTCCTGCTATTATTAATTGATATCATTGCTTCATACATGTTTATACTTTTAGCTATGTGGTCTTTTTCATATTCATGCGTCCAATAGAAGTCATCAGTACTTGATATCTTTGTGTACCTCAAAGACCTTTCTACAAAATCTCTTCCTACTTCTGCTCTTTGAAGTTGTCTAAATATGTATAAAGGTACTTTTAATCTAAAAGTGAAATGCACGTGTCTAAAAGGACTTTCATGAAATTCTTTACCCATTAAAACTTGTAGTCTTTTAGTTTTTTTCTTATTATATGACACACCTGCTGCTGTTAGAACAGTACCTACTGGGTCAGGTGTGTAATTTATTAGTTCACATTGTGCAATTGGTCTTTTTACAATTAAAGTTTTACTCATATAAAGCCCTCCTCAATTTTCGTACACTCAAATATTTTTCTAACCAAATAGCATATTCTTTCAGCATTATTGCATTATTTAGTAATTCGTGAAATTGTAATTCATTAAAATCATCTACATTCATATCTTGTATTGACGTTTTAGCTTTGAAAAAATCTTTCTCTATTCTACGAATTGCTCTGGTAGCTGCTGATGCGTCATGATTCATTTGCTATTACCCCCTCTAAATAATCTTTTAAAACTCTTACTATATAATCATTACATGAATGGTAAGTATCATCACCAATATCTATTTTTTGAAACCATACATTATACATTTGATTCATATTTGCTATATTAAATAGTACTGTTAACAATTGTGTACCAGTACGTATATCCTTTACATACTCATACATTTGATGGTCAAAGACTTGTACATAAGAAGTTTCTTTTGTGTTTATATCACGATAATGAATAGTTATCACGTATAGCTCCCTCCTTAATAAGGCGTTCCATTAAGCCCTCGGGATTTTTTACAGGAATCATATAATCTTTTAAACCTTCTTCAAATTCAGGATTAACATTAGACATATGTATAATTGCTGCAAAATCTGATATATCCTTTAATTTGGAGCAATCATCTTTACAAATATAACATTTGCTATAAAAAACAACTTGTTTCTTTATATACAAAGCTCTACGTGTGTTATAAGCAGGCGTTTTAAATACAAATTTCATTTTACACCCTCTTTGTTATCAGCTATCAAATATAAATCTAAGATAGGAATATAATAATCAGTTATTTTATTTTGTGTTAGCATATAATTAGTAATAATCTTCTTTTTATTATGCTTACTCACAAGTATATAGTCTATCCCTGTTTTATAAATAGGAGCATTCACTTCATGAGGTTTTACTGCATAATCTAATAGTGTAGTCATAATAAACATATTAGCAAGCACCAATACAACAACCACTTTATTACCCCACTTGTTAAGATTCTTATTTATCATAAGCCCTGTTATAACAAGAGCTCCTGATAAAGTTATAAATATAACGAATAATACAATTAAGACGTGCATTATTTTTAACCTCCTTAAATTTATTTGAGCCCATTGGGCTCGTCTGGTACACTAATTCCTTGAGCGTCAAAGTAGTTCACAATTGTTTCAAAACCATGTAGTATTGTTTGTTTCTCTTCTTTATTATACACATAAACTGTGAAGTCTCTGTTATCAGATTCTAATAAACCATAAGATATATTTGGATTTTGGTTGTATGCATTTAATCTCTGCACCAACCTAAATAAAATATCTCTTTTCTTAAAGTGTGGAATAAATTTTTGTACCTGCTTATTCTTTTTACTCATCATTTTCCTCCTTTGCACCAACTGCTTCTAAAAAAGTAAATACTGTTTTTACTTCCTCTTCAGTATACATATTGCAACCATAAGTGTATACTGGGGTTAAATTCTGCTCGTTATTTAGAGTTATACGCATAGTTCTTATATTTTCCTTAAGTGCATCATCAACCTTCCACCCATAATCTTTGTATGTCCAAGTGTTATTTTCAATGCTTAAATCTGATAACACAAGTTTTGTAGTGCCGTCCTGATTCAAGCTAACTAAACCGTTAAGTTCAAATTCATCAAAAGTATGTTTCGTAAACCTTACATTCTCTATTTCTGTGGATAGCGCACCGCTAAAAATATACATATTCTTTACCTCCTTTATTTTCTACTATATTATAGCATAATATATGCAGGGTTGTCAACCAAATTTTAGTGTTTTAAGTTACAAGTTTATTACAATAAATAAAGTGCCACTCTAAGGCTATCCAAAGAGTGGCTTTATATAAATAGGGGGGAATTAAAGAATGGAACTTATTATGCTTAATCTTCTACTACTGGTTTTTTATTTAATTCTTCTACGTTTACTGTAAGGTCGTAGTCTCTCAATTGTTTAGAAGGTCTGATTTTCACATAGTTGTATGCTTTAGTTGTCATTGGCTCTCCTGATTGAGGATTTCTACACGTTGTGGCAGGTTTATGAGCTAAAGATATTGTAAATAACCCAGCTAAACTAATAGTTTCACCTTTCATTAATACATCATTTTCTACAATGTCTTTTAAACAATTTAATAATTCATCTACTTGTTTCGCATTTGCTAAAAGCTTTTTTGCTCTCTTTTCTTCAACTTCCATAATTTTATCTACTAATGTGGCTTTATTCATCCTCTTTCATCTCCTTTATAAAAGTTTTCTTTTTTCTTCTACTTGCTGCTCTTTGTATTTTTAATCTTTTATTTCTTTCTAAATATTCTTCATATTGTTGATAAAATTCTTCCATAGTTAATCCTTTTTGTGAAAGAATTTTTAGATACTCTTGGTGCACAATGGTTTCAAGAAATCTTTTCTTTTGACTTGGGTCAGAAAACATGTGCCAAATTACAGCTTCAACTTTATGTTTTTCTTCTGGCAATAACCAAGTCTGAAATGAAACCTTGCCAACATCCATCGGGTTTGCATATGACCCATCTGGTCTTCTATATGGCATAGACATTACCTCCTTATAGTATAAAAATTTATTAATTAGATATACAGGGAATGGCTCTTTTAATCAAATCATAGGGGGAAGTGATTTTCTTTGCGATTTCCCTGTATATATAAATAGTATATCATAATAATTACCTATTGTCAAGTGAAAACTATCTCATAATATTAACATTACGTAACCATTACTTTAATTATAGATGCTTCTTAGGGTACCAACGTTTTTCGAATAGATTAAATACTAAGGATTTATCATATTTTATTCCTTGGTCTTTTAAGTCTTTTTCAAGCACATAGGTATCTAAGAAAGCTAACCCTTCCTCAATAGTCTCAAAATTTTTACCCGCAAACCATAACTTTTTAGGGTAGGTAGAAAATAATTTATACCAAGCGTCATAGTCCACAAAGTATAATTGTTTACCCCAACGTTTTTTATATTGCACACACAACCCTATAAGGTATGTTCTTGTCATTCCTTCAATTGCATCAACTAATTTATATGCATTGGTATTGTGTAGTCTTTTAATTTCAAGTTCTAACTTTTTCATTGGTGATTTCTTAGGAATCTCATATTTTTCTGCCATTGTGTTGTCACCTCCTTTTAAATGTAAAAATTTTAGTTCTACTTGTTCACATATCTATTATATCATATACTATCACACAAATCAACACGTCGCCCTCTTTAGTGTTTCATTTGTGTTACAAATTGTGTTACATTTTAAAGATGACATTATTAACCCAATAGTAACTTAATATGAATGCAACGACATGTTTATGTTAAGCTACCTAAAATGCAACGACATTGTAACTAATATCACCTTGAGGTCAAATCGTTCACAAGTAAGTAGCCGTCAGCGATAGCGAGGTTTCGTAATAATTTGTTAACTTAAAAATGAGCGTATACAAACGTATACACTGATAATTGCTGTTGCTTTGTATGAACGGATTGTAATATAAATTTTTAAAAGAGTGCTAACATTGTGTGATACATTTTGACTTCATTTATTACGAATTCTAACAATGTCGTTACATTTCGAATATTTAGCAACTCAAAACCCCCTTTTGAGTTGTTATAAAAGTGGTTGACTTAACTCAAAATGGCTTTTTCCAATCTTCTCTAACTATTATTATTACTATAATTACTTATTATTATATTTTTATTGAGTCCTCTGAGTTGCTGTTTTTAAAAAAGTAGTATAGAAAAATAAATAATTATAAATATATATAATAAATATTCTCGTTTTTCAAAAAATAGTTTTTTTATTTAAGCGACTCAGAGGACTCACTAATAGAGCTTTCTTATTATTAGTAGTTTTGCGACGATGAATTGAGTTATTTTTAACATAAAACTAACAACTCAAAAATAACTCATTAAAAACTCAAAAATAACTCAAACCTCTAAAACGGTGCAATAGAAAGGTTTGTGGAGGTTTATGATTGGTTGTGGGGATTGCCCCTCAGTCGTTAAATTTAGGTAACATAATAGGAGTAATTTTGTCGGAATTAAACTTGCGGAGTTTGTTTACTGATTATTAGTGAGGTTTGTGGGGTTTTGTGCTATAATTTATTATCAATGTTACTTAAATTTTAAAATATTATGTTATAATTAGGAATATGGCAAAATTTATGATATAATATTGTGAGGTGATAAAAAATGAAGTTCAACTTAGATAAGAGAAAAAAGAATGATATCAAACCTGAACAGTTGAAAATAGTTGAAGATTTAGTAGAGGTTATGTGCACCCCTGAAATAAGACCTATCGAGGACGTAGCTAAACAGCTCAATGTAGACGTTGCTACTGTGAGACGTCTAATTGGTAATCCTCATGTGAAAAAACTCATACAAAGCCGTATAGAGGACGCTACGATGTTCTATGAAGCGAGGGTATGGGAAAAGCTTATGGAAAAGATAGAAATAGAGAATAGTTTGGATGCTATAAAAGTATTTTTTAATTTGAAGGGTAAGAATGCAAATGGATATAGAGAAAGTAACCATATATCAATAAATAATAATCAAACAACAGCTTCAGGATTAACACCTCAACAGGAAGAAATATATTCGAATATTATTGATGAAATGAGTACAGAAGATGCAGAAAGATTGATAACTATTGAAAGTATTGAAGATTTGGAGGAGGGAGAATAATTTATGGGTATGAAATTGACACCAGCACAGTTTGAATATTTACAAAGGCAAGCAAGAATAAAATTAGCAAGAGAAAGTATTTGGTATTATGCTCAAGCAAGGGCACCTCAATTCTTTACAGAAGAGAAATGGTTTTTAAAGGAAATAATAAATACTGTGCAAGGAATGATTGAGAGAACGTTAATTAATGAAAACACAGGCGAGCCCTACTCAAAGCTAATGATTAATGTTCCACCTCAGACAGGCAAATGCACTTCTGCCGATTATAAGTTACTTACAGCCGATGGATATAAGAAAGCAAGGGATGTAAAAATAGGAGATAAAGTATTTAGTTATGATAAGGGTAAATTAGTTTTAGAAACTATAACTAATAAATGGGATGTTAAAAAGAAATACTACAGGATTATAACCAGAGCAGGGCATAAAATAGAAATTAGTCCAGAGCATAAAATGCTAACAATAGACGGTTATAAAGAAGCTAAGGATATAACTGATGATGATTTTTTAATTAGATTATTTACTACTGAATTACCTAAAGAAGTGGTAAAAGAGATACCTGAGGATGAATTGAAATTTATAACTTATATGTTGTTTGATGGGTGTTGTAGAAATAACCATTATAGTTTTACTAAATATGATGCAAATGTGTTAGATGATTTACAAAAAACAGCAAGTAATCTAAAAATACCTCATAGAATGTCAGAAACTATGTTATTTTTTATAAAAGGAAAATATTCAGATTATAAAGCTCGTCAATTATTACAAAAATATGGTATAGACGATAAGCTATCTAAGGATAAATCTTTGCCTAGTCAATTTTTTACTATGCCTTTAAAACAGAAGTATTTATTTTTAGATTTAATGTTCCAAACTGATGGGTATGCAGAAAAGGGACATTTTAGTATTACATTAGCAAGTGAGGAATTATTAAGGGATATACATTTATTACTTCTTACTATGGGTATTCATGCTACTGTATATCATAAATCTATAGAACATGGAAAATTTGAAGCATGGGTTTTGCAAATTCCAAGATATTTTGGTAAGCAAATTTTAGATAATTGTAATTTGGGTTCTAAACGTGCTAATTTTGAAAAATACTATTACAATGGAAAAGAAATTAGAGAGCCAAGAAATCTTACATATCCTTATAAAGTATTGAATGGTCTAAAAAATCTACATAAAACAAAATTGAAACACCATAGATATAAACATAAGAATTTAACTTTAAGTAATTTTCAATATGCAAAAGAACACTATCCTGAGTTAGAAAAGTATGAAATGCAAGATTTTATGTATGATAAAGTTGCAAGTGTTGAGTTTGTGGATGAAGAGATTGATATGGTAGATATTTCAGTATCTAACACTGAGAATTTCATATTGGAAGGTTTAGTTTCACATAATAGTAGGTCTATGTCTAACGCTTTAGAATGGACATTAGGAAAATACCCTAATGAAAGGATAATTTATACTTCTTATAATGATGCTACTGCTGAAAAATTTTCACGTTATATAAGGGATACAATTATGGAAGTAAGAGAAGACCCATTAGACCAAAGAATTTTATATCCAGATATTTTTCCAAATACTAAAATAAGGGCTACAAATAAATCAGTTAAACGTTGGGCGTTGGACGGACAGCATTTTAATTTTTTAGCTGCAGGTGTTGGTGGTTCGGTAACATCAGAAGGTGGAAGTATTATTATCGTGGATGACCCTGTTAAAAACGCTGCTGCAGCATTTAATGAGTTAGAATTACAAAGAATATGGGAATGGTACACAGGAACATTGTTATCTCGTATATCAGCAGAAGCTGTTGACCCTATAGAAATAATTATTATGACACGTTGGTCTAAGAGTGATATTTGTGGTAGGCTGTTAGATGCAGATATTGATAAGGAATGGAAAGTAATTTCATATGAAGCATTTGGTGCCTATAATTATGAGCAAAATAAAAAGTTTTATCCTAAGGAAGAGTTTGAAGCAATGGATAGATATAGTAGACGAATGCTATCTCCTAAAACTTTTAAATATAAAAGATATGATTATTTACGTAAAACTATGCCTGATATGATTTTTAGAGCTAATTATCATCAAAAGCCTGTAAATGAAGATAACTTATTGTATTCTAAATTTAATACTTATGCTTATGAGGATATCAAGGATATGGCGTTTGATAGAATTAGAATAAAATTAGACCCTGCAGGTAATGGCTCGGATTATTTTGTATACGCTGAGTATGGTGAGAAAGTAATAGGCGACACAACTTGTGCTTTTATTTTAGATATGTTCATGTCAGACGATAAATATGAGATAGTTATTGAAGAGATAGCAAAAAGAATAGGTAAATCTCAGGCTTCCTTATGTGATATTGAAGGTAATAGAGGTGGAGAAGCTATTTTAGATTCTTTACAGGATAGAATAAGAATGTATGGTAATCCGGGGATAAAATTTAATGTATATGCAGAAAAAGAAAATAAAGAGTCAAAAATAAAGCTAATGGCTCACATTGTAACTCAAAGAATATTTATGCCAGAGGATTGGAAAATACGCTTTGCACCTATATATAACCATGTTACAAATTATCAAAGAGTAGGAAGAAATGCTCATGATGACCCTGAAGATGTATTATCCAATATTGCAAGAGATTTATTAAAATCTCAAGGTGGTTTTGATAATTGGATTAGAAGCATCACAACAGATTGAGGAGGTTTATAAATGGGAATATTCAGTAAATTATTCAGTAGAAATAAGGATTCTACAAGGGGTGAAAAAGCATATTCAGGAAAACTACCAAATTATAATGCAAATTATGACTACTATAAGTTAGCGTATTCTGATTGGGATGCTAAACAGCTACAAAAGAGTATGGAAGATATAGGGATTGTATACAGATGTGTACGTGCAATTGCTGATGATGCTTCTACGATACCTTGGAAGTTATATAGGGTTGTTCAAAGCAGAAATAAAGACCCCGAGTATAAAGAGGTATTTGATGGACAATTAAATCTATTATTGCAACGTCCTAATCCATATGCTTCTTTTTCTGATTTAATATGGAATGTTGTAGCTAATATGAATTTGGTGGGAGAAGGAATACTTGTAAAACGTACTAAAGCAGAATATTTAGACGGTAAAGTACCTTTTATGCTTGAGCCACTCAACCCTGTAAGATGGGCTTTAAAGCTTAATGAATATAATCTTCCAGAGGGTTGGGTAAATATAATGAAACCCGGAAGTGTTATGATTCCTTATGAAGATACTTTACATTTTAAGTATAACAACCCTGCAAGTATTTATCGTGGTTTAGCTCCAATGAAGGCTGCACGTTTGGCAGGACAGAATGCAAAGTTTGCTGCAGAATTTAATAGAAACTTTTATTATAACTCTGCTAACCCATCAGGAGCTTTTATATTACCACAAGGAAGTACATTGAATGAATCAGAATTTAAGAGATTGCAAAAACAAATTCTAAAAACTTATGGTGGGCTAAAAAATACAGGAATACCTGTTATATTAGAAAATGGAATGGATTTTAAGAAATTCCAGATGTCTCATCAAGAATTGCAATACTCAGAAAACAGAATTGAAGATAACAAAGAAGTAGGGCTTGTATTTGGTGTACCTGAAGCTAAATTATATGGGACGTCTACAACATATGCGAGTGCTATTCAAGCAGAGAAGGATTATAATAAATATACTTTATTACCTATTATGCGTCAAATAAAACAAGTATTAGATAATGGTTTAGTTTCGGATTTTTATGGTAAATTTAGCAAATATTCTTTGAGATATGAAGATTTTGTGGCAGAAGATATTCAATTTAAAACGTCTAAGGTAGCAAGGTTTGTGAAATCAGGAATTATTACAGTTAATGAAGCAAGGCAAGAAATGGGATATCCTAAATCTACAGACCCGAATGCAGATGTATTACAAATGAGTTATTTAGATACTGATTTTGATGCCAGCCAAGAAGCACCTGATGAGAATACCACTCAAATGTAACAATTTGGTTAAGAGTTAAAAAATTCACTATAATATGGTATAATTGAATAGTGGAAGGAGGTTAGAATATGGAAGTAGTAAAAGATTTAGGAATTTTAGAATCGAAAAGTGAAGATACCTATGCTATCGAGGGGATTGCTTCTATTGAAATGGTAGATAGGGACGGAGATGTTATCTTATTAGATAACATGGATTTATCTGGATTTAAAAAGAATCCTACGCTATTTTTACAACATAATACGTGGGAATTAGGTTCTGGAGCAGGTGTAGTAACGGATATATGGGTAGGTTTAGACCCTGAAGGTAGAAAAGCTTTATATTTTAAAGCTGAGCTTGATAAGGATGATGAAAATGTACAGAGAGTATATGCAAAATTGAAGAAAGGTATTGCAAGAGGTATTTCTATAGGTTTCACTCCAGTGAAATATGTAGCTAATGAGCATGGAGGATATAACGTAACAGAATCTATTTTAAATGAAATATCTATTGTTAATGTAGGAGCTAATCAGGGTGCTTATGTTACATCTGTAAAATCACTTGTAAAAGATAGTGCTTCAATTGCTATGTCTTCTAAAGAAAATAGTAAGTCAATTGTACCTTCTTCCGATGCAAATAATCAAATGATTGTGAAGTTAAGTGAAGCTGACGCAAAATTAATAGCTCAAGAAGTTGTGAAATTATTAGAATTAAAAGAACAAGAAAAATCGGAAGTACAAGAAAAATCAGCTGAGGAAATACCAGATGATGTATTTGAATTTAATGGTGAATACGTTAGAATAATAAAATAATTAGGAGGTAATCGCATGGATATTAAAACTCTCAAGGTAGAAGATTTAACCGAAGAAATTAAGAAACAATTAGCAAGCCAAGTAGACTTAGATAAATTAAAGGAATTAGGTGAAATTGAATTTAATTCTTTATTATCTAAAGAAGATATGGAAGCTATGCTAAAAACTTTTAAAGATGAAATGGCTTTAGAAAATGCACAAAACTTAGCAAAAGCTTTGGAACATAATGAAGAAACTCCTGAAGTAGACTTTGTAAAAATGAAGAAATTATTTGATGCTGTATCTACTAAAGATATATCAAAGGCAAGAGAAATTGGAAAAGAATTGACTCCGGGTATGGATTCAATGTCAGACGGTGTGTTAATACCAACACAATGGACTAATACTGTGTTAGATAGAGCTGATAGTTACGGAATGCTTAGAAAATATGCTACAAGAATACCAATGTCTACAAATAAAATCGAACTTCATAAATTAACTTCAGAACCGGGTGTTATTTGGACTCTTGAAGGAGAAACTATAAAGAAAGGTAAACCTGTATTTGGTAAGTTTGCATTAATACCTGCAAAATTATCTTTAATAATTCCATGGACAACTGAATTTGCAGAAGATGAAGCAATAGGTGTATTTGCTATAATTCAAAGAATTATATCAAGACAAATAGCTAAAGCTGAAGACGATATGATGTTGAATGGTGACGGTACTATATTCACTGGTATTTTCCAACATCCTGATGTTAATGTAGTATCTATGGGAGCAGGAAAAACTTCTTATAATGATTTAACAGCTGATGATTTATTAAAAATAACTGATAACATATTAGATTCTGAAGAAGCTTCAAGTGCTTATTTTATGCACAGAACAATAAGAAATAGAGTAAAATTAATTAAAGACGGTATAGGAACATACGTATTCCCAACAAATGCAAATGATATTTGGGGTTATAATGCAATAACTTCTCCTTTATTACCTGCATATAATACAGATGCACCAGATAAGAAATTTATAGGTTTTGGTGATTTATCTAATGTATATTATGGTGAAAGAAGAAGTTTAACTGTAGAATTACTTGACCAAGCTCAATTAACATTTGATGGATACACTGTAAACCTTGCTGAACAAGATATGAGAGCATTGAAAGTTACAGAAAGAATAGGTATCTTAGTAGCAATACCTGAACAATTTACAGTATTAAAAACTGCTGCTGCTTGATAGAAATATAATAATAGTAATGGTTAGGGAGGTATTTCCTCCCTATACCATAAAATAGGAGGTAAATTATATGAAATTTGACCCTAATGTTGATTTAACATCACAATTTATAGCTATGGAAAGTGCAGTGTCTACAGCACAAACATATGCAGATTTAGATATGAAATCTTATGAATACGGTTATGCCGAAATAGCTTATACAAAAGGTAGTGGTACTACTTTAGAAGCAGAAATAATTGTTAATGGAGTTTCAAAATATAAAGTAGTAGCAGATGCTACTTCTACTTCAGGTGTAATTAAAGTAGACGCTAAAAAGAATTTTGAAAGTCCAACATTTACAATAAAGGTTACACCTTCAGCATCTACGGATTATTCTTTAGTACTACATAAATATAATCCTATGGAGGTGATTTAATATGGCTGGTAGGTCTAATACATCAGCAAGAGCAACAGCTCCAGCTACAGTAGAAGCTAAGAAAGAAGAAGATAAAATTGTTAATAAAGAGTATAAAATTTTAGCTAATATAAATGGATACAAGAGAGGTAATGTGTATAAATTAACTTCTAACGAAGTAAAAGCTTTTGGAGAAAAATATATACAGGAAGTAAAATAATAGTCTTGAGGTGAGTGGAATGGTCACACTATCAGAATTAAAAGGATATCTTCAGATACCTGAAACTGTTACAACATATGACACGAAGCTTTCTATGATTCTTTATAGTGTTATAGAACGTGTGCAAAAGTATTGTAACAGATTATTTGTACAAGCCACCACAACCGAGAGAATAAAATTAATAGGTGGGTTTGGTTTTTTATCAAACACACCTATAATTTCTATATCAGACGTGGTCGATGATGACGGATATTCGTATAGTGCTAAAATAATTGATAGCACAACAGGTGAAATTTCAATAGATTTTCTTACAAATAGAGAATATAATTTTACGTATGAGGGCGGAGTACCAGTTGAAAATGTACCTGCGGATATAAAGCTCGCTATAATGCAATGGAGTGAGTTTATTTATAATAATCAAGCAGGAATTAGAAAGTTTAATATTTCAGGGTATTCTTCGGAATCAAGTATTTCAAAAGCGGGCATGCCAGTGGAAGTAGAAGCTGTGCTGAATGCATATAAACATACAAGGTTGTGATATTGTGAGAAGAACACATAATACTTTTAGTACATCATTTTTAGCAAGTAAATATACAGATTTAGTACAAATAGGTACTTATGAAGCAAATCAGTTTACAGGACAGAGAACATTTAACGTTGAAGAGGAGAATGTACCAGTTATAATTATGGCAATTGATGCTTCAGAAATTATTCAGAATTTGAATAGCATTCCAATTGCAGATTATAAGTTTATTACCGATAAGAAACTATCTAAAGATAAAGTTATTTATGACGGTTATAATTATTATCAAGTTGTGGCGTCAACTTATATCGCTGCTGCGGGAACATATACTGTGTATACAAAGGAGGTTACTATATAATGCCTAATGCCAGCTTTAAATCTACATTAAATAAAGAAGTATTGGGTAGATTAGACTTTTTAACCAGAGTTGTTCCTACATTATCAGATAGAGTTGTAAAAAGGTTTGTAACTGATATTGCAATTGAATTAAGAGAACAAACACCTGTAAGTGCTAATGATTTTGATTATATAGATAAAGGTAGATTAAAAGAGGGTTGGTATATTAAACGATTAGGTAAGAGCCAATATGAAATTGGTAATCCAGAAGAATATATAATGATAGTAGAATATGGTGCTAATAAACTGTCTGATGACCCTAAAAAGAAAGCTAATTCTTTAAGATTTTTATATGCTAATGGTGTATTTACACCTGATTATGAATATATAGCGGATGATAGAGTTAAAAAAGAAGGTTGGATACGTTTAATTCTATCAAAATGGCAAATGACGATATTAGCTTTAGCAAAAAGGTATTACTACGAAATTACTTTTGGGGCTTATAAGACTAAGAAGTTGGGGGCATTCAATGAAGATGAATACAGAACTTTCCTTAAATAAATATTTACATGAGATAGATTGGAAAGTTGATACACAAGTAATAGTAAATCAAATAAATCAAGTATATAATAAAGACAATGTAGTTGTGGTAACTACAAGTTTTGGTATGTTTGAAGATATGACTAAGACTACAAAGAGGTCTCTAATGGGTGTAAATCTGCTATCTAAATATTATTATAATTTAATAATTTTGGAAAATGCTTTGTATGATGATTTAAGAAGTAGAGTTAATAAGGTCGATTTATATGATTTTGCAGATTTACAAAATATAGTTTTATTAGACGGTCATATTAGAATTAGAAAATTTGAAGTAAGTACAAATGTATTGAAACATGGGGAATATATACAGAAACCTATAACAATAGAATATGAGGAGGTAATATGAAATGGCAAATACGTATGCATTAAATGAAGATTTTTTTATTAGATTTAAAGACGCAACTTCAACAACACCTTATACTTTAGATTTAGATGGTGTAGAAGCTGGAACAGAAGTACCTAAGGGTGTTAGAACGATACCTCAGAGAAGAGCGGTACATAGAAAGAATAAGTTTATTAACTATAAGAAGGATTTAGAAGAGGTACCAGAAGTTACTATGGATTTCACTGTAATTGTGGTAGACGATTATTTTAAAGGAACTGGCGTAGATGCAAGACATGCAGTTGAGCAATGGTTTGCAAATAAAAAAGCTTGGAATGAAACTGGTAGCACTTGGGAAGATTTAGAATCTACTAACAATTCTACAACTCCAGCTACGTTAGTAAGAACAGACGCAGATAACTTTACCGTAGAAATGCAGATTTTATGGGATAATTCTAACACTGATAAAGCTACTGGGTATAAGTTTAGATGGGTGGAACTTATTGATTATAAATGGGTTAACGATGATGATTTAAAAATGACTATGACAGTTAGAGTTTTAACCAGAGACTCTGAAGTTGAATATATTCAAGAGTTAGATTAATAATATTTTAAGGGAGATGGTAGTATGTCAGATAGACTGTTAGATAAGTATGATGTAGATTTACAGATGGATGAGATGATAGCTACAGAAGTTTCTCTATCTGACAATGTTAATAGAACATTAAAAGGAAAAGATGAATTAAAAAATATAAATGTGCAAGCCTATACCCTCGTAGACCATTTAGGAACTTATGGTCTTGAGGGTTATGGTGAAACACCTACGCCAAACGATTATGGCTTAGTTTCAAATAACGGACAAGTTTACACTGTTAGAGATGATGATTTACCTTTTGATGAAGCAAGACACAGTTTTGCAGTTGAAGAGGGTACAACTAATTATTGTTCTGATAACGACCCAAAGATTGGAGATACTCAGGATAGTGTGTATATTTCAGCTGTGGGTTATTATGGAACACCTTTTGAAGCTACTGGTGATTATTATAAAGATATAGCACATTTTTATTATGATAGTGCTTTAAATGCTAATACAGCAGTAACTTTTCAGGTAGAATTGAAAGTTTATGGTGGTACATCTTCGGTATCTTTTAATTTATATGGTTCTGGATTAGCAAGTTCAGGTGCAAAATATACAGCCTCTAATATTGCAAAAAGAATTAATCTAACTAATGGAGTTGTTACTACAGGGAGTAGTGCTTGGAATATGTCAAATGATAATAATTGGTATCGTTTCATTGTTACTTTTGATTTGCCAGAAGATATTTCTGCAGGCGCATGGCGTTTTGAAGTAACATCTGAAGCATCATATGAAACTGGCAAATATTTGTTACATAGAAATGCCCAAATGGAAATAAAATCTTTTGCCACCTCGTTTGTTGATGGGACGAGAGCACCAGGTATTATACAGATACCAAAGAATTTTGATACAAATAGTGATTGGGTAATAGCTTTTACAATAAAAGCTTTAAATACCTCTAATTCACAAATCTTTTTATCAATAGACAAAGGCACGCATTTAAATGGTTTTGTACATAATGGGTTTTATACTATGACTCTTCTTGATAATGAAAATATTGCACAGCATATAAATACAGGTATAAATTTTAATGGAACAACTCACGATTTTATTGTATGGATAAAAAAAGAAAATGTGTATTATGTGTATGTGAATGGAGTTAAGGTTATTGATTATACTATGGCAAAACCTTTGCAAGTTACTTATGATTCTATTATTTTGGGAAATTATTATGAGAATCTTGGAGCTTATGCATCAAATAGTTTAATTTCTAATTTGTTTATAGGTACATATGATTCTTCAGTTTGGACTGATGAATTTATTCAAGAACTTTATGATAAACAAGTAATAGCAAAAAGCCTTGCACAAATAAATAAGTCACCAACACCACCAAAAGC
>Ga0136651_10000797_pt1 | contig 17414 bp, 9 predicted proteins | sample Mar14236cmmetaG_FD_94867 | JGI IMG/M metagenome (GOLD analysis project Ga0136651, IMG submission 94867) | Marine hydrothermal vent microbial communities from Guaymas Basin, Gulf of California to study Microbial Dark Matter (Phase II) - Marker... ... | reverse complement strand
CCGTAGTCATTCTGTAAACCTAAATATTGGAAAAGCACAGTAGGCTTCCATTTAAACTTTCCTTTTCCTACCAAAACGCCGACTGTTGCCAGATAATGATAGTCTACCGGATTAAAAGATGTTAATTTTTCGGTGAAAGACGTGTCCGTCATACCGTAGGTAATCATCCCGGGCACGGACAGTCCTGCAAATAATCGCGAGTTATAATAATAAACCCCGAAACCGAAGTTCTGTCGAAACACGGAATTATTTACAAATACCGGATCGGAAGGATCGTATTTCAAACCGTCAAAGTTTTCCTTTTTACACTCGGCCGTAGCCCTGATCCCCATGGACAATACCGAATTCTCAAAATGAATCCGGTATGCATAATCAAAAGAACCATACATTGTCTGATAAGCTCCTTCCTTATTACTACCCAGCACCATTCCCAGGCCGACACGATCATTTTTCAGAGGCATATGTGCACCAATTTGTTGATAGATGGGAGAGCCGGGTAAGGCAGTCCACACCTGTTTATAACAACCCGAAAGGCTGAAAACGCCCCTACTGCCGGCATATGCCGGATTAATCACCAGACCATTGACCATATACTGGCTATACTGACCCTGTATCCCTGCGATTACAACCAAAATGAAAAACAATATACCTGAAATTTTCTTTATCATACGGTTCATTATTTATTCCGCTTGATCACAATATACCCTTTAATATTTTTCTGTATTGTCCCCTTCAACTCAAGTATATAATAATAGGTGCCGTCCGGCAGGGGTTCGTTGTTATTATTTACGCCGTTCCATCCGCAAACTGTCCCGGTATTCTCCGCATGCATGAAGTTATCCGTCCGGAACACCGTATTCCCTTTGTTATCAAAAATAATCAATTTATTTTCAATATTATCCGCTCCAGTAATAACAAGATAATCATTTATATTGTCCTGATTGGGAGAGATCGCATAATTCTCTGCTTTGAAATCAAGCACGGTCACCCGGACACTGCTTTCCCTGGCCGGACACACACCGTTAACAACCGACACATAGAAAACATTCTCACCCATATCCAGATCTCTGGCATGGATAATAAGGTTATGTACATCATCGATGATAGCACTGGATTCAAAAGTCCATGTCAGTTCCCCCACCTGCGGATCCTGCCATGTGGCAGAGAGAGTCACCTCATTTGTTCCGGGCTCCAGGATAGTATCAGCTCCGGCAAAAATATCCCCGGGCTCCTGCCAGAAAGTAATGGAAGAAACATCCGTTTTGACAGGACACACTCCATTGGCAACATGCAGGGTAAGATCGTAGACACCTTCTGAGTCAGCGGTGGCTACAGCACGGATATCCAGGGTGTCTGACAGGGTGATCCCGGCAGGGGCTGTCCACCACCATTTGCCATAGGGAGGAGCTACTCCCTGTAACGTATAGGATAACCCGCACACCTCATCGTTCCCGCCGGCATCAGCCTGGGGTTGTCCGTCCACCCGCACGCTTGCCAAGCCGGTCAGATCGGTTGGCCGTGCCTTACATCCAACCTGATCTGTCAACGCCGACAGGGTATAAGTGTATTGTGTGAAAGCTACTGAAGACCCCGGCGATACGTGAACATTCTCAGAAGATGTGGAGTTGATATCGACAGTAGCCGTATTCCCGTTCCCGTCATCATATTCAACTGTCCATGGACCATTAACGCCGTTAACCTGAAATACAAGATCCACCCCGGCACCGTCACAGACAGTTGTATCTAAAGGTAAAATCATCGCCGAGGGCAGAGGATAAATGTTTATTCTTATTGGAGGTGTTGTATCCTTGCATGTGTGGGCCAGCCCGCTGAAAACAATTCTCCGGTAATACCTCTCTGTCGTCAGTCCCGGTGTCTGATAGTTCTGTTCTGTACTGTTTCCCGTCACACTGTTCCACACAGTATTATCATCACTCTCTTCCCAGGTAAAGATATAAGAACCGTCACCACCAGCAGGGGCACTGCCGATAATGAGTGTCGAATCTTCCTCGCAGATGGAATAATCGGCAGGCAGGAAATTTTGCGTAATCGCCGGTAAAATATGTAAAGCGATCGTATCACTGATAACCTGACACATGCCCGAGGTAACTTGTCTTCGCACTAATGTAGTGGTATTTAAAACCCCCGGATCATAATCCGGAGTATTTTCCCCGGTGTTGTTCCAAGTGGTTCCTCCGTCTACACTCATGTTCCAGGTGTAATCATAAGTGCCGTTCCCTCCGGCGATGGGTGTTGCCTCAGGCACCAGCCTGTTAAGTGGTTGTCCTGCGCAGACAGTGGTGTCCTTTCCTCCGGAAAGAGTCTGTATTCTATAATGATCGATAGCCGGATCCACCAGGATCGTAACTAGTCCAGACGTATCACGGCATACATCCGAAAAAACGATACGGCGGTAGTAAATCGTGTCTGACAGAGGTCCCGGACTGTAACCAATGCCTGTATCTGTTTGAGACCCGGCCGTAAAATTCACATTGTCAAGGCTCTCCTCCCACAAATAAGTATAAGCACCATTCCCTCCGCCGGGATTGGTGCCAATCAGGGGGACAGGAGTTTCTCCCTCACAAATGTGCTGGTCTGCTGTTATTTTGTTGTTGACAATACGAGGCCATTCACACAACAGAACCTCATTACTGGTATCAGCACAAGTTTGGCGTAATCCGGAAAAGACCACTCTCCTGTAAAACACCTGTCCCGGGAACAACGACGATGATGTATCCGGTTGATATATGGATGTATTGTTTACACCATAAGCCAAATTCCATGAATTATGATCCGGTGTTTCGATCCACAGGAAAGTATAATTATTATCTCCCCCTGTCGGGTTTGTGCCCGTCAACTGGGCAAATGTAGCCCCCTGGCAAATAGTTTGGGAATCTCCGATGATATTGTTGGCGATAACGGGCAACACATTAATGACTATCGTATCGCTGATATCCGAACATTTTCCTGAATAAACCGTCCGCCTGTAAAAAGTTGTATCTTTAAGGGCTGGAGGCATATAAATATCTCCTGTATTCATCCCTTCGGCAGGAGTGAAGGTTATACCGTCAGTGCTCTCCTCCCAAAAATAAAAATAGGTTCCGTCACCACCTACAGGTGAATCAAAAGCAGGCAAAATAGCATCCGTTATATGTCCGGCACAGATCACCGTATCAAAACTGAATACATTTCGTTGTATCTCCGGCTGTACAATCACGGCAACTGCTTTGCTGACATCCACAATCTTTGTTGGTGAATTATCCGTAACAATTCTTTTATAATACACTGTATCATATAAATTGATATTCAGATTCAGATTATCTCCGGTTTCTCCGGAGATAGTATCCCATACTATTCTGTCATCACTTTTTATCCATTTGTAATTGTAAGGACCCATTCCTCCTTTGGGTGCCGAACCCAGGATTTCCGGAACGGTTTCTCCTTCACAGAGGGTATCAGAAATTTCTCCGTTGCGGATGGAGTAAATGGAATTAAAAAGAAATCCTGACAAAACCAAGCTCAAATCGTTCGAAAAGATTCCTTGAACACCGTCACTTGCAGTATTTGTACATCCTCCTTCGATATTTCCTTTGGCTCCTCCTGCAATATTAAAAGTAAGATTTCCGGAAGATGAATTGTTTCTGTACCATATAAGACCGCCGCCGCCACCGCCGCCGGGGCCGGAACAGATTGATCCGGTTGTAGATCCTCCCTGTCCTCCCGCTGCAATTACTGTAAGACTATCTATATATTCATTCACATCAAGCAATACAGTTCCTCCGGCGCCACCACCACCAGCAGCAGCAGTAGCAACTGCGGTCACTGTTTCCCCACTGGCATTAATAATATGGCCATTTGCCACGAGTGTATTTGCCAGAATAATAACTACTCCGCCTCCTCTTCCTCCGGGTGTTGCCGTAAGTCCATCTGACTGGGTTCCTGATCCGCCGCCACCACCCATGAAAATCCTCTTATCCTCTTTCCAGGTAGAGATTCCTCCGGACACGTCTTTCCCTCCCAAACCATAGCTGTCCCGAAGGGTTCCGCAGGTTAAAGCTTCAGGACCTCCCCATCCTCCGGCACCCATATTTGCTCCACCTCCACCTCCGGAATACCGGCCATTACCGCCACCGCCACCATTGAATAAAGGGCCACGTCCTCTGGCATATTGTGGATATACCGGGTTACCGGTCAAAAAGTTATAAGTCGTCAATCCTTCACCCTTCGCCCCCGCGCTATCGGAAGTAGCTGAAAAATAAAGGGAATCATAACCGGTATTAACATTGGTACACTCTCCGTTCCCATCCACAGGAATACCCCCCTTAAAACCCTTTGCACTGACATCAATATCTGCATTCAACGTTAGGACATTGCCAACAATGATAGCAAGGACCCCCCCGGTCCCCGCAGCACTGTCCCAGGGAGGACAGGTGAGAATTCCGTTAACGGTAACATTATTATATCCCGGCACTTTGATCAGTTGAACATCTCCGTTAACATCATAAGTATTGGTCATATCAACCGTAAATATCACCTGATTACCGATAACCGACTGAATGATCAGAAACTCATATTTCCCTGTATTATTGGGATTCTGGGGGTCCCCGAAATTTATCCCTGTCACATCAATACCCACCCCTTTCATCTGCTCTAACAATACCGTATCTCCGGCAGAAAATACCGAAGCATCCGACAGGGTTATCCTGTCAAAACCATCTATGGAAACAACCCGTGCATACTGGTTTACTATACCGGAAATATAAGTCTGTGAATACCCTTTTGCAAATAAAAGATATCCTCCAAGGATCAATAAAATAATTTGTCTTTTCTTCAGCACAATTTTCGCCTAAATTATTAACAAAAATAATTAAAACCTTTATTATTGCAATTTACTTACCCCGGAATTTCATTCACTGTCGGGAACATAAAGAGGCAATTCTACTATAAATGTTGTCCCCTGCTCCTTATTCGGCTCAAACCACACCCTGCCTCCGGTATCTTCAACATATTTTTTCACAATGGCCAGACCCATACCCATGCCGGAGGATTTGGTCGTAAAATTCGGTTCGAAAAGCTTGTCCTCCTGTCCCTCAGGAATCCCTTCACCGTTATCCCTCACCAGAACTCTGACATTGTTATCCGCACTTTTCTTTTCAACAATAACTTCTATTTTACCATCCTTCCTGCCTAAAAGTGATTGTATGGCATTTTTCAGTAAATTGGTAAAAACACTTTCCAGTAAATCTTTGTCAGAAAACACCCAAAGCTTATTGACATCGGGCGTCTGAAGCACAAATTCGATCTCATGCTGGGCACGGAAAAGGTAGATCGTATCCTGCAACAGCCTGACAATATCCACCGGTTCATTTCTCATCCTCGGTAACCTGGCAAAATTGGAGAAAGCAGAAGCAATGTATGAAAGCCGGTCAATCTGCTCTATCAAAGTCTGTGTCAGCTTTTTAAACCGGATATCAAAATCATCAGCCTTATCTTCCCGGGCTCGCTGCAACTGTTGAACACTTAATTTCATCGGTGTCAGAGGATTTTTGATCTCATGGGCTATCTGCCGGGCCATTTCCCTCCAGGCACTCTCCCTTTCCGATTTCGCCAGCAGTTCCACATTTCTGGCTAATTCATCTATCATTCGGTTATAGGCATTCACCAGACTGGCAATCTCATCACTCCCTTTATAAACAATATGCTCATATTCTTTTCCCAGTCTGAACCGGCCTATCCTTTCCTGTATGGCCCGCAGGGGAGTGGTGATCTTGTCCGAAACAATCACTGCCAGAACAATAGCAATCAAAATCATGACTACCATGTAGTTTACAATGCCCACTATCATGTTGGATACTTCCCGGGTCAGAACATATTGCTTTGTAAAATAAGGAAGATTCAGGTAGGCCAGCAAATGTCCCTCATTATTGAGAAAGGGCATATATGCAGATAAATAGCGCAAATCCCCCAATGATTCTTTCTGGATTAATTCGGATTTTTTCAATACGGATAACTGATAAAATGCATCCTCATTCATATAGTTCCCCGTCAGCTCTTTCTCAAAGATCTCAGGTCGTGATGTTGCCAGCAACCTGCCGACAGTGTCATAGAGATTAATATCTGAATAAAACACATTAGAAAACTTGACCAACAGATCATTCAGACTGGCATATTGAGGAGAACTCCAGCTTTTATTTAATGAAGTTTCATAACTCAGCTTGTGTTCCATTTCCACATAAACACTTAACACTTTTTCTGAGAGGTTTTTATAATGATTCTCCCGGAATTGCCTGATATTGAACAATACCGAGCCGGTACCAATCAGTACCAACGTAAAAAAAAGCAGTGAGATCATCCACCATTGGATTTTCTGTTTCAACAAACGGGGACACAGCTGAATACTTACCGGAAAGACACTTCTGCAAAATGTAATGGCAAATAGTAAAAAGAAAAAAATAAAGAAATAAGAAAAAGAAACAAGATAATCCTTGAAGTGTCTTACCGGCATACTCAAGATTACCATAACAGGACTGTTTTCATGATATACAAGATGCAGGTAATCGTCCATCCGGAGAAACGAAAAAGAATTGGTATCCCGTGCAAACATTTTATTGGTCAGACAATACTGATAGTCTCCGTTCTGTGTCACGAGATTTCCGTTATAATACTTTGCATAGGAATAAATCCCCGGTTTTAACTCCCTTGATGTGGCACTGTTAAGGAGCAATTCCGGATAACCAAGCTGTTCATACATCAATTTAGAATCCAATTGGAGAAACAATCCATTCGAATCACCCGGAACTATTGAAGGATAATAAAATGCTCCGAAATAGCTGATCTGACCATTTTGATTGTCCAGATAATAAAATCGGGTATCCCGGATAGGTGTACCGGAAAATTTGATAAGATCCCGGAAAAAATCGAAACAGGAAGTCAGTTGTTCTTCATTCACCTCCAATCCCATCTCCGGCGTACACAAATAAACGGATAGATAATACTTATTCCAGTATCCCTTGAAAAATCGCATAGTAAGATACTGAACGATATTACTCAGATCCCTGGAAGTATATGACGTTTTTCTCATAATAAATTTCATCTCCGGGTCATTCTGTATCTTCCCGCTGATATCCCCCATCATCAACTCGGCCACAGGATCATGTTCGGCGCCCAAATTAACGGCAAGTAATTTCATATTTTGTTTTTCCTTTTCAAAAGACCGATCCATAATAAACCAGGTGGTATACAGACCTGTTAAGGCAGTTATGACCAACAAAGACACATAAACAGATTTTTGCTTGATCCGCAAAGCTGCCAGCAAAATCAAAAAAGTCAGCAAAACCGGATAATGAATATGGAAACCGAACAGATAAACAGCAATCAAAAATGCAATAACCGAAGCAATTAGAATTGCAATAATTGTTTTTGCAAATAACCGTACCAGAGGTTCCAGAATCTTATCAGTAAAAAGGATAAATGACATAAAAAGCATCCCGACGGAAATAATCCCGATAAAGGAATAAATATTTAGGCTCAAAATTTTATAGGGTTCAAAGCCTATGCTGGAGTTTAGGATCAATTGATAGAGTAATTCTGTAACCCCGAAAAAAAACAGGCCGGAGATAAAAATTCCCATAAAAGCCCATCCTGTAAGAATTCGCTTAGCATGAAAAAAATCTTTTACAGGAAAAACAAGCCATGCGAGATACAAAAAAAAGAAAACAAAAACGGAAAGTATAAAAAAATCCCCCAGAGACGGGATCCAGTTGGAATACGCAAAATAATAAGGGGAAAACAACGAAAGAGAATATACCGAGGCGGGGATATTCCACCGCTCCATCAGATATTTTAACAAGATAAGGACCAGAAATACTACCGGGAGAAAGATTCTTCCCTTCTTCGGATGAACCCGGAAAAGACTGATCAGGGAAATAAAAAAGAAAATAACCGCAATAAAATAAAAGAATGCAGAAAATACATTCAGCAACCATCCCGTTGTCCTGGATCCCGTTTTTACCAGACTGAACAAAAAGTCTCCGTTCGAGGAGTTAACAGGGATGCCGTTTTCGATAGGTGTGGTTGAAACTGTATAGCCGGGATCCAGCCAAGCACCGTGAAAGAATCTGGGTTTCAGGTATTTATTTTCATACTGATACTGTTTCCTTACCAGCACCAGACCGTTTATTGTCAAATCTCCATCCGAAAGCGCATGACAAATATACCAGCCGTTTCCCAGAAACACCAGGGCTTGTTTGTGATTGATTTTGTTGTTGACCGATATTGTATTATCTGTCCAGAAAACCAACGAATCGTTTCTGAACAGGAAAAGGGCTAATTCCTCATCCCGCATTTTTTTCTTCTCACTGGCACCCAGCAACTCATTATACCTGTTTCCAACGCCGGGAATCTTTTCCTTAACCGCCTCCATGATCCCAAGCATCTTTTGCTCACGATTGCTTATCCTTTTTTGAAAATGTCCGTAAATCGTATGTTCATACAATTGTTTGGCAAAATGACTTTCAAGTTCTATCCCCAGCACCAGAGACAATACTGAAAGAAGTAAAAAAAGGTAATATTTTGACCTCAATATTTTCATACTCTTATTCAGACATGATGATAAGGTTCACCATGGATAATAGTAAAAGCCCTGTACAATTGTTCCATTAGCAAAATACGTACCACCTGATGAGAAAAAGTCATAGGCGACAGGCTTATCACCTTGTCAGCCCTCCGGTAAACTTCATCACTAACCCCGAAAGCCCCTCCAATAATAAACGCCAGGTTTTTGTTACCCTCTCCCATTTTTTTTTCCAGAAATTTTGCAAATTGTACCGAGGTAACTTGCTCTCCGCGTTCATCAAGCAATATAACAAATGTTTTTTTATCCAACGCTTTCAATAACAGTTTCCCCTCAATCTGCTTGATGGCCTGCAAATCTTTCGGGGTTTTTCCGGGGGATAATTCACGAATGGAAAAAGGTAAATACCTCAGGATACGTTTTTCATACTCCTCAATCCCTTCTTTCAGATATCTCTCAGATTTTTTCCCCGTAAAAAAAACTGTTATCGTCATTGTTTTTTTATCAATTCAAATAGACAGAGAAATTCCGGAAGAAATCCGGAGTTCATCTTAAAAATCATACTAAATTACAAATTCAGGATATTTTATTAAATTGCAAACAAACATTGGTTCGATTTTTGATAATTACATTTTTATCTATTCAATTATTGGACAAGATATTATAAAAATGAGAAAAGTGAGCAAACCTATAATATTTTTTTTAGTGATCCTCTTTCCCATCTTCCGGACAGAAGAGAGTCATGCTCGGGCTTCCATTCCGGATGGGATCATCAAATCTATCCGCAAGGGTGATGCTGACGGATTAGCTGCTTATTTCAACACCTCTGTCCAACTGGTTATTCTGGAAAAGGGGAATATTTACAGCCGTTCGCAGGCGTCCATGATCATGAAGGATTTTTTCAGGAAAAACCACCCCCGGAGTTTTGCAATCATTCATCAGGGAGGCAAAGGCAATGCCCATTACGGGATAGGCATTATGAAAACCGATAAACAGAATTATCGCATATACTTACTGATCAAGCCTGCCAACAAAAAATCCTATATTCATCAGTTAAGAATTGAGAAAGAAAATGGATAACCTCGAAAGGTTTCTTAAAAATGCCATCCGCGAAGATGTAGGCGACGGCGACCACACCTCAGAAGCATGTATTCCTGAAGAAACACTTGGCTCTGCCCACCTGATTATCAAGGATTACGGTATTCTGGCAGGTGTGAAGGTAGCCCGCAAAGTCTTTAAGATTATCGATCCTGAAATAAAGATGATCGTGAATGTTCATGACGGGGAAATTGTCCGTCCCGGTAACATTGTCTTTAAGGTAAGCGGCAGAGTCCGTTCTATTCTGTTGGCCGAACGGCTGGCACTGAATATCATGCAGCATATGAGTGGTATTGCCACCCAGACAAAAAAATTCGTGGATCAGGTTAACGGGCTAAAAGTCAAGATACTGGACACACGAAAAACCTCTCCAGGGATGCGTTTTCTGGACAAGGAAGCCGTACGTATCGGCGGGGGGGAAAACCACCGCATGGGACTCTACGACATGATCATGATCAAGGATAATCATATCGACTACTTGGGAAGCTTGGAAAAAGCTATCGATGCGGTTCATACCTACTTCGAAAAAATCGGCCGTACCATGAAAATCGTCATCGAGGCCCGGGACCTGGATAGTGTCGAACGTATCCTGGCACATGGGGGTGTCGACCGCATTATGCTGGATAATTTCACTCTCGAAGATACGCGTATTGCCGTTGAAAAAATCCATGATCGTTTTGAAATCGAATCCTCTGGAGGGATCACTTTGGAAAATGTCAGAGATTATGCTTTATGTGGTGTGGATTATATCTCTGTCGGAGCACTCACCCATCAGATCAAAAGCCTAGACATGAGCCTCCGTGCAGTGATACACTAACCACACAAGATAAGCGACTTCTCTCTCCTTTCAATCCTTTAATTTTTACCTCCCAGCTCTCTCAGTCGCTCTTCAACCGCCTTGATCCTGGCTTCCGCATCAGCCTGTTTCTGTCGCTCACGCTCCACCACTTGTGCCGGAGCATTGGCAACAAAACGCTCATTGCCAAGCTTTTTTATAACCGTATTCAGAAACCCCTTGGCATATTTTAACTCTGACTCAAGTTTTTCAATTTCTTCGGCAATATTTATCTTTTCTTCAAACGGTATATAATACTCTGTTGTTTTTACAATAAACGACAGGGCATTCTCAGGTTTCCCGGAAATAAATTCTATTTTAAGGAGATTTCCCAGTTTCTTTAACACCGACAGAAATCGCGTATTAAAATGTTCTTCTGTATCCCGGATCAGCAGGCGAAGTTTTTCTCTGGGAGGGATATTTTTCTCTTTTCTTATAGAACGGATTGCCGTAACGGCTTCTTTAGTCTTTTCAAAACGCTCGGTGAGTGACACATCATAACTTCCCCTCTCGGGCCAAGAAGAAATCATGATGCTCTCACCAGCTTTCCGAGTCCGGATAACCTGCCAAATCTCCTCTGAAATAAAAGGCATAAAAGGATGAAGGAGCAGCAATAATTCTTCAAAGAATCCGATAGTTTGTTCCAGGGTCTTATGATCCACGGGTTGTCCGAAAGCAGGCTTCACCGCCTCCAGATACCAGGATGAAAACTCATCCCAGAATAACCTGTAAACCGTCATCAGTGCTTCGGACAACCTGTAGGTACTAAACTGATCATTCAATTTCTCTTTCGATTCATTCAGCTTGGCCTGAAACCAGGCGACAGCCTCTCTGGCGGCCTCAGGCTGCACGACATCATCTGCTGTTTTCCATCCCTTCACCAGACGGAAAGCATTCCATATTTTATTCCCGAAGTTCCTTCCCTGTTCAGGCAGGCTCTCGTCAAACAACAGATCCCCGCCGGCAGGGGAACACAATAACATGCCAACCCTTACTCCGTCAGCGCCATATTTTCTTATTAACTCCAAGGGATCCGGAGAATTGCCCAGTGATTTGGACATCTTCCGGCGTTGCTTGTCCCGAACGATACCCGTAAGGTAAACATTGCTAAAAGGTTTCTCACCGGCAAATTCATAACCGGCAATAATCATCCTGGCCACCCAAAAAAACAAGATCTCGGGTGCCGTAACCAAGTCATCGGTAGGATAAAAATATTGAAAATCCGGATTACCGGGATGCAGAATCCCGTCAAACACCGAGATAGGCCACAACCAAGAGGAAAACCAAGTATCCAGAACATCTTCATCCTGATATAGATCATGCATCCCCAGATCTGCCCGGCCAGTTTTTTCCCGTGCTTGCTGCAATGCCTCCTCTTCATTCTCTGCAACCACATATAAATCACTTCCTTTTACATACCATGCCGGGATACGTTGCCCCCACCACAATTGTCGGGAGATACACCAATCACGAATATTTTCCATCCAGTGACGATACGTATTCTTGAATTTAGCAGGATACAGACGAATATCATCATTCATCACATGCTCCAGTGCCGGTTTTGACAGCTCTTTCATTTTCAGAAACCACTGCAACGAGAGCCGGGGCTCAATCACTACATCCGTACGCTCCGAAAAACCCACCTTATTGGTATAATCCTCTGTTTTTACCAGATAACCCTCTTCTTCCAGTTTTTTCACGATCTTTTTCCGTACCACAAAACGGTCTTCTCCCACATACAATTGTGCCGCTTCGCTGAGGGTTCCGTCTTCATTCAGGATATCAACCACTTCCAGGTTATGACGCTGACCGATTTCGTAGTCATTCTCATCATGGGCAGGGGTAATCTTCAGTGCTCCGGTGCCAAACGTCATATCCACATAATCATCTTCAATAACTGGGACAGGCCTGTTAATCAGAGGCACCAACACTTTCTTTCCCACAATCTTTCTAAAACGCTTATCCGCAGGGTTCACACATACGGCCGTATCACCCAGTATGGTTTCCGGCCTCGTAGTGGCAATGGTCAGATAATTATCGTCTCCTTCAATCTTGTACCGCAGATAATATAATTTAGACTCAACCTCTTTATAGATCACTTCTTCATCGGAAATAGCCGTTTTGGCCTGCGGATCCCAGTTAACCATTCTCTTCCCACGGTAAATATAACCTTTCCGGTATAGATCCACAAATACATGGATAACGCTGGCTGACATGTCGGGATCCATGGTAAACTTCGTTCTTTTCCAGTCGCACGAAGCACCCAGTTTTTTCAGTTGTTCAAGGATAATCCCGCCGTGTTTTTCCTTCCATTCCCAAGCATATTCCAAAAATTTTTCTCTCGTGAGATTCCTTTTAAGGATACCCTTATCCCGCAACATTGCCACCACCCTGGCTTCTGTAGCAATAGATGCATGATCAGTACCCGGTACCCATAAAGCATTTTTTCCCTGCATGCGGGCACGACGTACTAAAATATCCTGTATCGTATTATTCAACATATGTCCCATATGTAATACACCGGTCACATTGGGCGGAGGAATCACAATGGTATAAGGTTCCCGGTCTTCATCTGGCTCAGCATGAAAATAACCCTGCTTCATCCAATAAGTATACCACTTGTCCTCAGTCTTTGAAGGGTCATATTTCGAAGGAATATCCATGATCTTAAAAATTTGTAGGTGCAAAAATAAGAATTTACCGTCACAACAAACCCACAAACTTCTCTCTTTTGATATTTTCAAGAAAATGGATATCAGACCATGCTGTAAATCATCCCCTGCATCAAAAAATAAGTGTAACTTTGTATTTTTACATCAATATAATAGTAAAACAAGATACGATTATGCCAACAATATCGAATAAAGGAAAAATCATGCCGGCCTCGCCGATACGCCGGCTGGTTCCGTATGCCGAAGAGGCTGTCCGACGAGGCATAAAAGTATATTACCTGAACATCGGTCAGCCCGATATTCCCACTCCTGAGCCGGCATTGCAGGCTATCCGCAACTTCGACGAGAAGGTAGTAAAATACAGCCACTCGGCCGGTATCGAATCATACAGAAAGAAACTGGCCGGCTATTATAAAAAAGTGGGTATAGACATCTCCTGGACACAGATCATGATCACCACGGGTGGATCGGAGGCAATCCTTTTTGCGATGATGTCGTGTTTCGATCCGGGCGACGAGATCATCATCCCGGAACCTTTCTATGCCAACTACAATGGTTTTGCCACAGCCGCCGGTGTGAAGGTTGTACCGGTTACTTCTTATATTGACGACGGCTTTGCCCTGCCTCCCATATCGGAGATCGAAAAGAAGATATCTCCCCGTACCAAAGGGATTATGGTGTGTAACCCCAACAACCCTACGGGTTACCTCTATACACGCGAGGAGCTGAAGCAGCTGCGCGACATCGTGAAAGAACACGACCTCTTCCTCTTCGCCGACGAGGTGTACCGAGAGTTCTGCTATGACGGCCGCGAGCATTTCTCGGTGATGAACCTGGAAGGTATCGAGGAGAACGTGGTGCTGATGGACTCGGTGTCGAAGCGTTACAGCTCGTGCGGCAGCCGCATCGGCGCCCTCATCACCCGCAACCAGGAGGTGTTCGATACGGCCCTGAAATTTGCCCAGGCCCGTCTCAGCCCGCCGACCTTCGGGCAGGTGGCCGCCGAAGCCTCCCTTGATACGCCCCCCTCCTACTTTGAAGAAGTGCATCATGAGTACATCTCCCGCCGTGACTTCCTCGTCGAGGCCCTCAACAGGATCGAGGGGGTCTTCACCCCAACCCCGGGTGGTGCCTTCTATACTATCGCCCGCCTGCCGGTGGATGATGCCGACCATTTTGCACAATGGATCCTCAGCGACTTCTCCTGGGAAGGCACCACGGTCATGCTGGCTCCCGCCTCAGGCTTCTACGCTACACCCGGTCTCGGCAGGAACGAAGTACGCATCGCCTACGTGCTGAAGATCGAAGATCTGAAACACGCCGTTACCTGCCTCGAACAGGCCCTGAAACAATATAAAACATAGATACCAATAATTATCTTACCTTAAATCATTCTTCTCCAACAATCACTATAAAAATTCTTATTCTTCATTAATTCTTCATGAGTACCCTCAGCACGTATAATACCTTTTTCAAGGACATAAATATGGTCACTAATCTTCTTCAAAAGAGAGAACCGATGAGAAATATAAAATACAGCCATTGTTCGTTTTAATCTCTGGAGCAGATCGATGGTGAATTTCTCCATTGCCCTATCCATAGATTCAGTCACCTCATCCAAAATTAATAGATGAGGCTTTTTATACAATGCACGTGCTAAGGCAATGATTTGTTTCTGACCGCCAGACAGATTAATTCCTTCTTCACCCAATAAGGTCATACACCCATGAGGAAGTTCATCTATATACTTACTAAAACCATATTCTGTTAGAAATTTTAAAACATCTTTATATTCATTCCCTAAACAAATGTTAAAAATTACATTCCCATTAAAAATATGAATTTCTTGTGGAACAACATGAACAATGCTACGCCAAATATTTACATTTATTTCCTGCAATTTTATATTATTATTTAATATTATTTCACCACTCTCCGGCTGATAGAACCTTTGTAATATATTGCCTATAGTACTTTTGCCACTTCCACTTTCTCCTACAATGGCAACTATCTGACCTTTCTTAATTGAAAAACTTACATTCTTTAATAATTTTTTCATTCCCGGAAAACGAAAACTAATATTCTTGATTATTAATTGTTCAAAATTAATATTTCTCTGGCTTTTCATGAGTTTGGATTCCGGTTTAATATTAGTAAATTCAAACATTCGGTTAAATGCAACTTTTGCTTCATTTACTGGAATGGTAATAAGTGCCAAATTACCAATTGATGGTATCAGTCCTGATGAGATTCCAAGAATTGCCATTAACTCACCCACTTGCATAGTGCCTTTATAAACCAGATAAGAAGTATAAGTTAATATTACAATTAAGAATACAACACCGAATATGCCTGAATACAATCCCAAACGAATGTTAATTTTCCCAAGATTAAAAACTTTATCCTGAAACAAACCATATATCTGCTTATTTAATTGAGAAAAAAAACCTTGTTTATTAAAATTTTTAATCTCTGCTATCCCATTCATCGTGTTGATATAATTACTCTCACTATATGCGTAATTAATCATAACTGATTTTTGGGCATCAATTATTTTTCTGTTAAAACTGTAAATCAAAACAAAATAGATAGGAAGGACTAGAGATGCTATAACTCCCGTTTGCCATGAATAAATGAAAAGAAATAAAATTGATGTAATAGAAACTAAAAAATCTATTATAAAATTACCAGCAACTTGTGTAATCACATGCTGTATCCGTGTAGTATCATTTAAGCGTGCTATCAGCTCTCCTATTTTACGGGTATCAAAGAATCTTTTTGGCAGATATAGCAATGAGCTATAAAACGAATCGATTATCCGGTTATTAAAATTCTTAGTTTGACTAATAAGTAAAAAACTCCTAATAGCTAAAAACGTTGTTCGAGCAATAAGTAATAAACCAACAAGTATTATTCCCATAAACAATTTTAATAGTTCTTTTGAAGGTAAAATATCATCAATCAACTTTTGAGAAAACACAGCCATTGTCATACCCAAAATAGAAATAATAATACCCAGAACAATGCTAATTCCTAGCAACTCATAATCATCCTTGATCAAATCTTTTATCCAATACTTTTTTAATTTTTTTATATCATTTATTTTTATAAAATCCCTGTTTGTTTCTAATATCAGACATTTTTTTGATTGCCATATTTTTTCCAATTCTTCTTTAGTGTAAAAAATAATTCCTTTCGCAGGATCACCAATAATAAAATTTCCATTTTCGAATCCGTAACATATAATGTAATGCTGCAAATATTTATTTATAAGCACATGTAAGATTAAGGGCTTCCTATGCGCTATAATATCCTGTATATTTGCCTCATATCCCTTGGCTACAAAACCTGTATTATTCGCAGCCTGATATAGCCCCAACAATGTAGTCCCCTGTTTCGAAGTCCCACTAAATTCACGTAGTTTCTCCAAACTAATATCTCCACCATAATACTTTATAATAGATAACAAACATGCAACACCGCAATCAGACTGATCTTGCTGCAATGTAAATGTTCTTTTAATCTGTCTCATGTTCATTTCAAAAAGGGCTTAATATTAAAAACAATGAGACATAACTCATTTACAACAACTTGTATTAATGAGTGGGATAAATGTTGTTTCCATCTTTTGTCTGCAAATATTTTAATAAGGCCTCAACCTTAACTTCTCCTCTGAATTTTTTAACCAGTTTGCCATTTTTATCATAGATATACGATTCAGGCACTATTGACTCTCCGAAAACATCATTAAATATCAATTCTCTATCCTCAAGGAATATTATGTTCGCAAAACCGATAAGTCGATAATCCTGCGCAAATTTTCTAATCTGTTCAGCACTTGCATATGTAATAAATAAAACCTGAAAAGGCCTAAATTCATTAATTCGTTCACTAATAATATCTGCTTCATATTGGCAATGCTCACATTCGGGATGAAAATTGATGATCAATGTTGCTTTGTTTTTTTCTAAATCATTATTGTTAAATATGCTGCCTGTACCTGGATTGTAAAAACAGAATTTGGGAATATTATATATTTGTTTAGCAATATGTTTTTCTCTATTAATTTTCTTATGTATCGAAAAAGCTATAAAACTTAAAGTAATCAATATTAATACAGTCATAAGTATTTTCAACTTTCTTCTCATATTAACTAAAGTTAAGGCTAATAAAAACGACAAAAATTACCCAAAAAAAGAGACCAAGTACATAAGTACTCAGAACAAATCCAAGAGAT
>Ga0136651_10000792_pt1 | contig 17479 bp, 17 predicted proteins | sample Mar14236cmmetaG_FD_94867 | JGI IMG/M metagenome (GOLD analysis project Ga0136651, IMG submission 94867) | Marine hydrothermal vent microbial communities from Guaymas Basin, Gulf of California to study Microbial Dark Matter (Phase II) - Marker... ... | reverse complement strand
GCACGATGTCCTTGCAGGAACTGCCGACATCAGGGATGCAGTTTATGAGTTGGAATCAGGACTTAAGGTCGTTCCGTGCGGCGTATCGCTCTCCGGATTCGAGCAGTCCGATCCGGAACGGTTGGGAAAAGCTCTTGAGGAACTGACTCAAGAGATCGAGTTTCTATTGATCGATGCTCCAGCAGGAATCAGCAAGGACGGAGTGATCCCGCTCGCGGTATCGGACGAGGTGTTGCTTGTGGTGAACCCTGAGATCTCATCGCTTGCCGACGCACTCAAGACAAAGATGGTGACCGAGATGGTCGGGAGCCATGTCGGCGGCGTGGTACTGAATCGTGCGAGCATCGACAAGACAGAACTATCGAAACGAGAGGTTGGGTCGATTCTTGCATCAGAAGTTATCGCAGCGATCCCTGAGGATGCCGAGGTTCGGAGGTCGGCTGCGTTCAAACAGCCAATCGTTATCAGGAAAAAAGACTCGCCTGCGGCAGTAGCACTCCGGAAACTCGCAGCAGACATCGCAGGCGAAACATTCACAGAACCAGAGTCCCGCGGCAAACAGGAGGGGTTCGTAGGACGGTTCGTGCGGAGCATATTCGGGGGGTGAACGGTTATGAATGTGATAGAGTTGGTGATAAGCGTCCTTCTGATAGCGTCACTCGCAGCGAACGTGATTCTCTGGATACGCATCCAGCAGCTGAACGTTGATATCACTGCGATGGCGTCGAGGATGAACACCACCGATGAGGAACTGGACACACTGGCAACGCGGCTGGATGAGATCAAAAAACTGACTCTGCGATAGGAAGAGGGGCGATCATGGCAGATATTGTACTGAAACGAATGGTCACCGATCTTGCAAAGATCGATGGACTTCTGGAATCGATTGTCACATCAAAGGACGGCGTGGTACTGGCAGAACATGTTGACCGTGACCCGGATGGCTTCGGTGCGTTATGCACATTTGCCGGAAGCATAGGCGAACAGGTCTGCACGGACATGGATCTCGGGGAGTTGTCAGACGTTGTGGTATCAGGAGCCGGATCCAAGATACTGACAGTGCCGCACGATGATTATTTTATAGGCGCAGGAATCGATGGGACTGCATCGGTTGCAATCGTTGAAAAGGAGATTCGGACGGTATTAAGAGGAATATAGTATGATCCTTCCGAAAGGTACTGTGGTCTTTGAGAATCTCACGAGCACGATGATTAACATCGACGGTTTCTTCGACGAACTGAAGAAACGGAGGCTCACCGGGTATGTCACGGCAACGACCAGCGATATATCCGGAACAATATTCTTTCGAGACGGAGTACCTGTGAATGCGATCGAGGAGATGGGTTCTGACAGGATCGTCGGCGAGTCTTCGCTCATCGATCTTGTGCGGCGGTGCCAAACCGAGGGTGTTGCGCTCGATGTGAGCGAGCTATCAACGTCAATTCTGAATGCTGTGATCGGGCTTCTGAACAGTGAGACCGTGTACAAGAACCTCAGGTCGGATTTCGTAAGTCTCGACAAACTACTCATGACGCTTGAGGAAGAGAAGCACACCGGATGCCTCGAGATCACAATGGACGCCGATTGCGGGATGCTCTTCTTTGAGAACGGGATTCCGATAGACGGCACATTTGTCAGGTCGGATGGGACAGACATCACAGGTAGCGACAGCTTGAATATGATTCTGGACGCGTCCGAACAGACGAACGCCACAATCAACGTGTATCGAGCGGATATGGTGGAATCAGAGGGAGACCTCGCAACTGCTGACAACTCCGAAGAACTGCTCGAGGTGTACAACGAGGTTATATCCGGAATCGAAGCGCGGATAAATAATCTAATCGGGTCCGGCAGATTCAAGCGTGAGCTTACATCAGCGATTGCGTCCCACAACCTCAAGGATCTGACCTACGACGAGGGCGTGATCGTATACACTGGCGAGTTGAACCAATCCGACTTTGTGAGCGTGTTGAACAGTGTTATCGCAGAGGCGATCGGTGGGGTTTCGACCATAATCCCAAAACGTACAATCGAAAGCAGCATCCGGATGGGCTTGAAGGACCTAACGGCTGCGCACAAAGAAGAGATCGAACGATTCGGAATCTACGAGACGATTTTTAAGGGGTGAAAAACTTGAGTGGAACTTTAGCGATATACCTTGAATGGTTATTAAAGCAAAGGAGATATAAAAATGAATAAATCAACATTGGTTGCAGCCATTGTGCTGCTCTGCGCAACATCCCTTGCGGGTGCGGCGGATGCTGTGGATGCTGCCAAACTCGATTACGGCATCGTCATGTATACGGATGCACTGGAGTATGCGACATTTATACTATGTATAGCATATCTCCTGTATTCGATACAGAAGTATGCTGTGGGCGGCGCGAAGGCATGGAGCATCATTGCTCTTGCAGTGGGGCTGCTCATCGTCTCCGCATTCGGCGATCTTGTAGAGAACTTCGCAGCAGCAACCCTGATGGACACGATCGAGGACGTGTGCCTGATGGCGGGGATGGTGGCTCTTGCTGTCGCTCTCAAGAATCTTGCGAAGGTCGTGGTATAGAGGAAACAGGAGTAAGAGGTCTAAAAGATGGCGATATATTCGACAGATGTCGGTCTGGTTGTAACAGTTATAGAGGTGCTGGCAGCAATCGTTGCTGGTTTCTATGGACTTGTGATATATCAGTCAACAAAAGGCGAAGCCACGATGTTTGTGTTCGTCGCAATATTCGCGGTACTTGTAGCAATACTTGGTGCCAGTGATCTCCTTGAACCGATCTTCGGAACGGATGCCATACTCGGGAGATCTGTTTCAAAGGCGATTGAGAACACAATCATTCCCGCACTCTCTGTTCTGGCTGTGCTGATCGCAACCGAACTTTCAAGATTTGCGCGTGGTGGGTAAAATGGAGATACTTCAGGAATTTAACAAGACAGTAAACGTTCTCGGTGCGTTCGTGCTCGGGGATCAGGGGCTTATGGCGTCCACGCTTCCTCAGTCCATCGATCACGCGTCGATCATTTCGGCGGGAAACGGAATCCTGCGAACGATGCAGGGGATTGAATCGACTACAGCAAAGAAGATCGACGAGATGACGATCAAAGGTGCCAACGGAACGATCGTTGCACGCAACCTCGAGAAGGGATGTCTCTGCGTAGTGTGCACCGGAAACGTCAATCTCGCGCTCATAAACCTGACGCTCGGTGCAGTCTCGAAGAGCGTGAACGATGCGCTCGCAGCGGAGGGCGCCCGTCCCATTAAGACGCAGATTGCGAGCTTGTCGCATCTCGGAGGCATGGGGTCGGATGCGATGGCGAAGTTGAGGGCAACGCTTGGCGGGAAGTGGACTGCCCGGCACTCAAGTAGCGTACATGGTTGACCGCGGGACTTTTTAATTCGTCTCGTGGTCTTTTACTTCACAGGGGGATACAATGCAGCTGCCATCCGGACAACGAATAAAGATCGACGCCAGAAACATACCTGACGCCATTGTCGAAGCAGAAGGGCTGGAACTGACCGGCTACCTCCGGTTTATGTACGAGACCGGGGAGATTCTGTGTGATTTTTATTTCCTGGTGGATGGCGGCACTGTTGTCGGGGTGTACGCAACAATCGCCGAAGATGAGTTGTATGGCAGCGCGGTACACAACATCGACATTCCGCAGAATATCAGCGGATCGTGCGATGCGCAGGTGTGGAGCAGATACACCCTCGAGACTGTTCTTGCGGAGTATCCTGCGACAAAGATCGATGGATCGTCCCAAACCATATCTGACCTCGAATCCGCGTCCGTATCCACATCCGGTACGGAGATTGCATCCGGTGAGGGGGCTGAGACCGTGACCAGTGTTAGTGGTGGTAGTGGTGGTAGTGGTAGTGGTGGTGATCGTGATCGTGATCGTGGTGCGGATGGCGGCGCCGGCGTCGTCTCAGACGAACCGTCTGATGCGCCCGCAACCAAGATCGCAGGCATCAGGATCCCACGCGGAAGACCCTATCTGACCGGCGTTGACATCACAGGTGCAGACCTTCTCCACACAATCGAGATCGTGCGCCAGAAAAAAATCTCGGGATATGCCAGGATCACGCTCGATCTCGGCAGGGATATCGCTGACGGATACCTCCTCTTTTGCCGGGGGGAGGTCCGGTCCGCGCTCTTTGAGTCGCGTTCTGAGACCGCGTACGGCGACGACGCGTTGATACGCTTGCACTCGCTCTTCGGATCCAGTGGAATCATGGATGTGAGTGTGCTTCCGGACGATACGATAAAAAGCGTAATTGAGAGCGCAACACCGATCAGCGGACCGGTTTCGGAAGTGATCAAGAGCGCACGCGCAAGAGTCATGTCGCGCAGGCAGGAAGCGCTGGATCACATCGGAATTCCCGCTGGCAGCATGACTACGAACATGCGGTCGCAGGACATCTATTCGTACGAGATCATGACGAGAAACATCGCCGAGCGAAAGACGAGCGGATACCTCTGGGCTTATGGCGACCATTCTGACCTCTGCGGCGCAGTAATCTTCGATCGCGGCTCGGCAAAGGGTGCTGCCTGCTACAATGGCGGGGGCGGGTGGCTCTTCGGAGATGAGGCGATGGATCGTCTGCGCTCGATTCTCATGCACGAAGCTGTGATTGAGATGTACGAACTGCAACCAAACATTCAGGTGCCGGAGACCACTCTTCTGACCGTTGGCGAACCTGATCTTCCTGCAAATGGAGAAGGAATCTTCTCAGACGAGATACTGACTGAGATACAGAAGGCTGCAAAGTTCAGAGAGCGGTTTATGGGTCGGCGCGGCAGGTGAGTGACTGAAAGTCGGCGCGAAGTGCAACCGCCCCTCCATCACTCAACCCTCTTCTTAAGCTCATCCATCCGATCCCGAAGCCAGATCGCCCGCTCAAAATCGAGCCTGTCAGCGGCTTCCCTCATCTCCGCCGCAATCTCGATCAACAGATTCGGAATATCTCGTTTGGGGATATGCTTTGCGTCCTTTATCTCGACCTGCTTCTCCTTTATCGCCTTCATAATCGTCTCAGGAACGATTCCCAGCTCCTCATTGTACGCCATCTGAAGTTTCCTGCGCCGCGCAGTCTCAGCGACTGCCGCTCGTATTGAATCGGTCTCCCTGTCAGCGTAGAGCACCACAAACGAGTTCACATTCCGTGCAGCCCGCCCTATCGTCTGCACAAGGCTTCTCGTGTCACGCAGGAAGCCCTCCTTGTCAGCATCAAGGATGCCGATGAATCCGACTTCAGGTATGTCAAGCCCTTCCCGCAGGAGGTTTATCCCGACGAGGACGTCAAACTTCCCCAATCGCAGTTCCCGTATGATCTCGCTCCGTTCAAGCGTTTTGATGTCGGAATGGAGATATCTCGTCTTTATCCCGTGCTCAGCCAGATACTCTGTCAACTCTTCGGCAAGCCTCTTTGTAATCGTCGTAACCAGTACCCGATCACCGCGTTTTATGGTATTGTCGATCTCCTTTCGTATGTCATCGATCTGACCGGTCGCAGGTCGTACAAAGACATCCGGGTCAACGAGACCTGTCGGTCGTATGATCTGCTCAACCACCTGCTCCGACTCGTGCAGTTCGTAGTCCCCGGGCGTCGCCGACATGAAGATCACGGTATTTCTCAACATGTACTTCTCAAACTCGTCGAACTTCAGAGGGCGGTTATCAAGAGCCGTTTGCAGCCTGAACCCGTAATCGACCAGATTCTTCTTCCGGGAGTAGTCTCCGTTGTACATTCCGTGCAACTGCGGGATCGTCTGGTGGCTTTCGTCGATTACGATCAGAAAATCGTCCCCGAAATAATCAAGAAGCGAATACGGAGCTTCTCCAACTATTCTCCCGTCAAAGTGAAGCGAATAGTTTTCAATTCCCTTGCAGAACCCGGTCTCTTCGATCATCTCGATATCATAGAGCGTTCTCTGCTTGAGCCTGTGAGCCTCGATCATTCCAAGATTCGGAAGATCTCTCTCGAGTTCCTCTTTAATCGATGCGATCGCACCCTTGATCTGATCTTCGGGAATTACAAAATGCCGTGCCGGGTAGATGAAGAAGTAGTCGATCCTCTCGATTACGTTTCCAGTGATCTTGTCGATCTCGGCGATCGTCTCGATCCGGTCTCCGAACATCTCCACACGCATCACGTTTCTGAAGTAGCCGGGGATGAAGTCGATCGTGTCGCCCCTGACCCTGAACCGCCCCGGCATAAGTTCCATATCGTTTCTCTCGAACTGAATCGCAACAAGTCGCCTCAATATCTCGTTTCTTGAAATCTCCTGACCAACCGTTAGCTCAAATCCCATCTCCCGGAAGTTCTCCGGGTTTCCGATGCCGTAGATGCACGAAACCGACGCAACGATGATCACGTCCTTTCTCGATGAGAGCGAGGCGGTTGCGGCAAGTCTCATCTGCTCGATCTTGGGATTGACCTGCGCATCCTTCTCGATGTACTGATCCTTCTGCGGAATGTAGGACTCTGGCTGGTAGAAGTCGTAATAGGAGACGAAATACTCAACGCGGTTCTCAGGGAAGAAATCCTTGAACTCGTTGTAGAGCTGCGCTGCAAGCGTCTTGTTGTGAACGAGAACGAGCGTCGGCTTCTGTACCTCGTTTATGACGTTTGCAATCGTGAACGTCTTTCCGGAGCCGGTGACGCCGAGGAGCGTCTGAAAGTTGTAATTCTTTCTTATGCCTGTGACTAACTTCTCTATCGCCTCCGGCTGTGAACCTTTCGGATTGAAGTCTGACTTCAGTTTGAATTTCATTTTACTCTGTTTTACTTTGTCTCGTTTCGTCTCAACAGTTTCTTCTTGCGCAGCAGTCTGTGTAATGCTTTCCTTTTTCTTGAGTGGTCTCAACGGAGCGACGTCTATAATCACGTCAGAGTCTGATAAAGTCCATCCGCACTCCTCACGATTCGGACTGATCGAGTATATGGCAGATGGCGTGATATTTCTGAATTATCTCAGAGAAGGCAGTAGGAAATCCGTTCCCCGGTTGCTCGAGATCACAAAGATGCGGAAGGTCAAGCATTCGAGGGAGATTATGACTTATGGGGTGACAGAGAACGGAACTGGGATCCATTCATAATTCGACAGGTGATGGGTCACGAATTTCGCATCAATACACGCTCACGCCCTTCACGCCTTCGCATTTCAGCAGTTCTCCGACCAGATCGTCAGGTATCCGCCGATCGCAGATGATCGTCAGTGTCGGGTGCTCACTCACAATCGGGTCGTCAGCAATCGCCTGTATGATGCTCACCCCATGCTCTGCCACTGATGCTGCAACCGATGCAAGAACGCCTGTGCGGGTGGCGTCCACAGGCGTTATGACGATCACGCCCAGCTCAAGATCGGGCGCAACCTCGTAGAGCGACGAAATCGGACGGATCTTTGTAAAGATAATTCTGAGGAGGTCGTCCTGTGCTATCATCGATGCGGTCGCATCGACGGCCCGGCGATCAACGCCGACCTCCTGTGCTATCTGGGTGTGTGCGAGTTTTATGCCGCCGGAGACCACCTTTCCATCAGATGTCACCTGAAAACCGCGTTTCAGGAGCAGGCGCACGACCCGCTCCTGCGCCGGATATTTTCTGAACTTTTTTAATATGAGGTCCCACATTCTTACTCCATCACGGTCTTGTGCAGTCTGATCATCCTCTCAATCGCGTCACCGTCAAATCCACGCCGCTTCATCCGCCTGATCCGCTCATCGATCCCGATACGCAGGACTCCGTCAACCAGATTGTCGGCATGTGCAACGATCATCTCCTCGATCGTCTCTGGCAGGTAATTCCCAACGGGCAGCCCGAGATCCGCAGCCACCTGATCCGGTATGCCGGAACCGATGTGCCGCTCGATGATTCTTACGACCCGCACGTCCAGCCCGAACGACCGTGCGATCTCTGCTCCGAGCACAGCGTGGTCGATGCCATCTGATTGCGCACGCCCGATATCGTGAAGCAGTGCACCGATCACAACCAGTTCGAGATCGGCATGACTGCTGTGTGGATGGCGTTTGTTGTATCGCATCGCAATCTCACGCGCACATTCGGCGACTGCTTTGCAATGCTCTATAATCTCTGGCGGAGTGTTCGCTTCTTTGAGCAGGTGGACTGCGTCTTCAGGACTCATTCAAACTTATTATCCATGCGGTCGGTGTATTTATAGTATCCCCATATCTCCACCCTCCGGGAAGTTTCGAGACTTGTTGCACTAAACCATGCGCTCCGCTGTTTGCCTGATGCGGATATATGATCTCGCGATCAGCATCCGCAAATCGAGTCGTCGTGGCAGCAGTCCCAAAGCCGTCTGCTGGTTACAGAAAGATCGTGCTACGAAGATCCAAAACTAAAACAGATGTACCGCCGACGCTTTAAAGACAATCCAGACACGCACGCCACACAGAAGCCCCATATCCTCATACGATTGCTTTGTCAGCGCAACCACGAAGGGAAGGCCCACATCAACCACCACTCTCACGATTGCGCCCATATTCTTAACCTCCGCAATCTCCCCACAAAATGAGTTTCTCGCGCTCGTTTCGATCTCTTTTTTCGAGATCAGTATGTCTTCGGGTCGGATCGAGACAGAGACGTCTCCCGATTTCACTGTGCTGGAGACCATGCATATCCCATCTCCATCAACATGAACCAGAGAGATGTCGTCATGGACAACCGACTTTCCGCGGAACAAATTCTCAACACCAACAAAATCCGCGATGAATTCGGAATTGGGTCTTCTGAAGACATCATCCGGCGCACCCACCTGAATGATCCGTCCGCCGCACATCACAGCGATCCGGTCCCCGAGCGCGAACGCCTCTCCAAAACTGTGCGTCACATGAATCGTTGTGGTCCCCGTGATCTCGTGTATTCGCGCAAGTTCCCACTGCAGCCGCTCGGTCGTGCGAGAATCCAGTGCAGAAAGCGGCTCATCCAGCAGCAGCACCTCTGGTTCCGTCACAACCGCTCGAGCGATTGCGATTCTCTGCTTCTCCCCTCCGCTCAGTGTACCCGGATAACGGTTCAACAGGTGCGAAACGCCAAGAAGCTCTGCAATTTCATCTGTTTTTGTAATGATTTCGCTTTTGGCGATCTTTTTCTGACGCAGCCCAAATCCGATGTTTCCTGCCACAGTCAGGTGCGGAAAGAGCATATAATCCTGGTAGACCATGCAGATCTGCCGGTCCTTCGGCAGAATGTCTGTCACATCCGTCCCGAACTGACGGTGCAACGGCACCGCCAGCATCGTAGTCCTATCACAAATTGATCTTTTCAGCCGCCGCCTGCAGGATCATGAGCGCATCCACTGAAGTGAGTTTGCCGTCTCCGTTCATGTCGCCCCATCTTCGTCCGATGCCATCTGAGTTCACCCAGTAACCCAGAGTGGTGCTGTTGTCCGCATCCCAGACATCGGGCACGCCGTCGTGATCGGTGTCCTTGGCTGGGATGGTCTCTGGTGGTGGCGTGGGCTCTTCGCCGCCGATGGTGCGCTCGACGAATGGGTAGAATCGGATGGCAGTGTCGTCATCTGCGGTCTTGAAGTAGATGTTGCCCATGATGTGTTCCGTGTTATCAGGGCTCAGATCAACGGTATCCTTCTTGTTTGCAAGAATGAGGTAATTAGTACTTGCAGTCGCTTCCATTACGCCAAATTCATCACCAGTCTCGATCTCCAGAACCTCGTCATCGATCAGGAAGACGTACATCAGTTGCACATAACTGATGTCTCCCTTGAAGACTGCAACAACGTAGCATGAGAAGATCGGGATATTATCTTCGCCAGCGACATCCTTGAGATATGTATATACCCGATCCTGTCTGGTGCTGCCAGGACCAGTATTGATGCACTTTAGACTATCAGTTAATGGAACACCGTCCTTGTGTAATTGAAGCGTTGCTTTGTTTCCAGTATCGTCTATGTCTACGAGTTCGAGTGCAAACCCGTCGCTAAGATTCCATTTCTTGCCAAGATACAGCGTCTCCGTGTCATCATCCTCGAACTCGACCAGGAGTTTTGTGAGTTTGTCTGCCATGCCGTTGATCGCCACATACTTCTCCCCCATCCAGCCTTCGATGAAATAGCGAGTTTGATTATCAACGCCACGCGCCAGAAGCAAGCCTTCATTCTCCCAGAGCTGATACGTCTGAGGCTCCGGATGTGTGGCGTAGGACAGATTCATCTTATCGACACTCCGATCATCGATGATCCCATTTAGCGAATTAGCCTCGATCCGGAAGCTTTCGGTCATCAGATTGTCATCCAGATCATACCAGAATGCGCCGAAGTTGGCAGCATTCCACACCAGATCAGGCTGTGCGCCAACAAGATTTACAACATTGCCGCGGATCTTATATGTGCCCGGCTCAGTATACTCGACGAATGGGTAGAACCTGAGACGATAATCCTCACCAGTACCATCATTGTCCGCGGTCCTGAAGTACATGTTACCCATGATGTGCTCGGTGTTGCCCGCACCCAGATCAACGGTATCCTCCTTGTTTGAGAGATTGATGTAGTTATTACTTGCAGTCGCTTCCATTATGCCAAATTCATCGCCAGTCTCGATCTCAAGAACATCATCATCGATTAGGAAGACGTACTTGACCTGTGTGGTGTTGTTCACTCTATAGATCGCATCCACATAGCAGGAGAAGACTGGAACATCGGATTCTCCGCCGATGTTCGTGGTGTATGTGTATACCTCCCCGGCTGAAACGACTTCACTATCGAGTTCCGATCCATTCTTGCTCAAAACGAGCGACACGTTAGTTCCTTCAAGACCAATCTGTGCGTCAAGCGCGAATCCTCCAGTCATGTTCCAAGGTTTATATTCTACAAGTGTCTCATTGTCATCATCTTCGAACTCGACCAAGAGTTTACAGAGTGTGTCAGCCTTGCCATTGATAGCCACATACCTCTCTGCCATCCAGCCTTCGAGATAGTATCCGGTATCGCCATCAACGGTTAGTCCCTCATTCCTATTGACTTCATACTGCTGATAGACAGGAGAAGTCTGGTATATCAGACACTCTTCATCGATGGTTCGATCCCACATGGACAGTGTGCCAGCAGTAATCGTCAGTTCTTCGGTCATCAGATTGTCATCCAGATCATACCAGAATGCGCCGAAGTTAGCAGCATTCCATACCAGATCAGGCTGTGCGCCACCGGGATCCAGGTCCACAACATTGCCGCGCACCTCAAGCGTCTCCGCACTCGCGGGCACAGCAACCACCGCAACCACAAGCGCAATCAGTACAATCATTCGTTTGTTCATATTCATACCTCCTTGCGCAAATCTCAGATCCGCGTTCACCCCTTATGACCACGTCACATAAACCTATTGTGTCTCTGGTGCATGTTGGTACAATACGCAGTAACCGTCCATGCACGTAGAATCCAGTCGCATACCCGTTCAGCGCGCCCTCAATCTCCGCGGGGTTTTATCCCCAATCTCATCGACGTGCTGATCATCCACCCATCCACTCTGTATATCCGCCCTGTGATCGAACTGGTGTACGAACGGCTTGATATCCAGAAGCGGCGTCCCATCCAGGATATCGATATCACTAATCTCCAGCACATTCCCTCTGACAGTATCCAGTCTGACGATAGAGATTCCTATCGGATTCGGTCGATTCGGATGCCTTATCGCGAAGATTCCCTTCTCGTTATCCCCCATAAATGGTTTTGAGATCAACGAGTAACCGTTCGCAAGATGAAAATGGTAGAGGATGATCAGATGGGAGAATCCATCGATGTCCCTGAGTCCATCAGCATATTCCGGAAATACCTCTACCTCACCTCTCGCGCCGTCTGCGAAGACGCCCTGAATCGGCGTATCAGCAGGGTCTGTGAATGGTGAATGTATGACCCCGATTGGGGTGTGTGTTATATTTGCCATTGCTGCTCACCCTCGTATTTTTCATCAGGATATGTTGTGAAACCATGCTTCTTAAAGATCGCTTTGCCCTCGGGGGACGCAACAAAATCCACGAACTTCTTCGCGGTATCATTCTGTTCGGAAGATGTGAGCGTGCCGATTGGAACGATCTTTATGATGTTCTGCTCAACCGGAATCTCAACAATCTCCATCTGTTCACTGTTCACGACCAGATCCTCCCAGATTATCGAGGCGTCCGCCTGTCTCATGGATATGTAAACCACGAGTTCATTCACGGTCGCGCCGCGGGCGATTACGTTCTTCTCCACATCACCATAGATCCCGTTCTTCTCGAGGATCTTGTTTCCAAGTTTGCCGATGGCTGCTGCCTTTGGATCCCCAAGTATAGCCGTAACGTTGGGATTTGCAAGATCCTCCAGAGATGTTATGCCAGCGGGATTTCCTCTCGGTACCGCGATCGCAGGCACATGATATGCGACAAATTGCTCATAATCGGTGAGTCCCTTCTCCCTTGCAAGATCAAAGTAATATGTCGCTCCGGGCATGTAGACGTCCCCTTTCCGCGTGAGTTCCATCTGGGATAGGAGCGTGTTTGAGCCTGCATAGTTGTAGTTTATAGAAACGCCGTGTTCTTCCTCGAAGAGCGATCCGATCTCGTCCATCGGCTTTCTCATCCCCGCACCGCAGTAAAACCGCAGTAAACAAGGAGCGACTCCGGTGTTTGTTCCTGACTTTTGTCGATGCACCCGGGCGTGATCGTGCTGCAAAGCAGAAAGATCGTTAGTATCATGAATGTCGCTGTTCTTTTCATTGGGCATCCTCACCACATCTGGTGAATGTTCTATACCGTCCACGAAACTACTACAAATGCATTTCGGTTTTGGAAAACGGTTGTATAGTGCCGAAGAGGTGATAACAAACATCACTACAGGTTGCTGATCGGCTATCTCTTCGGTAAGTACATCCTGAAGATCGACCCGGTGCCGCTCATGGGCGCAACCACTGGCTCGATTGCAAGCGCTTGAATGAGCGATGTTTTTATCGATTTTTATTACAAATCATCCGAGAATAAATACTGTGCCATAGTAAAACTGGTCCCAAACTATTTGTTTGCACGTCCATAAGTCTGTCAGGTCTATGATCAAATCCGCGATCCAATCGATTGAATGGTTTTTTCGTGGTACGCGCAATTTTACAGAGATGAATCCTATCAAAAAAGCCCTGCAAAAGGTCAAAGGCGAGGTGTACACCGACCGTCCTACGCTGTACTGCTACTCGACCGATGCGAGCATCTACCAGATCCAGCCCGCTGCTGTCGTCTGCCCGATCAAAGCGTCCGATGTCAGCGAGTGTATTGCGGCAGCAAAGAGGCTCATGATGCCGGTAACAGCACGGGCAGCCGGAACCAATCTTGCAGGAAGCTGTCTCGGCAGGGGAATCGTTCTGGACGTCTCGAAGAACATGAACCGGATCATCGGCGTTCGTGAGACCGATCGTGGGCAGTTCGTTGTAGAGGTGGAACCGGGAGTCATAATAAACGATCTTCAGGCATATCTGAAGGCGAAAGGCCTCTTTCTCCCGCATGACCCATCGAGCTCCGAGATCTGCATGATCGGCGGCAATCTCGGAACGAAGGCGAGCGGCGCGCGAGCCGTCAAATACGGAACCATCGACGATTACATAGAGAGCGTCGAGTTTGTGACTGCCGAAGGCGAGATAATCGACACAGCAAGCGAGGACACGATCCCTGACCGGATACGTACGGGCATATCGGAACTGTTGGAGAGGCTCCTTGCCGATGCCGCCACAATTGCGCGCCTTGAATCGAAGCGAGCGGTCAAGACAGCGAGCGGCTACAATATGCGCGCGCTCCTCGACTACGACGACCATGACCGCATCGGCTGCATGATCGCGCACCTGATGTCGGGGAGCGTGGGGACGCTCGGAATCTTCACGCGAATACGGCTGAAAGTCCTCCCGATCGTGTCAGGAACCGCCATAAGTGCGATCTACTTCAAAAGCCTCTCTGACGCGGGCGATGCCGTCCAGCACATAAGAAAACTCGGTCCTGTCAAGATTGAGATGATGGACGCAACATCACTCGGAATCGTTCGGGGAGAGTACCCTGATCTGGAAATTCCGGAGGACGCGAGCGCACTCTTCGTCGAATTCGAGGGAAATAGTCGCAAATCGAAGATACGTGATCTGGAATGGATGATCCACGAGAGATATGATGTTCACTGGATATTTTCCGAATCAGATGATCAAGAGTTGCAGGAAGGGATATGGGCTGTCAGAAAGGCACTTGTTCCGATCTTAACGAACTATGACGAGAAGATAAAGCCGGATGCGTTCATCGATGACGTTGCTGTCGCCATACCCGATCTTGCGCCGCTGATCGGTGATCTGCACGAGATATTCGACCACTATCACATCGCAGCAGCGATCTATGGTCATGCAGGGTCAGGAAACCTGCACATCAGGCCAATGCTGAACCTGAACGATCCTGCGAACATTAAACTGCTTCCGGAGCTGGCAGACCGTGTCTACGAGGCGGTCTTCAAATACAACGGCACCATGACCGGGGAGCACGGGATGGGGAGGCTGCGGACGATGTTTCTTGAAAAGGAGTGGGGAAGCGAGATATATGGCTACATGCGAGAGATAAAAGAGATATTCGATCCCAACGACATCCTGAATCCGGATGTCATCTTCAGCGAGAGAACGATCACTGATGACATAAAATATCCTACAAAATATATAAACAAATTTGAGGCGCGATGCATCAATTGCGGATACTGCAAATCGGTCTGCCCGATAGCGACAACAAAGAAGGGTGAGACTGGTTCGAGAAGCTTTTTGCAACTCGCACGATTCAGAAACTTTGAAGATCCCGCGCCAGGTGAGTCGCGCCGCGCGGAGAAGATGCTCCGGACGTGTCTTGGCTGCCTGAGGTGTAGGACGAGATGCCCGAGCCACGCGAGCATTGGAGAATTGCTCTTTTCCCAGAAATCCCCGCCGATTTACACCAAAAAGGCTATGAGTATGTGGGCATCCGACTACGATCGTTTCGAGAAGTATGCACGCTTCTTCGGACGACTTATGAGTCCCGCCGTCGGGGCTGCGCTTGGGAGGGATCTTCCAAAAGTGAGGAAAAGCCCGCGCGCATTCGTGGATCGCGCGCAAAAACAGAAGTCCGGGGCGATGACCAGTGTGATGACTGTTGCGGTATTTGGGGGTTGCGCGTCCGCGATACTCGACGACAACGTCTTCGAGTCGATGGTGCGCGTGCTTGAAGAGAGCGGGTTTGACGTTGTAATTCCGGATCAGTGCTGTTGCGGGCTTCCGATGATTGGGGAAGGACTCTACGATCTGGCAAGGGATGCTGCACGAAAGAACGTTGCCGCATTCTCTGACGCGCGGTACGACGCGATTGTTACGGCGTGCGCGTCCTGCACGATGATGCTCAAGCAATTCGGGAACTTGCTTGGGGATGATTCTGCGAAAAAAGTCTCCTCGATCACGTACGACATCGGCGAGTTTCTGGAGAAGTTTACGGACGATCGGGCGTTTTCCAAAGAGAAACTGGAGATGCGCGTGGCGTACCACCACCCATGCCACCTCGCAGCGGCTGGTGTTGCGGACGCGGATAGCTGCGCGATACTGAAGCGGATCGTGACTGATTTCGTCGAGCTTCCTGATGGGTGCTGCGGCGGGGCTGGAGCGTACGGTATTTTGCATTCCAACCTCTCCGAGCGGATATTTGACAGGAAGGCGGAGGCGATTCTCGAGATCGATCCGGACACAATCGTCACCACCTGTCCGAGCTGCGAACTACAGTTCAGGCACAATCTCGCAAAGAGGGGAATTACGTGCGAGGTCAGGAATATCGTGGAGGTCGTGGATCGGTATTACAGCGGTGGAAAGCGGTGAGGGCGGTTGCGGTATGAGATTTTGTGAGTATTGTAGCAACAGACCACAGTAATGATTGACAAAATGTTAGTCTTATTGGGGATAAGCTGTCAAACCGTAAGGTTTAAGTACTATTACATTGTAGTTACCTTCCATGCGAGCGGGTTTTTGAAACCCTTTTTTAACCACTAACCCCCACTCCCAAATCCCAACATGCCTGCTCGCATACCTCCTTGTTACCGGTTGACGATTTTTGTTTCAATCACAGTGCCACCCATCTCGCTCCAGCAACTCGTAAGTTCTTTCACCTGATCGCGTCCAACGAGCGCGGTGTATGCCGATCCGGTTCCGGAAAGACCGACTCCCGAAACTCCGAGTTCAAGCGCACGCATCGTAACCTCCGTATCAAATCCAAGCGCGGCGCAGTACAACAGTCCATTGAGCGTCATCGCATTCTCGAAATCATGAGCGAGCGCAAGCTGGTACGCCACCTCGACGAGCGGCGCAATCGCCTCCGAGCGAGCAATATCAGTATCAGCGGTGAACGCCTTCTCTTCCGGCAGATAGATGAGGACCCTGGAATCGCATTCAATACGGTCAACGAGTTCCTGGTTGCGATTGTCAGTGATCACGATTCCGCCGAGCAGGGACGCGCACGCATCATCGAACGCGCCAGTGATCGTGACGCCAACATCGAGCGCAGCCCGGACACCCATACGAACCACCTCTATTGGTGGCAGCGTTTCGCCTATGGCGTTCAGTGTTGCAAGCGTTGCAGCATTCGCGGCAGCAGAACTGCTCTTCAGCCCACGCGCAATCGGTATCTCGCTTCGGGTCGTGACAACACCCTCACACTGGCATCCGAATCGATCCAGTACCATCGTTACACAACGCGTGATCAGCGCGGTGTCGTAACCGACATCACCGCAATCACCCGCGCCATCACTACCGATCTCGATTATGCCTGTGATCCCCCCGGAATCTCCAGAGCACTCATCCAGTTCGACGTCTGCTGTTGTCTCCAGATCGATTCCAAATGCCGCGCCCTTCCAGATCGCAATCGCATTCACGATTGTTCCAGCGCCGTTTGCAACAGCGTGTCCATGTATTGTAGCAGATTGCATGAATTCCATTTATGCCTCGCACCACATTTATACAATCATGCAATCCGCAAATCCAAATCACGTTAGAAACGTTTATATACTGACATCACCTATGCTATGCTATCACCTCCATTTTCGTGGTAGGGCGGCATCGGCTCTGCAAACGAGTCGAGTCCGACCACGACAGCATTTTGATGGAGACGGAAGGTCGTTTCGTCTGACATTGGTCCTGATATTTCGGTCAATTTCGACCGGTAGTGTAATCCTATCAATTCCAAACGTGTGCTTCAATTCTGGTTGATCCTGCCAGAGGTTACTGCTATCGGAGTTCGATTAAGCCATGCGAGTCTAAAGGTTTCTTCGGAAACCTTGGCGGACTGCTCAGTAACATGTGGATAACCTACCCTTAGGACTGGGATAACCCCGGGAAACTGGGGATAATACCGGATAGATCAAGGATTGCTGGAATGCGCCTTGATCCAAAGCTCCGGCGCCTAAGGATGGGTCTGCGGCCTATCAGGTTGTAGTGGGTGTAACGT
>Ga0136651_10000790_pt1 | contig 17486 bp, 8 predicted proteins | sample Mar14236cmmetaG_FD_94867 | JGI IMG/M metagenome (GOLD analysis project Ga0136651, IMG submission 94867) | Marine hydrothermal vent microbial communities from Guaymas Basin, Gulf of California to study Microbial Dark Matter (Phase II) - Marker... ... | reverse complement strand
GCTCAGAACGATATGCCTGAGTAATTGACAATGTCCAAGATAGATATAGGAGGTAACAATGTCTTGTAACACGTGCTCTACACGTTCGCATTTGCTCGCCCGGCTGGGGATGCTATTCCTGCTGCCGGTTGGCACGCTAATCATTCTGCTGATAGGCATCTCGCCGCCATCGCTGTCGCCGCCGACGATCAGCGCCGCCCCTCTCGCCGCGCCAGAGTTGGATCTGAACGGGGCAGCGCCGGGTATCACCTACACCGCCACCTTCACCGAGGACGGTGGCACGGTGGACATCACCAACGCCCCCGTCATAACTGCCACCGGTTGTGTCACACCCCTCATCGCGTCGGCCACAGTGACACTCACCAACCACCCGGACGGCACCGACGAGGCGATGGCGGCCACCGGCAACAGCACCATCACAGTCAGTTACAACACCGGTACCGGCGTGCTGAGACTGAGCGGGTCGGACACCATTACCAACTACGAGACCGCCCTGGGCACGGTGACCTACAACAACATCTCGCAGGACCCCGACACCGCAGACCGCATCATCCATTTCGTGGTCGAAAACAGTTGTGGCGAGACCAGCGCCGTCGTCACCAGCACTGTCGAGGTCGTCTCCGTCAACGACGCGCCCACTGCGGTCGCATCGGTAGACCCGGCGGTCGTCTGCCTGGGCTACAGCGGCACGCTGGACGGCAACGGCAGTTATGACCACCCCGCCGAGAACCACCTACTCACCTACAAGTGGACGCAGACCGGAGCGCCCCCTGCGACGATTGGCGACGACGCGGCGAGCGTCACCACCTTCACGGCGCCCAATTCGGCGACTGTCCTCACCTTTACTCTCACCGTCACAGATGCGCCAGGCGGTGGCCTGACCCCCTTGACCGGCACGGCCCAAGTCAGCGTCACCGTGGCTAACACCCCCATTGCGGGTCTCCTGGCGTTCAACAGCAGCCGGAGTATACTGGGCCAGCCGACGGTTCTCAGCGCGACAGTCACGGCCGGTTGCAGTGTCGAGTATGCCTGGGACTTTGGCGATGATGTCACCGGCACGGGCCAGACGACCAGTCACGTCTACGGGATGCCCGGCATATACACCGCCGTCGTCACCGCCACCCACTATCCTCTGACTGACTTGCTCACCGCCACCACCCGTGTCACCATCACGTATCCTAGCGGCGGTTACTATGTGCCTCCCAACTACAGCCACACCACCCGTGACCCAGGCTTGCTGGTGACGGCCGTGCAGGATGGCACCATCGTGGATATCGTGGACGACGACGCCGATGGTGACGACGACGATACTTATATGGGCATAGAACTGAACAAGGGCGAGAGTTTCGCGGTCTGTATCCAGGATGGGGTGGTCAACGATGACAGAACCGGCCCGCAGATCACCCAGGGAGACTATTTCCGCGTGATGTCTCATAAACCGCTCATCGTCTCTAACTTTACCCGCAATTCCTACTGGGAGCACGAGTTCATGCCGGCGACCAACAATACCAGAGGCGGCACCGACTTTTACTTTTACGTGGATGTGTATGGGCCGCAGTTTGACCCCATCGCCTATTCCGACAACACGCTGGTAAAGTTGATTGACGTAACCGACATCGCTCACACTGGCACCGGCAAGGCCAGCGTGGTGAGTGACGCTGCCGGCACCGTGGTCTTGACGGCGACGTTAAACGCCGGAGAAGATCTGTGGGAAGTGTATGCTCAACACGATGACCTGTCCAGGGGACATACCTATCACCTCCTGACCAACAAGAGGGTCGCCCTCCAATACGGTGCTCGTTTGGGATACTCCACCGGCAACTCGGGGCGGCGGGATGGCGGCGCTTACGTGCCCAGCAAGAGTGGGCGCTTGACCGGGCGCACCTTTTACTTTGGCATCCCTCACGCCCACATAAACGAAGGCACTGAAGGTGATATCAGCAGAGGTGCTAAGGAGCGTGAGTTGCGCATCGTCACATACGACGAGGGGGCCGACGTGTCCGTGCGCGGTTGGAATAAGGATCTCCAGCAGTGGGACGATATACACAGCGAACACCTGGGGCCGCACGGTCACCTGGAACTCATCGGCGCAGACTTGCTAACATACACGTGGGCTTACAACAGGCAACAGGGGCATTACTTTTTCGAGGTGCTGGCGACGGCGGACGTCTCCGTCTTTGAGACCAACTGGTTCGAGACAGGTAACTATGGCACCTCGGACATCGCCACCTACGTCTCGGCGGAGACCGGCACCAGGGGGCGGCGTTTCGAGGCCTATCTGGGGCCGCCGGGCACTGAGCCGGACCTGGAGGACGGCATTGGCAGCGTCCAACTCACCCACCTGTACGTCTTTGCCAATGAAGAAACGGACGTCATCGCTTACGACTCCGACGCCTACGGCGAGTGGATCGAACTCTATAACACCACTCCTTACACCGTTGACTTGAGCGACTGGACGCTGACGAACGGAAACGGTGCGTCGGTCAATCTCTCGGGCACCATCGCGGCTGGTGACTACTATCTGCTAGAGTATCACGAGAAAGCGACCGAAGAGCCGACAGATTTTGTGTACGGCGACCTGTACCCCTATTTCAAATTGGGGAACGGGGAAGACACGCTGACGCTGCAAGGCGTGTTGACCGGCGGCGTGGTCTTTAGCGATTCCTTCAGTTACGACGAAACCTGGGATAGTCACGGTATTCACGCTGCCCTGGCCCGCATCACGCCGACCAATTCGGCCAATAATAGCACCAACTGGGCTGACGCCACGACCCCGCACGCTAACAGTTCCAGCAACCTGGGCGACTACTGGGGCACTCCCGGCGCGGCGAACGACGGCTACAGTGGCGACGGCAGCGGCCCGCAGCAAGGCGTGGTGATCAACGAGTTTATGAGCGGCCGTATCTGGCGGCACTTTACCATAACCGAGTCCATACCGGGTACGGGCGGCTATCACGACATCGCCCTGGATTGCGACGAGTGGGAGGCCATCCACAACGGCAACCGTCCCAACTCTGGCAGAGAGGACCCGGAAGGGCCGTACATCATCGTCGAAGCAGACAAGTACGTCAACGTGATGAACACCAACTGGAACGACAACTGGATGGCCTACGCCACCCCCACGCGCTATCCGGACCCGTCAATAGTCTACCTGCCCAGCCACTACCAGCGGCGTCCCGGCGAGGTCGTCACCTTCACCGCCGATGTATGGACGGAGGAGACGGTGTTGTACAACCCGGTCACTACTATCGAAATCCCCGCCAATATGGACTATACCCTGGGCAGTTACATCAGCCCCACGCAACTGCTCGCCACCGCCACCGTGACCGAGATACACAACGCCGACGGCTCCTGGACAATCTCCTGGGATCACGGCGTCGAGATGACGACCACTACTTCCTATCAGTTCGTCGTCGCCGCCGTCGTGCCGAGCGGTACTCTTACCGGGACATGGCTGCACAGCGTGGCCAGTACGACCGGAACCGACGACCCCGATCCCATACTCGGTCACTGGTACACGGCTCAAGACGTCGCCAACGTGGTGGTGGGCGAAGACGAGGTCCGTGAAGTGGATCTGGTCATCAACGAGGTGATGGCCGATCCTGTTGCCGGCGGCGAATGGATCGAACTGTACAACGCCGGCACCACCGACATCATACTGACCGGAAAGGTGCTCAGCGCCACCGGAGAGGTGAGCGATACTGTGACCTTTAGTTACACCATCCCGCAACTGGGTGGCAGCAACTTTGTGCTGGGTCCCGACAGTTACGTGGTCATTCACCTGACGGACGGCACCGACTCCCAGACCGATCTATACGCTGGAAGCGGGACGGCCGGCGCACTGAACGACACCGAAGGCCGGGTCTCTCTGTTCGCCGAGGCGCAGTTCGACATCAACACGCTGATTGACTTTGTGCAGTGGGACGATGACGGGATTCTGAGCCACACAACAGGCGATAACCTGGCGGCGACGGCCGGCCAGTGGTCCGACGGCGACTATGTGACGAGCACGCTACAAGGCGACACGCTGGGCCGCGACCGCTACAGTAGCGACACGAACGACGCAGCCGATTGGGAGAACACCGGTGGCATCCACAGCGGCGCACCCACCCCCTGCGCGGTCAACTGGACCCACCCCGGCTTGAACCTGATCAAGATCGCCGACCCCGTAGTGATCTATCCCGGCGAGACCGTGCTCTACACCTACCGGCTGGCGAACTCGGGTGAAGAGTCACTCTCGAACGTGAGCGTGGTTGACGACAATTGCAGCCCGCTGACCTTTGCCAGCGGGGACACCAACAGCAACGACGAGTTGGACAAAGGTGAAGTATGGCTCTACACTTGCTCAAAGAGACTGTACAGAACCACGACTAACCACGCGACCGCCGGGGGCGACCCACCAGGCGCCGCTCCCAGGGTATACGACAGCGCCAGCGCCTCCGTGATCGCGACCACCGGGCCAGTAAACCACCCACCCGAGCCGCAGGATGACTGGGCATGCACACACCGGGGTGTGACAGCCACAATCACCATTGACGTTCTGGACAACGACAGTGACCCCGATGGCGATCATCTCGAGGTGATCGCGGTCGGCACGCCGCACACCGGTACGGTCACCTTCACCGCCAATGACGTGACCTACACGCCGCCGAACGACACCTTTACCGGCACCGTCGTCTTTACCTACACCGTCATGGACGACAGTACCTATCCTCCCGGCCCCTTGACCGCTACCGCCAGGATCACCGTCTACGTGGAAAAGAACCTGCCCCCGATTGCTAACGATGATATAGTCTACGTGGTCATGGGGAAACCGCGCATCATCTACGTCCTGAACAACGACAGCGACGAGAACAATCTCCTATGCGACGTCGCCAACCTGACCATCATCGCAGTCGGTCAACCAATCACCGGCAGCATCACGTGGAATGACAAGACGGTGACCTACTATCCACCTGACAACTATACCGGCACCGTGCCCTTTACCGTCACCTTTCCCTACACCATCAGCGACAATGCGCTGGGCGTCACCGGCCCCCTGACCGACAGCGCCATAATCACCGTCATCGTCGTGTACCCGGTCGGTGGGTATACAGAGCCGATGAGTGTACCGCTGTGGCCGTGGATCATGCTGGTTCCGCTGGTTAGCGTAGGGGTCGTCATAGCCGTGGCGCTCAAGAGCCACAAAGGAAGGGAGCGCATCACCGTCCGCGAGTTCCCGTAGCGCGCCGCACCACGCACGAGAACACAACAGCTCTGCCGCTCGTGTGAGCAGCAGGGCTGTTTTACGTCGGGGGATTGCTACCACCAGTACTTGCCCGGCCACAAAGCAGATATTTACCCCAAAAGGCGTCTGGTCGTCGCCTGGGCCCGCTTGAGCGGGCGTGACCCGCTCTCTCGTTTCATCGGGTATTTCTATCGGGTGACGGGGCAGGGGGAGCCGCTCCCCAGCAGTGGCGAGGCCGTGCTGATGGAGGCCGGGTTCGTTCCACGCATCATCAGGGAGCAGGTCAGGCGGCAGCGAGGTGATGCTGGTCGTGGCGGAGAGGTCACACCGGGTAGTAGAACTGCAAATAAGCGCGGCCTGCCAGTAACAGGTCGGCCTCGGTGGGAAAGGGGGCGGAGAGCGCGTTGAACGGGAAAACGTGCGCCTCGGTGATGGGCAGCAAATCGGCGTTGACTGTGTCGACAAAATCGCGCACGCTGGCCTCGGCGGACAGGTGAAAGTAACCCCGGCACACGGCCACCGGCGTGTAGGCCACCAGCAGTTCGCGCCGCGCGAACGGGCGGATTAAAGCGCGGGCCTCGGCCGAGGTGAGGTAGAGGAACACGATCTGGGGCTTGCGAATGACGACGTGGGGGCGGGATAGACTTCCCAGCGGGATACCCGGCGCCAGTGGTGTCAGGCTGGCCTCGTAGAGCGAAATACTATTGCGAGTCGGATCGTTGAGAAAATTGGACACCGGCCCCACTACCTCCAGTTGGCCGCTGAACTGGAAATTGACAGTGAGTATTTGGACTTGATGGCGTTGAACTGGCGGTGCTTGCAGTACCATAGTTTGCTCCTTCGTGTACTTTGTGGTAAAATATGCCCACTTGGTGGGTGTGGCCTAATGGTTAAGGCACCTGGTTGTGGCCCAGGAAATTGTGGGTTCGAATCCCATCACTCACCCCAGAAAGCCGGACTTGATCCGGCTTTTATCACAATATACACACCTGCCCCCGTAGCTCAATTGGACAGAGCGTCGGACTTCGAATCCGCAGGCTGCGCGTTCGAATCGCGCCGGGGGCGCTGGCAGTCCCGCAACCGAGAGGCAGCGGGACTTTGCGATACAGAATTGTCGTGATAGGTTCACAGTTCTGGTCACTGCTCGCCTCCTTCTGACTCCCCAGTTTGGGTTTGTTTCACATCCACACTGTCCAACTTCCAGCGATCACCCTCCCAGACGAGATGCCACAGTAAGATAGTTTCGGCGTCCTCTGCGCCGCGCTTGGGTTCGCAGATGACGGCTGTGTGGACTGAGGCACGGTCCGGGCCATATTTTTCACATTGATGAGAGGAGGAGGGCGAACTACAGGTTTCGTCTACGGGTTGCAACTGGGTCACCCGCACGTCTTTGACTTTGTTACGCGCTACGGTGCATCCACACTGACCAGCGGCGCACTTATCCACTCGCTCCCAGCCCTCCTCGGTAAAGTACTCTGAGACATCCTTCTTGCTATCGGTGTAGTGATTGTAGAACGCAAGCACGACCTTTTCGGGATAGGGAGAGAGCACGACGTCCTTGGGCTCACCCTGACAAAAGTCGAGTTCGTAACTATAGGGCTTCACGAGCATGCCACTACCGCCCTTCTGATAGTACGTCTTGTTCTCGTCGTCACGAGGGAGATAAGTGTATCGCATTACCAACTGCGCGCGACCTGGCAGGCGCTGGTCAACTGTGACTTTGTCTTGCTCGACCGTGATGCGGTTGCCGGAGAAATGACCTCGCGGTTGGTACTCCTCCTGGCCCGGTTTCCAGTAGAACATGGACAATCTAACCATCTCGTCATTGTGATGATCGCGCACGAGCAACTCGGGGCCTGTGAGACCAGACAGAACATCTCCCATAACAACAGTGCAAGTATATTCGCACAAGTAGTGACGGTCAGGGTCGCCCTGGGGATACAATTCGTAGGGGATGACACAGGGGAGCTTTCTATCATCGGGCTGATACACGACGGCTGCTATGGGGCTGTTGCACAATTCATCCTCGTCCGACAAATCGAAGCGGTAGAGGACAACCCATTCTAGCATCTCGTCGTCTCGGTTGGTTTCGAGGCGCTCAGTGCGGACGTGCTGCCACTCTTTGGGCAGGATGTCCGCAAAGTTCAGGTACGCGGAAATATCTTCACTGTCGTCCGGTCCGCTACAGGCGGCGAGCAGGCATAAGAATACGACTACAACGAGGAGCAGTAACTTGCCTTGCCTCATACTCGCCCTGTCCGAGAATCATTGCCTGATGCGGGGCGTATCTGCGATGGAATAGGACAATGGCCCGCAGCGCGGGATGCCACGATCGGATTTCAGTGACAATTGTAGCAGTTTTTGCAAAAAGGCACAACTCTCGAGACGCTCGCGCCGGTACCAAGACCGGCACTAGTGCGACGGGGGCGGAGCCGGCAGCAGGGCCGTCGCCAGCACCTCGTCCATTCGTTCGGCCAGGATAATGTTGAGGCTGCGCTGCACACGTCGAGGGATATCAACGAGATCCTTCTTGTTGCGCTTGGGAATAATGACCGTCTTGAGGTCAGCGCGATAGGCCGCCATCATCTTTTCCTTGAGGCCGCCGACGGGCAACACGCGCCCACGCAGCGTGATCTCGCCCGTCATCGCCACATCGTGGCGCACGGCCCGGCCGGTGAAAGCAGAGACGAGCGTCGTGGCTATGGTGATGCCGGCCGACGGGCCGTCCTTGGGAATCGCTCCCTCCGGCAGGTGGACGTGGATATCGGTACTCTCGAAAACGCCAGATTTGATGTCCAAGTCCTCGCTGCGCGAGCGAGTGTAACTCAGCGCTGCCTGCGCCGATTCCTGCATTACCTCGCCCAACTGACCGGTCAGCAACAAGTTGCCTTTGCCGGGCATGAGCACGACCTCCACGGGTGTCAGATCGCCCCCCGCCTCGGTCCACGCCAGGCCAGTGGCGATGCCGACCCCATCCTGTTCCTCTGTCTGGTTGCGGATGAAATGTGGAGGGCCGAGGTAACGAAACAGCATATTCGCCTGGATGCGGCCGGGTGGCGAGCCTCCCTCGGCCAGGCGGCGGGTGACCTTGCGACAGATACTGGCAATCTCGCGATCGAGATTGCGCACACCGGCCTCGTAGGTATATTCGCGCATGAGAGCCCGCAGCGCACCATCGGTAAAGGTGATGGGAGTATCTGCCAGGCCATGCTCTTCCAGTTGGCGCGGGATCAGAAAGCGGCGCGCGATCTCTAGTTTCTCCTCGTCAATGTAGCCGGGAAACTCGATCACCTCCATGCGGTCTCGCAGGGCCGGGGGAACGGGGCTGAGGATATTGGCCGTGGTGATGAAGAGAACCTTTGAGAGGTCGTAAGGCACTTCGAGGTAGTGATCGGAGAAAGCGTGATTCTGTTCCAGGTCCAACACCTCGAGCAGGGCCGCGGCCGGGTCGCCGCGAAAGTCCATCCCTATCTTGTCCACTTCGTCGAGCATGAACAGCGGGTTGATCGTGCCGGCCCGCCGCATGGTTTGAATGATGCGACCGGGCAGCGAGCCGATGTAGGTGCGGCGGTGGCCGCGGATCTCGGCCTCGTCCCGCACGCCGCCCAGGCTCATGCGCACAAACTTGCGCCCCAGAGCCTCGGCGATGGATCGCCCCATCGAGGTCTTGCCGGTGCCGGGCGGCCCCACAAAACACAGGATCGGGCTGCGCATCTTGTCGGCCGCCAGACGCCGCACGGCGATGTATTCCAGGATACGCTCCTTGGCCTTGGGCAACCCATAGTGGCGCGATTCCAGCACCTCCTCCACGTGTTTGACGTCCAGGTTGTCCTCGGTCATCTCTGTCCAGGGCAACTCGATCAGCCAGTCCAGGTAGGTGCGGATCATGCCGGTCTCGGGCGACATGGGCGGCATAGCCGTCAGCCGGTCGAGTTCCTTGTTGGCCCGGGTAAGCGTCTCCTCGGGCAGGTCCATCTCGGCGATTTTCTTGCGCAGCCCGTTGACCTCCTGGGTATAGACGTCGGTCTCACCCAACTCGCTTTGGATGATCTTTATCTGCTCACGCAAAAAGTACTCGCGCTGGCTCTTGTCCAATTCCTGTTGCACCTGCAAGTGGATACGATCCTCCAACTCGAGCACGTCCAGTTCTTTAGCCAGCAGGATGCTGACACGCTGCAACCGCGCCGCCGGGTCAATGATCTCTAGCACTTCCTGCCGCTCGGCCACTTTCAGGTCCAGCGCCTGGGCCGCCAGGTCGGCCAGCCAGCCCGGTTCATCTATGTTCATGGCAAAGACGTAGGCATCTTCGGGCAGATTGCGGTTCAACTGTACGATTTTTTCAAAGAGTGCCAGAACCGCCCGCATCAGCGCCTCGGTGAGCGCGGTCTTTTGCGTCACTTGGTAGATGGGCAAGGCACGCACGCGAATGTAAGGCTCCAGGTGAACGTATTCGACGATCTGCACCCGCCGGAATCCCTGGCTCAACATGCTGATGGTGCCGTCGGGCAGGCGCAACATGCGGCCGACGTCTACCTCTGTGCCAATGGTGAACAGGTCCTCGGGCCCCGGCTCCACGACCTCCGCATCTCGTTGAGCAACAGTGATGAGCGGTTCGCCCAGCTCGTAGGTCTCCTCAATGGCCTCTATTGAACTGTCGCGCCCAACAAAGAGCGGCGTGACCATGCGAGGGAACACTACCATGTCACGCAGTGGCAAAAGCGGCGCTTCGATGACCTCGTTCGGGGACTCGTCTAGCAGCCCCTCCTCCCCAAAATCCACGTCATCCAGGGAAAACGGCATCCCCTGGGACCATCCCATCTGTGACCACCAATCCTGAAGCATTCTATCACTCATCACATTTCCTCATTCGTATTTGTTTACCGGGGGTTGAGGCAGCGGATGGAAAGCGGATAAACGGATACGCCTCGCTCTTATCCACTGATAGCCCTTCCCCGAAGGGAATCCCCTATCCGCTTATCCGCTGCCTTCCGTTGCACCAAGCTCACAAGGTATCATCTCAATATTCTGGGGCACTTTTAATGTAGCCGCGCTTTCCATAGCGCGTTATGCCCGCGAGGTATGGAAACCTCGGCTACATTGCCCCACTTTATTGAGCAGATACCTCACAAGTTTCCTCATTCGTTATCATTGTCCGGCAGCGGGGTGCCGGTGTAGCGGGCCCACTCTTCGCGGGCATCGGCGACGAGATGGGTGGACCCAGTCACCAGCAGACCATTGTCCGGATTCATCATCGCCAGCCCCCGCCGGAGCGACTTGTTCACATTCACACTGATCTCTGCCCCGCTTCCCACCGCAGCGACGACGTCGGCCAACTCGACCGGCGATGCGGCCCGGGGGTGGTCGGAGCGGGTGACGATGGTATACTCACTGATTGACAAGAACACCTCCAGCATCTCGGCGACGTCTTTGTCGGCCGAAGCGCCAAAGATCAGCACCCAGCGTTGACCGGGGAACCATTCTTCCAATGCCTGGCGCAACACCTGCGCCGAGTAGGGATTGTGCGCCCCATCCGCGACGATCAATGGCTCGCGGCTGAGAATCTCCATCCGCCCCGGCCAGTGGACGCTGCGCAATCCTTTGTGCACGGCCTCGACGGGGATGCAAAAGCCCCGTTGGCGCAGAATATCCAGCGCAGCGATGGCACTGGTCGCGTTCTCCAGTTGATAGCGGCCTAGCAAAGGAATCCAATATTCTCCGTCCAATTCCGAGACGCCACCGATAGTGCGCCGGACGGTGAAAATCTGACCGTCCAGGTCTGCCGGGCCGGGGGCATAGTCCCAATCGCGGCCCACCTCAGTGAGAGGTGCTTCCCGTTCCCGGCTGACCGCTTCGAGCACTCTAATCGCCTCAACCCGCTGCGGCGCGCTCACGACCGGGATGCCGGGCTTGATGATGCCCGCTTTCTCGTAGGCGATCTCGGCCAGTGTGTTGCCCAGCAGGTAGGTGTGATCGAAACTGAGCGAGGTAATGACCGCTACCTCGGGCATCAAGACGTTGGTGGCATCGAGCCGGCCGCCCAGCCCCACCTCGACAACGGCGACGTCCACCTCGGAGCGGCCAAAGTACAGAAAGCCAATAGCAGTGATGGCCTCAAAATAAGTCACGCCGGGCGTGTCTTTAATCGCCGGGCGGACCTCCTCCACCAGCGCGGCGACCTGCTCCCGCGCGATCTTGTGCCCATTCACCTGGATGCGTTCGCGGAAGGTGTGCATGTGGGGCGAGGTATAAAAGCCGGTGCGGTAGCCGGCGGCTCGCAAGCAAGATTCGCTCATGGCCGCCGTAGAGCCTTTGCCCTTGGTGCCGGCAACGTGTACCGCCCGGAAGCGGGTGTGCGGGTCGCCAACGGCCGCCAGTAGTCGCTCGACCCGCAAAAGATCGAGCGCCTCGGGCGTATAACGCTCGATACGCGTCTTTTCGTAATCCGCCAGACTGTAGAGATAGGCGATAGCCTGTGTGTAATTCATCGTCCGGCGCGGATTGTACCCTGTTTTCTGGGAAATGCAAGTTCGGCCCGCCGCGACGATCACCGCCAACACTCGAACTTGCCCACCGGCACGGCGCCCCCAACGGGGGCCGGGAGCGTTTTGTACCGAGAACCAGGCGATTGACACCACACGATGATAGATTTATAATGAAAGCAAGTTGAAGCAAGGAGGAATTTCAAATGATCGGTATCCTCACAGACACCACCGCCAGTATTCCCGAGACACTCGCGAAACAACTGGGCATCGAGATCGTGCCGTACTACGTCCATCGCGGGCTAGAGACACTGCGCGACATGGTGGACATCAAACCAGGGGAATGCGCCGAGTGGCTGAAGGGAGCAACCAGACTGCCCACCACATCTAACCCCAGCCCCGGCGACTATCTGATGGGCTTGAGGCATCTCGCGGAGCGGACGAAGGAAATCGTAGCGCTCACCATGACCTCAAAGGGGAGCGGCGCTTACCAATCGTGCCTGGCTGCCGTGGACATGTTCAAAGAACAGTTTCCCGAGGTTCAAATAAAAGTGGTGGACACACTCCAAGTCGCGATGGCGCACGGGTGGGCCGCTATTGAGGCTGCCCGATCCGCGTTGAGTGACCTCAACCTCGACCAAGTAACTCTGAGAGCCAGCCAAGTGGCCCAGAAGAGCACAATGATCCAGACTGCCGACACACTGCGCTATCTCTACATGGGCGGGCGCATCGGCAAAGCCAAGCACCTGATGGGATCGCTGCTCAACATCAAGCCGCTGATCGGGATGCAAGATGGGGTCATCGTGGCAGTTGGCACGACTCGCAGCCGGCTCAAGGCCTACCGCCGGATGATCGGGCTGATGCAGCAGCGCGTTGGAGAGGGTGCGCGTATCAAGATCGCGTTCACCCACGTGGCGGCGACAGAGCAATTGGAGAAATTGCAGGGGCTGGTCACGGATCGTTTCGAGTGCGTAGAGACAATCGTGACCGAACTCTCACCCGCGCTCGCCGTCCACTCTGGGCCGGGGACTGTGGGCGTGAATTTTTTCCCCACATAGATACACTATCTGCTGTACACATAGATAACAAAAGGCCGCCGACTATGCACAGCCGACGGTCTTGTGATCTCTGTCAAGCCTTCCAATCTCGCTCGACCTAGATCGCCAAGTTCAGGTCAAAAGCGGGATTTGGCAATTCCCTCGGAGCAATTTTGGATTTACTGAGGCTGGGGGACAAGGATTCGAACCTTGACTTACGGATTCAGAGTCCGCTGTCCTACCATTAGACGATCCCCCAAGGCGCTGTCTATTTTACCACAGACCTCCGCGCCTGACAAGCCTCCTACGCCAACGTCGCCAGAGTCTCCTCTGCCGCATCCAGCCGCGCCAGTGCGCGCTCTCGTCCCAGAACTGCCAGCGATCCAAACAGAGGTGGCGTGACCTTTTGCCCGGTCGCCGCCCAGCGCACGATGCCGAACAATTGCCCGGCCTTGAGCCCCAGTTCGTCCGCCAGCGCCCGCATCGGCGGCTCCATCGCCTCCGGCTCGAAAGGCTGCACGTCCGCCAGTAACGCCCGCGCCCGCTGCAGCGCCGCCAGGCTGGCCTCCGGCGTCATCTTTTTGCCCACCAGTTTCTCCGCCGGCGGAGGCTCGATCTCCCCGAACAGAAACGCCGTCCACTCGACGACCTCATCCAGCCGCTTTAGCCGCTCTTGCACCAGCGGCACGATACGCCGCAGCGTCGCCCGCTCCTCCTCGGGGCACGGGTCGGGTACCAGGCCGGCCTTTTGCCAGAAAGGCAGCAGTCGCTCCAACAACTCTTCCTTCGGCAAGTTACGGATATAGACGCCGTCCATCCAATCCAGTTTTTTGTAGGAGAAAACCGCCGGCGCTTTGTTGACCCGGAACAAGTCGAAGCGCTCGATCAATTCATCGCGGCTAAAGATTTCTTGCTCCTCTCCCTCTCCCGGCGCCCAGCCCAGAAGCGCCAAAAAGTTGAGCAGCGCATCTGGCAGGTATCCCTGTCTGCGGAACTCGGTGATAGAGGTCGCTCCGTGCCGCTTGGAGAGTTTCTTGCCATCAGGCCCATTGACCAACGGCACGTGACAATAGACCGGCGCCTCCCATCCCAGTGCCTGGTAGATCAGAACGCGCTTGGGAGTACTGGAAATCCAGTCATCGGCGCGGATGATGTGGGTGATCTCCATAGCGTGATCGTCTACCACCACCGCCAGGTGGTACGTGGGGAAACCGTCCGACTTGAGAAGGATTTGATCGTCTATCCCGGCGTTCTCGAAAACCACGTCCCCTTTGATGGCATCGTGGATGACCGTCTGTCCTGTCAGCGGCACCTTGAGCCGGACGACGTGAGGTTCACCGGGGGAGATGGCGTCCGGCGCAAGATCGCGGCAGTGGCGGTCGTACATCACCATCTGTTTGCGGGCGCGCTGCTCCTGGCGCACCATCTCCAGGCGCTCCGGCGTGCAATTGCAGCGATAGGCCCACCCCCGCTCGATCAGTTCCTCCGCCACTTTTTTGTACATTAACGGCCGCTGTGACTGGATATACGGCCCATACGGTCCGCCGACGGCGTATTTGGCGGCATCCTCCACGCCCGAACGTTGCAACTCCTCCAGCCCTGGCCCCTCGTCCCAATCCAGTCCCAGCCAGCGCAACCCCTCCATGATAGCCGGGATTGTCTCCGGCTGATAGCGCGTCTGGTCAGTGTCCTCGATGCGCAGGATGAACTGACCGCCCATCTTGCGGGCAAAAAGCCAATTGAATACCACCGTCCGCACGTTGCCAATGTGTGGCTCGCCGGTGGGGCTAGGTGCAAAACGAACGCGAACTGTCATTTTTTACTCCCTACCTTTTTACCCTGCGCTTTTTGGATCTTGGCCCAGGTGTCACGCAGCGCCACCGTCCGGTTGAACACGAGTGCTCCCTCAGACGAATCGGGGTCTACACAGAAATAGCCCTTTCTCATAAACTGGTAGCGGCTTCCAGGTGGCGCACCGGCAAGACTGGGCTCGACCCGGCACGACGTCAGAATCTCCAACGAGTTCGGGTTCAGATTGGCCTTGAAATCAGAGCCTTCCGGCACATCGTAAGGGTCTGCTTTGGTGAAGAGATAGTTGTACAGGCGCACCTCCGCTTTGAGCGCATGGGCCGCCGAAACCCAGTGCAACGTGCCCTTGACCTTGCGCCCGTCCGGAGCCGCTCCTCCCCGTGTCTCTGGGTCGTAGGTGCAGTGCAACTCGACCACCTCACCGGTCTGTTCGTCCTTCACCACTCGCACACAGGTGATGAGATAGGCATGTTTCAGCCGTATCTCACGGCCCGGAGCCAGGCGAAAGTATTTTCTCGGCGGCTCCTCACGAAAATCCTCCCGCTCGATGTAGATCACGCGGGAGAAAGGAACTTTTCGCGTCCCCATACTGGGATCCCCAGGATGGTTCGCGGCGTCCAACTCTTCCACCTGGCCCTCTGGATAGTTGTCAATCACCACTCGCAGCGGGCGCAACACCGCCATCACACGCAGAGTGCGCGGGTCCAAATCCTGCCGGATGCAGTGCTCGAGAAAGGCCACATCCACTACACTGTCGGCTTTGGCCATCCCGATGCGCTCACAAAAGTCTCGGATGGCCTCCGGCGTGTAGCCCCGTCTCCGCAGACCTGATAGGGTCGGCATGCGGGGATCGTCCCATCCAGTAACCACACCGTCCTCGACCAGGTCCAGTAACTTGCGCTTGCTCATCACGGTGTAACTGAGATTGAGACGGGCGAACTCGATTTGCTGAGGGTGATAGACGTCTAATGTGTCAAGGTACCAATCGTACAAAGGGCGATTATTCTCAAATTCCAGCGTGCAAATCGAGTGTGTGATGCCTTCGATGGAATCAGAAAGGCAATGGGTAAAGTCGTACATCGGATAAATGAGCCACTTGTCGCCCGTCCTGTGATGCGTCGCCCGCAGGATGCGGTACATGACCGGGTCTCGCATAATCACATTGGGAGAGGCCATGTCAATTTTCGCCCGCAGGACACGGGAACCGTCCTCGAACTCGCCGGCCCGCATGCGCTCAAACAGGTCCAGGTTCTCTGCGACCGAACGCTCACGATACGGGCTGTCCTGGCCCGGTCTGGTCAGAGTGCCGCGATACTCTCTGATCTCATCCGCGCTCAAGTCACAAACGTACGCCTTGCCCTTCTTGATCAACTGCACGGCGTACTCGTAGAGTTGCTCAAAGTAATCAGAGGCATAGAACAGCCGGTCATCCCAATCGAATCCCAGCCAGCGGATGTCCTCCTGGATTGATTCCACGTATTCGACTTCCTCTTTGCTCGGATTGGTGTCATCGAAGCGCAGATTGCACAGGCCTCCATACCTGGCGGCGATGCCGAAATTGAGGCAGATAGATTTGGCGTGCCCAATGTGCAGATAGCCGTTCGGCTCCGGCGGAAATCGTGTATGCACGCGGCCGCCGTACTTGTTCGTCCTCAAGTCCTCCTCGATGATGTCGCGGATAAAGTTGGAGGAGGGGGGAGCATCGGTCGTGGTGGTTCTATTTGTTTTTTTCATGGTTCTTTAACTCCATTTGATGTGTTTATTATTGGCATCATCGCGGTAGGACTGGCAGTTACCCCAATGCACAATATGACATCGAATCAAGAGAATTGAACGAAAAATGACCCAATCCTCCAAAAGCATCAAGCGGCCACACCCGGCAAGGTAAAACTAAAGACGCTTCCCTGGCCTACCTCACTCTCTATCCCTACCTGCCCGCCGAGTTTCTCCACGATGCGCCGCGCAATGGACAGCCCCAACCCGTGTCCTTTGGCCCGAACCTGGTCGAGTCTCGTGAACAGGGTGAACAAGCACTCCTGCTCCTCCGGCATGAGGCCAAGGCCATTGTCGCGTACCCAGAAGCACACCATGCCATCCGGTTGCACCGTCGCGCCCAGTTCCACGCGCGGCGGCCGGCCGCCATACTTGAGCGCATTGCTGAGATAGTTGACCCATACCTCTTCGACCCACGGGCCATAGCCCAGCGCCACCGGCCATGTCTCGGGCAACACGATCTCGACCTGGTGTTCCTCAATCAAACCGACCAGGCGTCCTTGCGCTTCGGCGACGATGCTCGCCATATCCAATGGCTCTATCTTCACTTCTTCCATCTTGCGCACGCTGGTCAGCAGTAGCAACTCGTCAATGATAGTGCTCATCTTGCGCCCGTTCCACGCAATAGTCTGCAAATGGTGTTGCAGTTCCTCACTCGACATTGTGGCGCAATCACCTTCCAATATCTCAGCAAAGCCAGTGATAAGGGTCAATGGGTTCTTGAGATCGTGGGCCACGGTGTGGGCAAAGGCATCCAATTCCTCGTTGCGCGCTTGCAACTCGGCGGCGCGTTGGCACAGCGCCTCCTCCGCCCGCACGCGCTCTGCAATTTCTTGCTGTGCCCGCTCGTACAGCCGGGCGTTCTCGATGACGGCAGCCAGGTGGCCGGCCAGGGTGGAGACGAGGCGCAAATCCTCCTCGCTGAAAGCGGCCAACCGGCAGCTCTCCAGATTGAGCGCACCAATGGTCCGCTCGCCAACCTGCAACGGCACACACAGTTCGGAGCGGGTGCCGGTGTCACAGGCGTGGTAACGTTCATCCTCGCGCACGTCGGCCAGGAGCACCGGCTGCCCGGTCTGCACCACCCAGCCGGGAACGCCCACCCCGATGGTGCGGCGCACCAGTTTCGGCCCGCCGGGAAAGCCGGCGGAGGCGCGGATG
>Ga0136651_10000783_pt1 | contig 17596 bp, 11 predicted proteins | sample Mar14236cmmetaG_FD_94867 | JGI IMG/M metagenome (GOLD analysis project Ga0136651, IMG submission 94867) | Marine hydrothermal vent microbial communities from Guaymas Basin, Gulf of California to study Microbial Dark Matter (Phase II) - Marker... ... | reverse complement strand
TAGTGATTGCCGACTGCCGACTGCCGACTGCAGATTGCCGATTGCCGACTGCCGACTGCCGACTGCAGATTGCCGACTGCCGACTGTTGACTGCAGATTGCCGACTGCAGATTGCCGACTGCCGACTGCCGACTGAATACTGCCTGATACCAACTGTTAACAACAATTTCTGTATTAAAAACGTTCATTAAGAGGTTTCTTTTATTTTTGAACACCGTTATGTCTTAAAATCAATTCATGGTGAAGAAGTTAATCATAAGTCTCTTTCTGGTGCTTTTGGCAGTGGGGCTCCAGGCGCAACAAAAAGCTGTCATCCTTAAATCGCAGATAACTGATATCCGGGAGGGTAAACGTTTTTATATTCATACGGTTGCAGCTGGCCAGACAGTGTATTCCATTGCAAAAGCCTACGAAGTGAGTACGGATGAAATCTTTTTTGAAAATCCGGGCAGTAACAATGGAATCTCCGTCGGACAGCAACTTTGGATACCTGTGATCAGTAAAGAGAAAGAGCTGAAAAGTGAATTGAAATCAGCTGATTTTGATTTTTTCTACCATATTGTTAAAAAGAATGAGACTTTACGCAGTATTGCCGGAGAATATCATCTTCCCGAAGATTTTATAAAGAGAGCCAATCCGGGAGTGAGTGACCCGCTGAGAGAAGGATTATACCTGAAAATACCGGCTGAAATGGCTCATGACAGGCGCCGTGACAACAGCAATGAAGAAACTGATGAAACAGTAAGTTTTGACCCCTCTATTGCGGTCATCCCTGACTTCAGGCACGTGGTTAAAAGCGGAGAGACAACACAGAGCATTGCCGGGCAGTATCACGTGGACGTACACCAGCTGAAAGCTGTGAATGTGGGTTTGGGTAATACGGTAACTCCCGGTGACAGGTTAAGGATCCCGCAGGAAAAGAAAAAAGAGATAAAACAGGAATTTATCACATATAAGGTCAAAAAGAAGGAAACACTGTACAGTATTTCACGGCAGTATGGCCTGACAGTTCAGGATCTGATGGAAGCAAATAAAGGACTGACAACAAGTATCAAAACGGGGCAGGTGATCCGAATACCCAAAAAGGTCGTTACCGACGAATACCTTACGTATGCCGTTACATCAAAAACAAAGCTTAATAAGCTGGCAAAATTATACAGGATTCCTGTTTATGAGATCACCGATGCCAACCCGGGTATTGGCAAACGCTTGTATCCCGGTGTATCTGTCAAAATTCCTGTCGGCGATAAAACCATAACGTCTGTCGAAGAAGTTGCAGAGGAAGATGTCGTTCCTGAAGAAGAAGTTGCCGGAGAGGCACCCGGATCTATTTTCAGAAAAGATTGCCATAAGCACCTGAAACCTGATACAAAACGTGTATTTAAAATAGCGCTTATGGTGCCCTTGTATCTGGAAGAAATGGACAGTCTGGATGTGACGCAGTTTTTGCAGAGTGAACACGATGATTTTGGGCCTTTCCGTTTTATAAAATTTTACGAGGGTGCTTTGCTTGCGGTCGACTCATTACAAAAACAGGGGATGAAGGTTGACCTTTATGTTTATGATGTGGACCAGAGCATCACAAAAACAACCAGGGCGATGCAAAACAGCGAATTGCGTCATATGGATCTGATCATCGGCCCGTTCTTCAGCCGCAGCTTCGACCAGGTAGCATTGTTTGCAGGTAATTTTGGCATTCCCATCATCAATCCGTTGTCATTCAGGGAAGAGATCACACATAAATACCACACGGTGATCAAGGTAAAACCCGGTGAAGAATACCAGCCGGAATTGGTACAAAAACTTTTGCAAACAGATTATTCCGGTGCGCAGGTTTTTTTAATCTCTCAGTCGGCTTACAAAGCAGCGGATAAGATCGTTGAACTGCAAAATGTGATCCGTGAGACGATCCCGAATGATGTTGCCGTAAGTAACAGAAAACTATATGAGATTGGCGTGGGCGTGGCGCAACGTAACGAGAACTACAACAAAAGCTATCCGGTCCCGGTTTTTAAGGTTGAAGGGCAGGAACTGTACCCTGATATTTTATCTACTGACCCGGACGGAACCACCTTGTTTGCCAACCATCTCACAAAAATAAATTATTCGGTTGACAGCCTGCATCCTTTTCACCGTAAAGCGTCTGCGGCAAGGAAGAATGTGGTGATTTTATATGGCGACAACAAGGCCTTTGTGATGGATGTGATGAACCGCCTGAATCAATACAGGGATACGTTTGATATACAACTGGTCGGCTTACCTGTATGGGAACGTTTCAGTGGACTCAATCAAACCTTATGCAGCAATATGAAGCTTACCTATTTCTCCTCTTCGTATGTAGATTATGAGCAGGAAAATGTACAGGATCTGGCCTATAAGTTTCGGAAGAAGTTTAAAACTGATCCGGGGCAGATGGGCTTTACCGGATTTGATGTAACGTATTATTTTCTGCATGCATTGTTGTATCTGGGAAACAGATTCGATGCGTGCCTCCCCGAGTACCCGATGACGATGACGCATAACACCTATCATTTTGAGCAGACTGCACGGGGTAAAAACTTTGAAAATACAAGCTGGAATATACTCAGATACCGGGATCTGAGGCTGATTAAATTAAATCCCGGGTATTAATCAGATGAAAATGAAGATAAAACTGCTGTTGTTTGTTTCGGTGCTTTTTATTTTTGGATCGTGTTCCGAAAAAACCAAAAAGTCGTTTTGGGAAAACGGAAACCTGAAATCGGAGTTAAACTACAAAGACGGTAAGCTGAACGGAATATCGACATGGTATTATGAAAACGGCGAGAAGGAGCTGGAAGCATATTATAAAGATAATGTGCTTGACGGCCCCTTAAAACGGTGGTATGAAAACGGAGTGCCGGAAACCGAATCGTTTTATATAGACGGAAAACTAAATGGGCTTGCGGTAACCTACAGTTCTTTTGGATATAAGGTACTGGAAGAGAATTACCGAAACGATACCTTAACAGGCAAATATTATAAATATTATAATGACGGAGCTCCACAGGTAGCCGGCGAATATCTGGACGGTCTGTTTCACGGGCGGTGGATCTATTACAGCAACCACGGGAAAATTGTCGGTATGGGTGAGTTCGACAAAGGAAGCGGAACGCAGAAAGCCTGGTGGCCCGATGGCCAGATCAAAAGGGAAGTTTCCTACGTAAATAACCTGAAGAACGGTGCCGAAAGGTGGTACGGCCCGGACGGTAAGCTTGAGAAAGTAATTTATTTTGAAGACGGCGTGGAGGTTGATATCCCATAAAAAAACTCCCGAACATATTGCCCGGGAGTATAAGAAATCAACTAAAAAGTTAGTTGTAGAGGATAAAAAATTTTAGTTAAGAGCAAACTTGATAGGAATATTGTAACTGACGCGAACTGGTTCTCCGTCCTGAAGACCCGGCTTCCAGTCAGGCATATCACTTATCACCCGTACAGCTTCCTCATCACATGCTTCACCAATGCCGCGGAGTACGTTCACATTATTTACTTTGCCGGTTTTTTCAATTACAAAACTGATAAAAACTCTTCCGTGAACACCCTCTTTTTTTGCCTGCTCAGGATACGTAATATGCTCAGATAAGTAGCTCATCAGGGCATTTACTCCCCCGGGAAATTCGGGCATTACATCAACTAAGGTGTAAACCGAATCCGTGTCATCAATTACATAAGTATGTGTTAACTTGTGTTCTGATTTATCCAGGCTAAACTTAACGGGTAAATTGTAGCTCACTCTCACTGCCTCGCCATGCTGATATCCCGGAGTCCAGTCGGGCATTTCACTAACCACACGCAGCGCTTCTTCATCGCAGCCCCCGCCTATACCTCTCAGTACTTTGGCACTGTCCACAGAACCGTCTTTCTCTATAATAAAATTGATAAAAACGCGTCCTTCAACACCTTGATTTTTGGCATTTTCAGGATAATGAATGTTGGTGGACAAATAACTCATCAGTCCTTCCATGCCACCCGGAAATTCAGGATATACCTCTACTTCCGTAAAAACCTTGTCGGCTTCGATATTTTCTTTGTCCGGACTTGAACAGGCAAAGAAAACCACTGCAAACAGGGCGGTGATTAACAGTACGCCCAACCCGAAACGGAGCGGGCGTTTTGGTTTTTTCATCATATGTAACCTCCTTTTTAAAAGTGAATAACTAAAATTATGTGTCAATATATCTGTCGGTATAATTCCTGAGTGTTGTATCAATAAAGAATGATATGATGCAAACCCCGAATTGCCTGAAATCATACTCCTGTCTGCAAGATATTCATGATTATCTTTAATCCTGTTGCGCAGCAGGTAAACGAGCGGGTTGAACCACTGGAAAATAATCAGTAACTCGGTCAGGAGCAGGTCAAATGTGTGGCGCTGTGCTATGTGCACCTGTTCGTGGGCTATAATCTTTTGGAGGTCATCGCTTTTCAGGAGTTCAGGATCAATAAATATCCATGTTAAAAACGAGTGGGTAGGGGAGTCGGGTACTAAAACGAAGGTGACTCCGTACTTTTTTAGTCGAACGGATTTACGGATAAGCACAGCAATCCGGATCAATCGAAACAAAAACCTTGAAATCAGAAAAACAACTCCTGAGAAATAGATAATCAGCAGCATGCCCATCTGGTAGTCTCCTAAAAACGACCCTGACCGGCTACCTGCTCTTATCACAACTTCTTCCAGGGTAAAAACGGTTAGTTGTGTGTTCATGTTCATATCGGGCAGGACAGGAGTGTAAGAAATCAGTTGAGAGGCCGGAAAGCTGAAAAACGGAAGAAAGAGTGCCAAAAACACAGAGAGTAACAGATAGAATCTGTTGAAGCGAAAATAGGCTTCTCTCCTTAAAAATAACTCGTAACCGGTATATAATACCGATATGATCAGTGTTGATTTTAGCAGATGCAGGATGAGAAAACTCATGTTGTTGTATTATTTTTTCTTTTGATCAATTTTTTCGTCAATCAGTTTTTTTATTTCTTCCAGTTCCTGAAGACTTAAGTCCTGCTCTTTTGTAAAGAAGGAAGTCAGTGCCATGTATGAATTTCCGAAATAATTGCTTAAAAATCTTTTGAAATAGCTCTTCCTGTATTCTTTTTTTGAGATAAGCGGGTAATACTCATGTGCTTTTCCGAAAGATTTATACCCTACGAATCCCTTTTTTTCCAATATTCGGACAATTGTAGAAACGGTGTTATAAGCAGGTTTGGGCTTGGGTAATCTGTCAAGTATATCCCTGACATATGCTTTTTCCAGATCCCACAGAATCTGTATTATTTGTTCCTCTGCCCGGGTGAGTTGTTTCATGTGGCTTCTTTCTATAATAACTAAAACATTAGTTAATTATTACAAAGAAAGTAAAAAAGTTAAGCCATGTCAAGAAATCAACTAAAAAATTAGTTAACTATTTAGAAATAATAAAAATTCTATTTATTTATAAACAATTACTTTTGCAGTCGGAAATAAATATACTTTTGCACTGTTAAATTATTAACAATACACGAATAAAAAACGTAAAACGTTCACAATTAAATTAATAGAACATGAACTTGAATAAAATAATGAACGACCTGGAAAAGAAACATCCGGGTGAAAACGAGTACTTGCAGGCAGTACGCGAAGTGCTCGAATCGATTGAAGAAGTGGTAAACGAAAACCCGCATTTTCAGTCGGCTGGAATTATTGAACGTATTGTTGAACCTGACAGGGTACTGATGTTTAAGGTGCCCTGGGTAAATGACGAAGGTGATGTAGAGGTTAACCTCGGTTACCGCGTCCAATTTAACAATGCTATTGGGCCCTACAAAGGAGGCCTTCGGTTTCACCCCAGTGTTAACCTGAGCATTCTCAAGTTTCTGGGATTTGAACAAATATTTAAAAATGCACTGACAACACTTCCGATGGGTGGGGGCAAAGGTGGTTCCGATTTTAACCCAAAAGGTAAATCTGATAAAGAGATCATGCGCTTCTGCCAGGCATTTATGCTGGAATTGTGGAAACTGATCGGACCGGATACCGACGTGCCTGCCGGTGATATTGGCGTAGGAGGAAAAGAAATCGGTTACCTGTACGGCATGTACAAAAAGCTGCAAGGCGAACATACAGGTGTACTTACAGGCAAAGGACTGGCCTGGGGTGGCAGCCTTATACGTCCTGAAGCTACAGGTTTTGGTGCTGTGTACTTTGCACAGGAAATGCTGAAGACAAAAGGAGAGACCTTCGAAGGTAAAACTGTGGCTGTTTCAGGATTCGGTAACGTTGCCTGGGGTGCCACAAGCAAGATCACCGAACTGGGTGGTAAAGTGGTTACTATTTCAGGCCCGGACGGTTATGTTCACGATCCCGAAGGAATATCAGGCGATAAAATTGACTACCTGCTTGAATTACGTGCTTCGAACCAGGATATTGTAGCGCCGTATGCCGATGAGTTTCCGGAAGCTACGTTCCATGCCGGCAAACGACCATGGGAAGTAAAAGTGGATGTGGCCCTTCCGTGTGCCACACAAAACGAACTGGACGAGAACGATGCGCAGAACCTGATCAATAACGGTTGCCGGTATGTAGCTGAAGGCGCCAACATGCCATCGACACCGGAAGCAGTTCATCTGTTGCAGAAAAACGGCGTATTGTTCGGTCCTGGAAAAGCAGTGAATGCAGGCGGAGTGGCTACCTCAGGACTGGAAATGACCCAGAATGCCGAAAAACTGGCGTGGACCCGTGAAGAAGTGGATGCCAAACTGCACCACATTATGAAAAGCATTCACCAGTCGTGTGTCGATCACGGACGTAATGACAACGGAAGTGTTGACTATGTGAAAGGAGCCAACATTGCCGGTTTCCTCAAAGTGGCCAACGCAATGATTGACCAGGGAATTATTTAAAAAGATCATACATACACTATAAAGCTCTTTCGGTAACGGAAGAGCTTTTTTTGTGCCTTTTTGACCGGGTCTTTCTTAACAAGTTATCAATGCATTATATTTTTATGTAAATTTAATCGCCAATTTACATGGCAATCATCTAAAAAAGATGAGCTGCATCATGTGTGCATATTGGCACTAAAACAAACAAGCATTATGAAAACAACAAAATTATTCTTCACTGTCTTATTATTGTCGGCAATTACAACAGTTGCCGGTCAAAGCATCATTATCGATCATCACTGTGCAAAGCTGGAGCCCATTCCCGTATGGGCCCAGGAACAGGCTGCCGAAAGTTTGCACATTGCCTACGGTCATACATCGCATGGCAGCCAGCTGATTACGGGAATGACGGCGCTCGCTGGTCAGGATACATTGCTGACGGGTTACAAAGGCGATTACTACTGCTGGGACTATTACCCGGTTCCCGGAGAGAATGGTTCGTGTATTGATATTGACGATTATTTCAAGCCGGGCGACCTGGGGCATAACGGTGACACGCAGTGGGCAGAAAGCACCCGTGATTACCTCGACAATGATCCCTCAAGCACCGACATCAACGTGGTGATGTGGTCGTGGTGCGGCGGTTGTTCAGACAATACGGTTGAAGGTATCAATATTTATCTGAATACTATGAATCAGCTGGAACTGGATTATCCCGGTATCAGGTTTGTGTACATGACCGGTCACCGCGATATCTGGAGCGATGATACCCTGAAGCGAAACAACCAGTTGATCAGGGATTATTGTGTGGAGAATAACAAAGTTCTTTTTGATTTTGCCGATATTGAAAGCTATGACCCGGACGGTGTATATTACGAGTTTGCCAACGATAACTGCGATTATTACGATGAAGACATGAATAAACTGGGCAACTGGGCGATTGAGTGGCAGGATATGCACGAGGAAGGCGTTGACTGGTACCAGTGCAGTCCCGCGCATACCCAGGCTTTAAACGGAAACCTGAAGGCTTATGCTTCGTGGTGGCTGTGGTGCCGGCTGGCCGGCTGGGACGGAACTGTGGGAACTGATACACCGGATTCAGCAACGGGTATCTTAGTGTTCAGCAGGGGTAAGACCATTGTATTAAAAGGGATGCCGCAAGGCCCGATAACAGTTGCTGTTTTTGATGTGTCGGGAAAGCAGGTGTTGTCAAAGAATATGCAGGGCACTACAGATGCTCTTCCGTCCGATCTGAAGACCGGCGTTTACTTTGTCCGGGTGCAAACGGACAACGGGAAATACTGCACCCAAAAAGTTATTATTAAGTAATTTTTAGAATCCGAAGGGCAAAAACACTTAAAGCAGGTGAGGGGTTGTTATTTTGTATAGCTTTTCGCCATCACCTGCAGCAGCGAATCAACCGTATGCTGATCGCCTGACATACCGATGCTGGAAACCCAGGTGCCGTACATGGCATTGGGCAATACAAGGAATTTTTTTCCGAAATCATCTGTGTGGCTGAGCATCAGCTGTTCTCTTTCTGAGAAGTTCTCTGCATCATCGTATAAGTCGCCCAGGTTGTCGCCTGCCAGTAAAACGATCTCATAATTTTCAGAAACTTTTTGGCGGCGTGCTACTTTGCTCCGGTCTCCTTCGCGCAACAGGAAATGCTCTTTTGTTGCCTGCGGAAATCCCATCTTCTGCACATTGGCGATGGTGCCTTCTTCCACAAACTTTTTCTTGCGGTTGGTGATGTAAAAGATGTGGAAGCCGAGTGAATCAGCATGTTGGAGAAACTCCAGCGCACAGGGTACCGGTTCGGCAACAGCCAGATTACACCATTCAGTCCATGTTTCCGGAGAATAGCCTTTGTTCTCAAGCATCATTCTTGCTTCGTAAGGTGTGTTATTGAGGATGGTTTCGTCGATATCAACCACTACGGCCAGCTGCCTGTTCTCCGGGTCGTTTTCCCTGATCTTCTGCAACCGTTCTTTCCCGATGTTGAATGCCTGACAGGCCAGCGCTTTGTATTCGGCGGCATAATAATTATAAAAGGCAGCCATCAGGATGTTGTATTCGTGGCTTTTATCTGCCTGTTCTTTGTTGTTCGGGACGGAACAGGATGAGAACGTCAGTGATGCCGTTAACAGCACCAGAGCTATAGAAATTTTACGCATCATATTACAGGTTTTTTATCGTTTGTTACCTTGTTCTCTTTTATTTCGCTCCCGTCACCCAACATAATACCCAGGCTGCGGGTAACCGGCCGGCTGTCGAGCAGGATTTTTATGACTATCATCAGCGGTGTGGCGATCAGCATACCTACCGGGCCGAGAATATATCCAAAAAAGATCATCGAAACAAATACGATCAGGGGTGAGATGCCCAGGTTTTTCCCCATCAGCTGGGGCTCGATAATGTTGCCGATAACCATATTGATGACAAAATAAACGATTGCCGTTATCAGCATGCCCCACGGACCGATAAGAATGAAGGAGAGGATTAGCGCCGGAATGGCGGCAATGAACGAACCGATACTCGGAATGAAGTTTAGGATAAAGGCCAGAAACCCCCAGAGCACCGGAAAGTCAATCCCGATAATCAGCAGGGCGATGGTTATGGATACACCCGTAGCCAGACTGGTAATGAATTTAATACCGAAATACCTCCTTAGTCTTTTTAACGTTACCTGCGTATTTTCAGACGACTCGGGAGAGATGTACCGCATCTTTTTGCCGAACGATTCCGCTTCGAATATCATAAAGATGAAGAAAATAAAAACGATGATCATATTGCCCAGGGCACTGCCGAATCCGGCAAAGAAAGAGCCGGCTAAGGGCAATACTTTTCCCGGGTTTATTTCATCAAGAGGGTTCATGCCTTCTTCCATAAGGCCATGCATGGTGAGCCATTCGGAAAAATGTCCCCAGACGACATTAAACTTTTGTTGGTAGAGCGGTAATTTTTGTACAAAGTTATTTGCCGAAGACCCGATGACCAGCCCTGTTAACCCAATCAGGGCGATCACGGCAATAATGATGATAAGTATTGCCGGTGTGGAAGGTATACCTTTTTTTCTCATCCATGCCAGAGGTGCCAGGCTGACTGCTGTAATCAGCATGGCCAGTAAGATCATATTTACTACCGCGCTGGCTTCTTTGAGTGCGGTAAACGCAATAATAACGCCCATGGTAATAATCCAGAACCGGACTCCTCCGATATATTTCAGGTACTTTTCGTATTCTTGCTTCATCAGCTATATGTTTAGGTTACCGACATAGAATATCTCGCCGGTAAAATTAAACTAATTTATAAAAGTACTTCCGGAAACGATACAAGCGATCGCTATCCTATTGCTTCACCACCTTGTAAACGGCTTTTTCTTCAGGGGAGATGATCTCGATAAAATAGATCCCTGCGCTGCCTTCTATGTTTAAAGTTATGTGCTCATCAGTCGGTGTGCCGTAGCTGTTTACCAGCCGGCCGTCGGCGGTTCTTACATTAATCTGCATGTTGCGGTAATCGGTTCCCAAATCAAGGCTGACGGCTCCACTGGAAGGAACGGGATAGACCCTTATGTCCTGAGCAAAAGGGGGTTCGTTTACCTTATCGATAACCAGCGACACCCTGATCAGGTTGCCAAAAGGTTTGTTACCGTTGCTTATGTCGAAATCAAGTGTTTTTGTTATCGTATTGGAAACAGGGTCGTATGCGAACAGCGCGCCGTTGCCATAGATTCCCCCCGCTACCGTTGTGCCATATAATCTGCCGTCAGCACCCTCCAACAAACTTCCGTAAGGGTCCGCTCCGGTAGCTGTAGATTCAAAATCAACTTTTTTTGTGTAGATTCCGGTGGCCGGATCAAATTCAAAAAGCGTTCCGTCACTGTTTATACCACCACGATAGGTCACCCCGTACAGTTTTCCGTTTTGAGCCTCCACTAAGCTCCCCTGGGGTAATCTTCCGTCATCGTCATCCTGGTTAAAATCAACTTTTCTGACATAGGTGTCTGTGGCAGGGTCAAACTCGAACAGTACGCCGGAGCTATGCGCACCACCGCTTGAAGTAAGGCCGTACAGTTTTCCGTTTTCGGCCTGAATAAGTTCGCCATAGGGGAAACGACCATCTTCTTCACTGAAGTCCAGCTTTTTGGTATAGGTATCTGTTGCCGGATCATAGGTGTAGAGTACACCAACACCGTTGAGGCCTCCTTCGTATACCAACCCATAGAGCATTCCATCGTTGGCCTGTAGCAAACTGCCGTACGGATAGGCTCCGTTGTTGTCTCCATCGAAGTCCAGTATCACCGTGTATGTGCTTGTCGACAGATCATAAGAGAAAAGCACTCCGTAGTCATTGGCTCCGCCTTCCGAGGCCATCCCGTACAGTTTGCCGTTATCGGCCTGTATTAAATTACCGGTTGATGTCCCTCCGTTTTCCCAATTAAAATCCAAAAGTTTGGTATAAGTGGATGTAAACGGATCGAAGGCAAACAAAACACCGTATAATGCTGTTCCTCCCGTCTCGGTCACTCCGTATAATTTGCCGTTATTGGCCTGTAACAAGCTGCCATAAGGTTCACTGCCATTAACTGGTTCGTTAAAATCCAGTATTTTTACGAAGCTGTTTGTTCCGGTTTCAAATTCGAAGAGTGTACCGTTATGAGCTGTTCCACCCCTGTTTGTCATGCCGTAAAGCTTGCCATTGGTTGCTTCTGTTAAGCTTCCCAGAGGATTTTTACCTTTCGCTGTATCTTCAAAATCCATAATATTTGTAAGCACACCGCTTTCGGTGTCATATACAACCAGTGTCCCTCCGCCAAAGGCACCTCCTATTTTAGTAAGACCGTACAATTTCCCACCGGGTAATTCGATGAAGCTGCCCGATGGCTGGCCACCTATGTTGCTGTCGAGGTCCAGTTTTTTAACGTAGGTGCCGGTAGCCGGATCGAATTCGAACAGTACGCCATGGTCAACCGCTCCGCCATATTTAGTCATCCCGTATATTTTTCCGTTGGAGGCCTGCATAAGCCCTCTCGGGTTCTTTCCGCTTGCCGCTTCGAAGTCCCTGATCTTTGTATAGATGTCTGTTGCCGGATCGTATGAAAACAAGACTCCTTCGTTATTGGAGCCACCCCTGTTTGCTGTGCCGTACAACTTACCGTTTCCGGCTTCAATCATACTGCCTAAAGGGTGTTCGCCGTTGTTGGCGCCATCAAAATCCAGCTTCTTTGTAAAGGTAGTGGTAGCCGGGTCGAATTCGAAGAGCACACCTAAGTTACTTATGCCCCCTTCATCGGTCAATCCATACATTTTGCCGTTGGCAGCTTGCACCAGGCTGCCGGAAGGGCGACTTCCGTTGGTGCCGTCAAATTCAAAAAGTTTTGTAAACACGCCGGACCCCGTTTCGTAACTAAAAATTACACCATGATCGTTGGTGCCGCCAAATCGTGTCATTCCGTAGAGCTTTCCGTCGGCAGTTTCGATCAGACTGCTATAGGGAACCCGGCCGTTATTCGTTTTGTCGAACAGTACTTTCACCGTGTAGGCATTTGTAGCCGGGTCGAATTCGAACAAAACACCATAGTTCATGATACCGCCACTCTGGGTCATACCGTACAGTTTTCCGTTAGCAGCCTCGCATAAACGGGTGTAGGTAGGTGTATTTCCATCGTATTTAAACCACGAATACACCACGCTCTGGTTTTGCCCGGAGGTATCGGTTTTAAAAATACAGCCGGCGTTGTGTGCGCCGCCTCTGCTGGTCATGCCCCAGAACTCGGATGTTTGTGCCTGCAGGCTTGTAGTAAAAAGGAAAGTGATGCTGATCAGAATAAGTAGTTTTGTTTTCATGATGTTTTATTTTACAACGTTGTTATCAGTTTGGTTATCATACTCTTTGGTAATTGTGGGTAAGATTCATTTGTACGAATCGTAAATCCGTTGGCGGAAAGTACATGTGTGCTATTTTTATGTTGGCTCATTTTTCACATGAGGCTCAACTCCTCATACCGCTAACAAATATACCGAATAGCACCCAATAAACCGCAACTGTCCGTAAATATTTACTTGTTACGAACACGCAGCTTCCGGTGCCGCCTTTTCCGCACTTTTACACCTCGCCGTCATGCCCGGCAGCACATAATCATTTCTCCTGTCTACCATAGTTTTGTGTAGCAACAGGCTGCCTAAAACAGGTCTTTTACCTAACGCGCAATGAGCAGTTTTTTGGTGTCTCTTCCTCTGTTTGTTACAACCTCCACAAGATAAATTCCCTGTGGCAACATAGAGACGTCTGCTTCGCTATTGCTGCCTTGCTGCTGCCATACTTTTTGCCCCACCCGGTTGTATATAGTTATTTCGCGGATAAGGACACCCTCCTGAGCTGTTATGGAAATGTTGTTGCCGGCAGGGTTAGGATAAATATGCAGGAAGTTTTCGGCTAATTCGTTCTCCGGCAGTGAATTGGGAGCGCTTTTATCGAAAACGGAGATACCCCCTTTCGAAGTCCCTGCCCATACAAGTCCGTCATCGTCCATTGTAATCGACAGGATGTAGTTGCTGCAGATATCTGAATTGTCTTTGTTATATACCGTCCAGCCGGCGCCATCGTATCTGGCCAGGCCACCGGCGCTGGTGCCAATCCATTTTATATCTTCGTTGTCGATGTATACATAAGTAACCTCGTTGTACGGTAATCCTGAGTTCGTCGGGAGATAAAGCTGCCAGGTAGTTCCGTCAAATTCAGCCAGCCCATAATAAGTGCCAACCCATACCGTTCCGGCGTCATCAACGGCAACAGACCATATAAGATTGTTATACAAACCGGAATTATCGACTGTATAAATGGTCCATTCGGATCCGTCAAATTCAGCCAGTCCGTTTGCGGTTCCTACCCATTTTGTCCCGTCCGGAGCAATAGCAACAGAATTTACTCTCTGGTGCGGAAGCACATCGTCGTACACCTGCCAGGTGCTTCCGTCAAACGAGGCTAAACCGCTCGTAGTGCCGAACCATTTTGTGCCGTCATCCTCAATAGCCAGCGAAAGAACATTATTTGACGGTAAATCGGAATTAAACTTGTCATAATGAGTCCAGGTTATTCCGTCAAACTCTGCCACACCGCTGTAGGTTGCTACCCAGATCGTCCCCCTGCCTTCTTCGGCTACCTCAGAGATAACTTTACTCGGAATATCTGAATTGGATGGATTGTATACGAACCAATCGGTTCCGTCAAAGACGGATAAACCACCAAGGTGTGTAGATACCCACATGGAGCCGTCGCTGGTTTCATATATCGAATGAATAACATCGCTTGATAATCCTGATTCGGAGAGGTTGAGGTTATTCCAGCTGGCACCATCTAATGTGAACAGGCCACCTCCTTCCGTTCCGACCCACATCAAGCCATCGGTGCCCGCGGTAACCGCACTTATATTATCATTGGTTAATCCGGTATCTGAGTAACTGTAAACAGTCCAGTAGGAGCCGTCAAATGAGGCCAGCCCATTGCTGGTTCCAATCCAGACGACACCATCGTCATCCATATCCAGCGAGCTTACCCAGTTGCCCGGTAAATCGGAATTGTCGGAATTGTAGGTAAACCAGGCTCCTGTGCCGTATTCAAACAGGGAAGCCCCTCCGCCGAATGTGCCTACCCATAAAATACCGGCAGCGTTGGTGGCCAGGGAGGTGACATGGTCTTCGGGCAGGTCGGAATTTGAGGTGTTGTAGATGGTCCAGTCGGTGCCGTTGAAAGAGGCAAGGCCGCCTTCCCAGGTGGCAATCCAGAGGGTACCGTCCATATCGCATTGAAGCGCCATGATGAGGTTGGCGGGCAAGTCTGAATTGGCGGTTGTATATACGTCCCAGTTAGTGCCGTCAAATCTGGCCAGCCCTGCGCTTGTGCCGACCCACAGTGCCCCGCCGTCTTCAAGCGTGAGTGCGGTAACAATGTTTCCCGGGATGTCTGAATCCGTAATCCGGTAGATAGTCCAGTCGGTTCCGTTAAAAGCTGCCAGCCCGTTAGTTGTCCCAACCCATTTGGTTCCATCGTTACCAACTACGACTTCATTTACGTAGTTGTCGGGGATGTCTGAATTCAGCCTGTTAAACCAGGTCAGATTGCCTGAGGGTTTTTCTAACATAACCAACGAGCTTGAGGTGCCAATCCACACATCATTGCCTTCTTCGGTAATGGAATTTATATAGTTACCACTGGCGTAAAAAGCCCATTCGGGCTCTTGCGCATTTACTGAGCTGATGTAACACAGCCATACAACGAGAATTAAAATTTTTGTTTTCATAGGTTAATTTTTTAATGGTTATTTTTTAACTTAATAGCTATTATAAGTTAATGTTGCCGGAGTTAAAAAGGAGTTGGCTTTATGGCCAGCCCGTTGATCTGGGATGTGTTGGGAATTTATAGGTTAGAGTGTGTAGCATCGTAGTTGTTTGGGTCAATGTAATGCTCCTCACAAATATATTAATTATTTTGCTTAATTCAAATTTTGTATGGCGGTTGATGTTAGAAACCCAATTCCCTTTACACCCAATAAACCCCAGTTATTGGTAAATCTTTACTTGTTACTAACGTGCCGCCTCCGGTGCCACCTTTTTATTAATTTTGCGCCTTACATCTGTACTGAGCTATGTTTTTTAATCATCCGGAATTTCTGTACGGTTTACTGGCGGTTTTGATCCCCGTCATCATCCACCTGTTTAATTTCAGGAGGTATAAAAAGTTATGGTTCAGCAACATCGAGTTCCTGAAAAACATTACGGCACAAACCCGCAAGCAGAACAAGCTGAAGCACCTCATTGTGTTGCTGCTGCGTATACTGGCGGTGGCACTGATCGTGCTGGCTTTTGCCGGGCCTGAACTGAACCGTAACCGCAAGCGGGCGTTGCCCACAGCCGGCGGATTGACAGCTGTATATGTCGATAATTCGTTCAGTATGATGGCCGAAGGGGAGAACGGGCGCTTGTTTGAAGAGGCGGTCAGCAAAGCAGGAGAACTGGTGACCCATTCGCCGCGCGACAAACGTTTTGTGTTGCTCAGCAACGAACAAAGACCCTCGCAGCGACGTGTGCTGAACAAGGAGGAAGTGATGAACGAACTCGACAGGCTGGCGGTTTCTCCGGCGAGCCGGAAAATTGAAAATATTGTCAGCAATGCGGCCTCCATAGCTTCCGAAAAAGATTATCCGGCCTGGGAGATGTATCTGTTTTCTGATTTTCAGAAAAACAGCACCAGCCTGTGGCACATGCAGGAAGACACTAATGGCTATTATTACCTGTTCCCGATGGCGCACCTGCAGAAGCGGAACATTTACATCGATAGCTGCTGGCTCACCTCTCCGGTGATGATCACGGGCCGGAAAGCGCAGTTGAAAGTGCGTATCCGCAACAGTTCTGAGACGGACTACGAAAAAATTCCACTGAAGCTGTGGGTCAACGACCAGCAGAAAGCGGTGGCCGGGGTGGATATAAAAGCCGGGGGGTACGAGCTGGTGACCATGAGTTTTACACCCCGGAATACGGGATGGCACTACGGGCTGCTCGAGATAGAAGATTATCCCATTACCTTCGATGATAACTTGTATTTCACCTTTCAAGTGAAACAGTACCTGAATGTGCTGGAGATCGGCGTGGACGGGCAAAGTGATGCGCTGGCACTGTTTTATGGCTCCGACAGTTTGTTCCGTTACCAGAAGATGGACTACCGCCGGGTGCAGTTTGACGAGCTGAACCGGTTTAACCTGATCATCCTGAACAGCCTGCCGGTCATTTCCAACGGGCTGACGGAGCAGTTGAAAGCCCATGTGGAGGCAGGAGGCAACCTGATGTTCATTCCGGCAGCTGCCGAAGACAAAACAGACGAAAATCAATTGCTGCGTGCTTTTGGTGCGGGAAGTATCGGTCCGCTGGCCGAAGGGCAAAGCAGGGTGAAGGGCATCAAAACAACACATCCGCTGTTCAGCGATGCCATTACGAAGATTCCGGAGAATGCCGACCTTCCCGTAGTGTATCAGCATTTTCGCTACCGCTACACCATATCTTCCGGGATGGAGAGCCTCGTAACACTGCAGGACGGTGATGATTTTCTGCTGACGAAAAAAGCCGGAAAAGGACGCTTGTTTTTGCTGTCGGCACCGCTGGATAAATCGTACAGCAATTTCACTACCCAGGCACTCTTTGTGCCGGTGATGTATGGCGCAGCGGTGGCAGGCGATGCGCATACCCGTCTGTTTCAAATCATCGGCAAAGAGGATAAAGTAGTGCTGAACAACCTGGAGCGGCTTCCTGAGACGGACCAGCCGTTCAGGATAGAGGCGCATGAAAGCGACTACGCCTTTATTCCCGGGCAGCAGATACTGAACGGCAGCCTGGTGCTGGATGTACACGAAGGGATCAGCAAAGACGGTTTTTACGACCTGACATCGGAACAGAAAACGGAATACGTGTTCGCATGGAATTACGACAGGACGGAATCGCAGCTTGATTTTTATTCGGCTGCCGAACTGAGGGAACAGATTGAGTCAGAAGAGATAAAAAATGCCGAAGTACTGTCGGCAGACGAATCTTCCCGAATGGAAATGTTAAATACTGTGCATAAAGAAAGTCAATTATGGAAGCTATTTATTATCTTCGCACTTTTAATGTTATTGTCAGAAATTTTGGTTCTGCGGTATTGGAAATAACCCATTTCAAATAGT
>Ga0136651_10000782_pt1 | contig 17597 bp, 10 predicted proteins | sample Mar14236cmmetaG_FD_94867 | JGI IMG/M metagenome (GOLD analysis project Ga0136651, IMG submission 94867) | Marine hydrothermal vent microbial communities from Guaymas Basin, Gulf of California to study Microbial Dark Matter (Phase II) - Marker... ... | reverse complement strand
GGATACCCTTGACGATCTGTTTTCCACCATACCTGAGGGATGCCGCAGGAGGGGTGATCTTGACCTCCCCCCTCCCCTGACCGAGTGGGAACTGGACTCCCTGATGCAAACCCTTTCAGGCTCAGTGGCCACCTCGCCCGAATATATCACGTTCCTTGGGGCCGGCAGGTACGATCATTTTATCCCCGCCACGCTGACCCACCTGCTGAGCCGTTCAGAGTTCGTCACCCCCTACACCCCCTACCAGCCTGAGATGAGCCAGGGGACCCTCCAGGCCATCTACGAGTACCAGACCCTGAGCGCCAGGCTCCTGGGCATGGAGGTATCAAACGCGTCCATGTACGACGGTGCCTCGGCCCTGGCCGAGGCCCTGCTCATGGCCGTGCGCATTACCCGGCGGAACAGGGTGGCCCTTTCCAGGGTTATTCATCCATGGCACAGACAGGTGGTTAAGACCTATCTCGGGCCTTCGGGCATAAAGATCGTGGATCTCCCCTATCTGGAACAGGGAAAGACCGATATCTCTGACCTGGACCGTCTCGACGGGCTTGCCGCGGTGGCTGTTCAGTCGCCCAACTTCTTTGGAATCGTTGAGGACCTTGCGGCCGTGGGTGCGAAGTGCGAGGCAAGGGATACCCTCTTCATCACCTCCTTTACCGAACCCCTGGCCTACGGGCTCTTCAGAAGCCCCGGAAGTCTGGGGGCGCATATCGCCTGCGGAGAGGGTCAGAGCCTCGGTATCCCACAGTGGTTCGGAGGGCCGGGTCTGGGGATGTTCGCGAGCAGGATGAAGTACGTCCGGAGCATGCCGGGCCGACTGGTGGGAAAGGCCACGGACAGGGAGGGGAGAAACGGTTTTGTCCTGACCCTTGCAACGAGAGAGCAGCACATAAGGCGTGAAAAGGCGACTTCCAACATATGTACCAACAACAGCCTGACCGCCCTTGCCGCCGCCATCTACATGGCCTCTCTGGGGGGCACGGGTTTTCGTGAATTAGCCCTACTCAACCATCACAAGGCAGAGTACCTGAAAGGGGCAATGGAAAAGGCGGGGTTCAGGATCGGTTTCAGGAGTCCCTTCTTCAACGAATTCGTCGTGGAATTTCCCCCTGGCTTCGAGGCGATCTATCAGCGGCTCCTTGGAAAAAAGATAGTGGCAGGCCTCTCCCTGGCCCCCTTTTACCCTGAACTGAAGGGCCACTGCCTCCTCTGCGTAACAGAGGCCAGGACCAGGGAGGATATGGACAGGCTGGTTGAGGAGTTGCAGGGTGCAAGTTGAAGGATGCTGGCTGCAAGAAGCAAGATGGAGCGGAAATCCAGGATTTCTGTTCCTTACGCCTTGCGCCTGAGATTCAATCATGCCTGAGTTAATGGGAACAACGGGTCTTGTTCTTGACGAGCCGCTCCTGTGGAAAAAGGGAAAAAGGGGACGCACCGCCTTTTCCATGCCCAGACGGGACGTTGAACCTGTTCCCGTGGACCCGGAACTTACGGGAGATGGTCCTGAGTTTCCCGACCTGAGCGAGATCGAGGTGGTGCGTCATTACACGAGACTCTCCCAGTGGAACTTCTGTGTTGACGCGGGTATGTACCCTCTGGGCTCCTGCACCATGAAGTACAACCCCAAGGCCAACGAAAAATACGCGGCCCTCCAGGGATTCGCGGGAGCGCACCCCATGCTGCCCCCTGGCCTTGCACAGGGGGTCCTCAGGCTCATGTCCGAACTGGAGGGATTACTGGCGGAAATCACCGGCATGGACGCCGTCACACTCCAGCCCGCGGCCGGGGCCCAGGGAGAGCTTGCAGGGATGCTCCTGATCCACGCCTATCACAGGCAGCGGGGAAAGGTCCGCTCAAAGATCATCGTCCCTGACACGGCCCATGGAACGAACCCGGCCAGCGCGGCCCTGTGCGGCTATCGTCCGGTGGCGGTCAAATCCAGCCATGACGGTATCGTCTCAGCAGAGGCCGTAGGGGAGGTCATGGACGAGGAGACCGCGGGGATCATGCTGACCAATCCCAACACCCTGGGCCTGTTTGAGGAGGATATCAGGAAGATCGCTGAAACCGTACACTCAAAGGGGGGACAGGTGTACTGTGACGGGGCCAATATGAACGCCGTAATGGGCATGGCCCACATGGGAAAAACAGGCGTTGACGTGCTGCACCTGAACCTTCACAAGACATTTTCCACCCCCCACGGCGGAGGAGGTCCCGGCTCTGGCCCCGTGTGCGTCAGAAAACATCTCGAACCCTTCCTGCCGGCGCCGCGCATAATCGAGGAGGACGGAAAGTTCAGGCTTTCCGAGGACTATCCCCAATCCATAGGCAGACTTCAGTGTTTTTACGGAAACTTCGGGGTCCTTGTCAGGGCGTACGGTTATATAAGGGCCATGGGACCAAAGGGGCTCAAGAACGTCACCCGGCTGGCCGTCCTCAACGCCAACTATATCAGGGAGAGCCTGAAGGGGAGTTTTCATCTGCCCTACGACAGGCCATCTCTCCATGAATGCGTGTTTTCAGACAGATTCCAGCGGGCCGCAAAGGTCACAACCCTTGACATAGCCAAACGGCTCATGGACTTCGGGTTCCATCCCCCCACCATCTACTTCCCGCTCATAGTGGACGGTGCCATGATGATAGAGCCCACCGAGACCGAGTCAAAGGAGGAGATAGATCTCTTTATTGAGGCCATGAGGTCGGTGGCCGAGGAGGCGGACAAGGACCCTGAACTCCTGCGCACGGCCCCGCACAGGTGCAAGGTAAGAAGGATGGATGAGACAGGGGCCGCAAGGCGGCCCTGTCTTGCGGGGTGAGATGGAGGCGTAAAGCATAAGGCACAAGGCGTGAGGCGTGAAATGGGAAATTAGAAATTGGAAATTGGGGTGCTCCACCAGAGGGGGATTCTACAGCGGCAATGGTTTAGGGCTCGCGCAAAAATAAGTTCATCCCGTTGAAAGCGGGGCTCAGATTTGGGTCAGATTCGGAGTCTCGCAAGCTCGCTTACCTGGTCATTGCGATTGAGTGAAGCCGCAGGAATAATGGCCCCGCCTTGGCTGGGTTTCGAGGACTTCACGATTGAGCAACGCCCGAAGATGGCCCGAAGCTGAAATGGGAAAATGGGAAGTTATTTTTGCGCGAGCCCTTAGTCGCGGCTTGAAAGCCGCTCCCACAGGAATATGGAAAAGGCGCTCTAACGGGAATAACGGCAATCCGTGAGGTAACTAAACTCCCATGACCTGGAGTAGATGAGGGTATAAAGCACTGGATGCGCTCCCCATCATGCATCGTGGCTCTTTCATCGTGAAAGCAATGATCAGACACAGCCCCCCCCAAATTTCCAATTTCAAATCTCCAATTTCAACCCCATGGCCCTACCTTGACATCCCCCTCATGGACTACCAGGAGGCCCTCGAGATGCAGCGGGCCCTGGTGGAGGCAAGGGTTTCGGGGGCCATGGAGCACGATCTGGTCCTGTTTCTGGAGCATCCCCCTGTGTTCACCCTGGGCCGGCGGGGGGGGCGCGAGCACCTGCTGGTGGACGATTCCACCCTGGCGGCAAAAGGGATCGGGGTATTCCACGTTGAACGGGGAGGATATATCACCTATCACGGGCCAGGGCAGCTTGTGGTGTACCCTATTGTTGACCTGTGGAAAATCGGCCTGAGCGTGGTTGGGTTCGTGGATGCCCTTGAAGAGGTAATGATCCGTACTGCAGGAGACTGGGGCGTAGAGGCCCGGCGAAGCCCCTTGAACAGGGGGATATGGGTCGGTAACAGAAAATTAGGGAGCGTGGGCCTGAGTATCCGACACGGGGTGAGCTTTCACGGGCTCGCCCTCAACGTGAACACTAAAATGGAACCTTTCTCGTGGATAAACCCCTGCGGCCTGAAAGGGGTGGAGATGCTCTCCATGGAACAGGTGTCAGGCAAAAGGATCACCACGGGAGAGGTACGAAGGGCGGCCAGGAGACATATGAGCGAGATCTTCAGTGTGGAACTTGAGCCCCTCCGGACCAGCCGCCTCCCTGAAACAGTGGCGCGCCATGTTCCTGGATCACCGGCGGCAGGGGATAGCCCTTGAGGAGTAGAAATTGAAAAAGCATATGATCCTGTTCTTGGTGGGCAGGGACAGACCGGGCATTGTTGACGACGTCTCATCCCTCCTCTTCAAGGCGGGGGCAAACATCGAGGACAGCCGCATGGCGGTCATGGGGGGCCGGTTTTCCATCACCGCCCTCTTCTCGTGCGCTGAAGGAGCGCTCCAGGGTATCAGGTCGGACCTCGAAGAACTGAAGGCAATGGGGTTTGAGACCTCTCTTCACCAGGCGGATGACCCTTCAACCGTGCCCGCTCGTTCTGAACTCCCCCTCAACATGGAACTTACCGCCATGGACCACCCCGGCATAGTGCAGCGGGTGGTCAGGATCCTCCGTCGGCACAGGGTGAACATCCGGTCCATGAACACCGAGGTCAGCAGTGCCCCCCTTTCAGGGGCGCCCATGTTCGCCCTTAACTTAGAGGCAGGCGTGCCCGTGGAAACACCCATGGCAGAGGTAAAGGAGGAGATCTCGGTCCTTGCCTCGGACATGAACCTGGAGCTTCGTTTCAGGCCATGAGAAACGGGTAAGATGAGCAGCCTTCCCTCGAGCTATGCCAACACCATACCCCACAGTTGAAGACGTATTAAGGGCAGGGGGCATACTTGCCAGGTCCCTGAAGAACTTCGAGTTCCGGCCCTCCCAGCTCCGCATGGCACTCCTCATAGAAGAGGCCATAAAGGGGGAGAAACCGGCCCTCATAGAGGCGGGCACGGGCACGGGCAAGACCTTCGGCTATCTTGTACCGGTCATCCTGAGCAACAAGAAGAGTGTCATATCCACCGGTACAAAGAATCTTCAGGAACAGATCTATCTCAAGGACATCCCCCTCCTGAACAGGACCGCCGGCCTCAAGACCGATTCCGTCATGATGAAGGGCCGGGAGAACTACCTCTGCCTCCACAAATACCACCAGTACATTTCCCAGACCACGCTCCTCAAGACCACCAGGGCTGAAAACATTGACAGACTCAGGCAATGGCTCATTAAGACGGAGTTTGCAGATCGTGGAGAGATCCCGTGGCTGGGCGACGACGATACCCTCTGGAATCTCCTCTCGTCCTCGTCCGAGCAGTGCCTCGGATCGGAATGCCCGGATCTGGACCGATGTTTCTTGGGTAGGCTCCGCGCAAGGGCGGCAAAGGCCAGAATTATCATCGTAAACCACCACCTCTTTTTTGCAGACATGAAGGTAAAGAGGGGAGGGTTTGGAGAGATCATACCCCGGTTCCAGGTCGCTGTCTTCGATGAGGCCCACACCGTGGAGGGGATAGCCACGTCCTACCTGGGGGAGAGCATCAGCACCAGACAGATCACAGACCTTACAGCCGATCTCAAGAGGGAAACGGCCAGGACACGCGGGGCGGAAAAGGGCCCCATGAAAAGGGGGATAGACTCCATACAGGCAGGCATTGGGCTCCTGAGAGGGGCCTTTGAAAAAGGTGAAGAAAAGGGGAGGCTCAATCAGAAGGCCCTCGCCGATCTTGGCAAGGGGCCTGTGGGCCAGGTGAGAAGGGGACTCAGGTCCATCTACGAAAATCCGGACCTGGCACGCCTCAAGAGCCCCCCTGTGCAGGTCCTCCTGGACAGGGCCAGGGAGATGCACGACCTCCTTGAAGAGATCCTCAGGCACAGGGGAGAGAACTGGCTCAACTGGTTTGAACGCCGCAAGAAAACCCTGATCCTCCACTCCTCCCCCCTGGATATATCCGGGTGGATGACCGAACTCCTGTACCAAAAGGTCCGGACCGTGGTATTCACCTCGGCGACCCTGGCGACGAACGGGAGCTTTGACTACATCCGGTCACGTTTAGGCCTTCCCCACAGGACCCTTCAGGAGATCTGCCCTTCACACTTCCACTTTGAAACCCAGACCCTGCTCTACATACCCAGGGGCCTTCCCTCCCCGGCCTCCCCCCATTTTGGTTCAAGGGCCGCAGAGGAGGTCTTAGAGATACTGAAACGCACAGATGGAAGGGGACTGGTACTCTTCACCAGCTACCACAACCTGAGCGTGGTGCATCAGACCCTTAAAGACAGGCTCCCCTTTACCATCTACAGGCAGGGCCAGGCCCCCCGGTCGGTCCTTTTAGACTCGTTCAGGCGGGACCTCCACTCGGTCCTCTTTGCGACCGGATCCTTCTGGCAGGGAGTTGACGTGCCTGGCGAGGCCCTGAGCTGCCTGATCATAGACAAGCTCCCCTTTGAGTCCCCGGGAGAACCGATAGTGGGGGCCAGGATCGACTCCATAAGGAGCAGGGGCGGCAATCCCTTCATGGAGTACCAGATCCCCTCGGCTATCATCACCCTTAAACAGGGTCTGGGCAGGCTCATAAGGAAGGGATCTGACAGGGGGATACTTGCCGTCCTGGATGTCAGGATCATGACCAGCAGGTACGGCAGGTTCTTTCTCGAGAGCCTCCCCAATATCCCGCTCACCCACGATTTGTCGGATATCGGTCGCTTCTTCAGCAGGGGGGCTTCCGGGGTGAGGCCGCTTGAAAACGGCTCATGGAAAAACAGGACAGGGCCAAATCACCCCAGGCCCTCATGAAGAAAGGCGAAAAATGAAACAACCGGGTTCAAAACCCATATCCCGTTCCCGGCCCGCCGGCCCGGGTACAGCCGAATCATATCCGCGACCGTGGAGGGTCATCTCCAGCACCAGAGACTACTCGTACAGGGTGTTCGGCATACGCACGGACAGGGCCCTGTCTCCCCGTACCGGAAGGGAGCACAGCTTCTACATCCTGGAGTCCTCGCCCTGGGTGAACGTGATCCCCCTGACCCCTGAACAGGATGTGGTGCTGGTGCGGCAGTACCGCCACGGCACAGGTCAGGTCACACTGGAGATCCCGGGCGGGCTTGTGGAAGACTCCGACACCCCGGAAAAGGCGGCGGAGAGGGAGCTCTTGGAGGAAACCGGGTACAGGGCATCGGAGGTCCTTTCCCTGGGCGCGGTCCACCCCAACCCGGCCATACAGAACAACCAGTGCCACACCTTCCTGGCAAAGGACGTGTTTCCCGTGGGGCCGCAGCGCCAGGATGAGAGGGAGGATATAGAGGTGGTGCTCCGGCCTGTAAAGGTGATCCCCCGCCTGATCCGCGACGGAGAGATAACCCACGCCCTGGTCCTGGCCGCCTTCTACCGGTTTTTCATGGAGTACCGGTCTGACCTTTCAGGTATGGTCATATAGACCTGGCACCCATGTGGGGATCTGTTATTGAATTTAGGGATTGAGGGATTTAGGGATTAGATGTAGGTGCGGCTTCAGCCGCACAAGGCCTATCCCCCTGTGAGAGGGACTTCGAGGCTGGGACCCGTGCTCACTCCACGAGGGTCCGTGCCAAGGCCTACCAGTTGTTGGACCCCTTATCCTTCCGAAGGATAATCCTGGCGTCCGCAATACTCAGGCCCTTGTCGTGGACGATCACCGGGTTCAGATCTATCTCCTGGATATCCTCGTAGGAGCCCACGATCTCTGAAACGGTCAGGAGGAGTTCCTTTATGGCCCTCTTGTCAACCGGGGGCCTCCCCCTGAACCCGTTTAAGAGCCGGACAGAGCGGATCTTCTCGATCATCCTCCTGGCCGTACGTTCCGAGATGGGGAGTACCCGGAATACCACGTCGTTGAGGAGCTCCACCATGATCCCGCCCATGCCGAACATGATTACAGGTCCGAACTGGTCATCGATCTTGGTGCCCACAATGACCTCCAGACCCTCCTCCACCATGGCCTCCACCAGGACCCCGGCTATCCTGGCATGGGGATCGTACTTCCCGGCCCCTTCAACTATTGCCCTGTAGGCCTCGCCTACCTCTGAGGCTGTCTTCAGGTTCAGCCTCACGCCCCCGGCCTCGGTCTTATGGAGGATGTCGGGGGAAACGATCTTCAAGGCCACAGGCCCGCCAATATCCCGGGCCGCCTGAACCGCGTCGTCCTCTGAGAGGGCCAGGTATGTCCGGGAGACCGGTACACCGTGCAGGCCGATCAGCTCCCTGGCCTCATGTTCGTACAGGGCCTCCCGCCCTTCTTCCCTTGCCCTCCTGAATATCTCGCGGCCCCGGCGTCGGGATTTGCGCCCCTTGCTGAACACGAACTTCTCCCTGGCGTGATAGCTGCGCAGGTAATGGCCATATTCCGACAGGCAGGCCATGCACTTGCAGGCAACCTCCAGAGAATCATACACAGGGATGTTGTAGTAGCGCAGAAGATCCAGGGAGTGGGGCCTGGCAAAGTTGTACAGGCTGTGAACGATGATCGGCTTGCGGGTGGCCTTGACCAGTTTTCCCATTCGGTGGGCAGCGTCCTCTTCTACAAAGGCCAGGCTCTGAGCAAAGCGTATATTATAGCCCCCGAAGAGACCCACGATCAGAAGCCCCCCTATCTGGGCGTCGTGGAGGAGTATTTCAGCGCAGTCGGCAAATATGCCCGGGTTTTCATCGGCTCCGCCCGCTATATCCACCGGGTTGCGCACCGATGCCCCGGCAGGGAGGATCCTGCGCAGTCTTTCCCTAATCTTTTCCTCCAGAGGGGGGATATCCACGTCTAAATCGGTGAGGTTGTCAGAAGCGATGGTGGCGTGTCCTCCCCCGTCCGCAAGTACGGCTATACGGTTATTCCGGATATGGGGGAGGCTTGCAAGGGTCTCGGCAGAGGGAAAAAGCTCGTCCGAATTATCAATGACAACGATACCCGCCCTCCTGAAGGCGGTCCTCGCCACCTCTGACATACCGGCCAGGGCCCCGGTGTGTGACCCGGCAGAGAGTTTGCCTGTGGCCGACCGACCGCTCTTGAGCATTACAATCGGTTTCCTGCGGGTAGTCTGGTAGGCCTGCTGAAGGAACTTCCGGCCGTCACGCATACCCTCCACATACATGAGAATGGCGGTGGTGTTCGGATCATCCTGGAAGAACTCAAGATATTCGTGGAACTTCAGGTCCGCCTCATTACCGATTCCCACGTAGTAGGAAAACCCCTGCTGGCTCTTGATGGAGGCCTCGGTGATGAGGGCAAGGGCCATGTTCCCGCTCTGGCATACCAGGGCTATGCGACCCCTGGGCACGTCTCTCAGACCCACCAGGTTCAGGTTCTTCCTCAGGTTCATCATGCCGGAGGTGTTGGGTCCGATGATCCGGATATTGTTCTTTCTCGCTATCTCCACGATGCGGCCCTGCAGGTCCTGCCCATCCTCACCCGCCTCGGCAAAGCCGCCCGCAATAATTACGGCCCCTGCCACACCCTTTTTGCCGCAGTCAACGAGGATCTCGGGGATGGTCCCGGCAGGTGTTGTAATAAGCGCCATGTCAACGGGCGCCTCGATATCTGACACCCTGGGGTAGCAGCGAAGACCCAGGATGCTCTCCTCCTTGGGGTTCACAGGGTATATCTGCCCCTCGAACTTCTCCTCGATCAGGGTCTTTACGGCCTGATATCCCCGCTTGGTCTCCTTCCTGGATGCGCCCACAACGGCAACGGATGAGGCGTCAAGGACGTTTTTTAGGCTCATGGGCTACTTCCCCCTGAATTCCGGTTTCCGTTTCTCAGCAAAAGATCTGATCCCCTCGCGCCAGTCTTCGGTATTCATGCAGGCCAAAATGGCCTCTGATTCGGCAAGGAGCACCGTATCCAGGTCCCTGTGAGGCGCCTCCTGCATGAGCTTCTTGGCAAATCCAATGGAAATGGGGGCCTTCTCCGCCACCTCCCAGGCAAGGGCCAGGGCCTCGGGCATGAGGTCCTCCAGGGGAACGGATCTAAGGGCCATCCCCAAATCCACGGCTTCACGACCGGTGAGGATCCTTCCCGTATAGACCAGCTCCTTGGCCTTCATCAGGCCCACCATACCAGGCAGGTGGAACGTCACGCCGCCCCCCACAAAGGTGCCGAGACCGGTCTCGGGAAACCCGATGGTAGCGCTGTGGGCCATTATCAGGAAATCGCCGTTCAGGGCCATCTCCGCCCCGGCCCCCCTGGCAGGACCGTTAACGGCCACTATCACCGGCTTTGGAAACCCATAGATCCGCCGGGTGGTTTCGTGGGCGAGAAGGATATACTCCCTCCGCTGCCACGGGGACCGCTCCCCTGCGGAGTGCTTCTTGAGATCAGCGCCTGCGCAGAAGGCCTGCTTGTCTCCATCCGGCCTCTTCCAGACGGTGCCGGTCAGGATCACCGCCCTTAGAGACCGGTCTTCCAGGACCCTGTCCAGGACCGCCTGAAGATCAAGGTACATCTGCTCGATGACCGCGTTCATCCTCTCCGGACGGTTCAGCCTGATAATGCCCACAGGGCCGTCCCTTTCAAACAAGACCGTTTCCAGTACCATTCAGGAATCCCTCCATTAAAAGCCTAAACCTCGCGCAAAGTCGCAAAGCTCGCAAAGGTAACCGATTATTTCAGAAAAAATATTTTTTTGATGTGCCCGGCGCCTTGCGCCTCAGTCCTACCCCTCCCCACACCATGGGCCCGCGGTTTCCTGAAGAGGGGGATTTCTCATATCCGATACTGTAGAGCTTACGCCAACTTCTCTCCATGATCAACCCATTATGAACCCCTTGCCCCAACTTGACAACATCTTCAACGGAACTTAATTTTCAAATGCTGCGCAAAAAACCTGCCAAAGATCTTGGAAAATTGAAACCGGGTGGAGACCATCAAACCGCCTGACCTCTGATTTGAAGGTTTTACGGCAGATTCACCGCGGAGAGCTCAGGCACCACTGAGAGCAACAAGACCTCTGTGCGCTCTGTGTGTTCTGTGTGGTAAAAAACGACCTTTTACAAGACCATGAAGATCATTTGAAATAAACTCCCTTTGGAGGAAAAAGATATGCGATTCGACAAATTCACCCTGAAGGCACAGGAAGTAATACAGGCCGCCCAGCAGATGGCGGAGAGGCTCGGACACCAGCAGATAGAGCCCGAACATCTATTGAGGGCGGTTCTGGAACAGAGGGAAGGGGTGATTCCGCCCCTCCTTGGAAAGATCGGGGCTGATCAGAACCAGCTCATAGGCTCTTTTGACGCGGCCCTTGAAAAGCTGCCCAAGGTCTCCGGGGCCGGATACGGACAGGCCTACCTGTCCCAGCGCGCCAAGGCCGTCCTGGACAAGGCCTTTTTGGAGGCCGAGCAGGTAAAGGACGAATTCGTCAGCCTGGAGCATATCCTCTTGGCCGCGGCAGACGAAGGGACCGGGGATGCGGCAGCCATTCTCGCGGGGGCCGGGATCACAAGGGATACCATACTCAAGGCCCTAGTTGACATACGTGGTGGACAGAGGATTACGGACCAGAACCCGGAAGACAAGTATCAGGCCCTGGAGCGTTTCAGCAGGGACCTGACCGCCATCGCGCAGAAGGGGGACCTGGACCCGGTAATCGGCCGTGATGACGAGATCAGGAGGGTCATACAGGTACTTTCCAGGAGGACCAAGAACAATCCCGTCCTCATAGGAGAGCCGGGGGTGGGCAAGACCGCCATAGTGGAGGGCCTGGCCCAGAGGATCATACAGGGCGATATCCCGGAAACCCTGAAAGACAAGAGGGTGGTGGCCCTGGATATGGGTGCCCTCATAGCCGGCGCAAAGTACAGGGGAGAGTTTGAAGACAGGCTCAAGGCGGTACTCAAGGAGGTGACAGACTCCCAGGGCCAGATCATCCTCTTCATAGACGAGATGCACACCCTGGTGGGGGCCGGCGCGGCCGAGGGGGCGGTGGATGCCTCCAACATGCTCAAGCCCGCCCTTGCACGGGGGGAGCTTAAGTGCGTGGGCGCCACCACCATCAAGGAGTACAGGAAGTATATTGAAAAAGACGCGGCCTTTGAAAGGAGGTTCCAGCCGGTGATGGTGGAAGAGCCCTCTGTGGAGGACACCATCTCCATCCTCCGGGGCCTCAAGGAGAAGTATGAGGTCCATCACGGGGTAAGGATCAAGGACTCGGCCCTTGTGGCCGCGGCCACCCTTTCTCACAGGTATATCACCGACAGGTTCCTTCCGGACAAGGCCATAGACCTCATAGATGAGGCCACGTCCCGTTTGAGGATAGAGATCGACAGCATGCCCGCTGAGATAGACGCGGTTCAGAGGAAGATCACCCAGTTGGAGATCGAGAAGGAGGCCCTGAAAAAGGAGAAGGACCCAGGTTCCAGGGACCGGCTCAAGAAGATCAAGGAGGAGCTTTCACAGCTCAAGGCCCAGACAGAAGAGATGATGGCCCACTGGAAAAGGGAAAAGGAGACCATCTCCAAGATAAGGGAGATCAAGGAAAGGCTTGAGTCCACCCGGTCAGAGGCCCAGATAGCGGAGCGGGAGGGCAACCTGGCCAAGGCCGCCGAACTCAAGTACGGCACCCTCATTGAGCTTGAAAAGACCCTTGAGCAGGAAAACAGCAAGCTGGGCGAGCTCCAGTTGGACCAGAAGATGCTCAAGGAGGAGGTGGACAGCGAGGATATCGCCCAGGTGGTGGCCAAGTGGACCGGGATACCTGTCTCGCGCATGTTGGAGGGAGAGAAGGAGAAGCTCCTCAAGATGGAGGAAAGACTGGCCCAGAGGGTGGTGGGCCAGGAAAAGCCCATAGTTGCAGTGGCAAACGCGGTGCGCCGGGCCCGTTCAGGGCTTCAGGACCCCAACAGGCCCATAGGGTCGTTCATATTCATGGGACCCACGGGCGTTGGCAAGACCGAGCTGGCCAGGGCCCTGGCCGAGTTCCTCTTTGACGACGAGCAGTATATGGTCCGCATCGATATGTCCGAGTATATGGAAAAACACTCGGTGGCCAGGCTCATAGGCGCACCTCCGGGATACGTGGGATACGACGAGGGGGGTTACCTCACCGAGGCCATCAGGCGGCACCCCTACTCGGTGGTTCTCTTTGACGAGATCGAAAAGGCCCACCCGGACGTGTTCAACGCCCTTCTCCAGATCCTGGACGACGGCCGCATGACCGACGGCAAGGGACGCACCGTGGACTTCAAGAACACGGTCCTGATCATGACCTCCAACGTGGGGAGCAACCTTATCCAGGAGATGGAGGGCAGGGACACCGCTGAGATGGAAAGAAAGGTCATGGAGGTACTCCGCGCCACCTTCAAGCCTGAGTTCCTGAACCGCATAGACGATATCGTCATATTCAAGGCCCTGGGTCCCGAGGAGATAAAGAAGATTGTGGGGATCCAGATCGACCTGCTGGCCCGGCGGCTTGAGGGCAGCAAGATAACCCTGACACTCACCGACAGGGCCCGGGAGTTCCTTGCCAACGCGGGCTTTGACCCGGTCTATGGCGCAAGGCCCCTCAAGAGGGCCATCCAGCGCCATATCCAGGACCCCCTGGCGGTGAAGATCCTGGAGGGCTCTGTAAAGGAGGGGGATAATGTGATGGTGGATGCGGTGGACGGGGAGGTGGTCTTTGAGCAGGGACCGGGCATCCAGGGCTAACCGGTCTGCCTGATATGCTCAACCGCGTTTTTGAAGATGGTGATCCCCTCTCCCCGTTCTCCGGAAAGCCCCTTGCCCTCACGGGCAAGGGCCTCTTTCCGGGTGGTCCAGGATGGGTGGTTGGTGAAGTGGTTGAAGGCCTCCGGGTGGGGCATCAGACCGAAGACCCGGCCCGTGTAGTCACATATGCCGGCAATGTCCCTAAGAGACCCGTTGGGGTTATGGGGCCAGGCCAGGCCCGCCGCCTCTCCCCTTTCATCGGCATACTGAAGCACCACCTGATTGCTCTCAAAAAGCCTTTCAAGGGTATGGTCGGAGGCGTAGAACTTTCCCTCACCGTGCCTCACCGGGAGTTCCAGGGCTGAGAGGCCCCTGGTGAAAATCGATGGGGAGGCGGGGTTGACCCTGAGCCTGACCCAGGTGTCGATGAAGTTGCCCGAATCGTTGTAGGTCAGGGCCACACTGCGCTCTCTGTACTGTCCGCCGAAACCGGGGAGGAGACCCAGGTTGACCAGGGTCTGAAAACCGTTGCATATTCCGATGACCAGGTTGCCCTTCTCAACGAACTCCTCGATATCTCCTCCCAGATGATGTCTAAGCTTGGAGGCCATAAGGACACCGGCCCCGTGGTCGTCGGCCCAGCTGAACCCGCCTCCGAAGACCAGGATATGATAGTCCATGAGCCTGATTCGGGTCCCATCCTTTTGGCCCGCGATCAGCTCGTTGATGTGAACCCTCGTGGACTCAGCGCCCGCTGATCTCAGAGAGAAATCGGTTTCATAATCGCAGTTGAGCCCGTAGCCCGTGAGGACCAGCGCCTTTACACGTGTCATATGAGATCTCCGAAAGGGCTTTTCCATGATGCCTTCAGTTTAAATATGTCTTCCCTGATAAGAGGTTCGCCCTTGTCCGATCTTATAACGAACAGGGGCGATTCAGTGACCGAGCCCACCCGTTCAAGGTGCATGCCGGAGAAGAGCCCCTCGAACTCCTCCCCTTTCCCGGGGGCAACCGTGACGATGAACCTGCCTGCCGATTCCGAGTAAAGAAGCCGGGTGGGAGTAAGCCCGGGAGAGGCGGGAAAGAGGGAGAGATCAGTCTCCATCCCTAATTCCCCTGCCATTGCCACCAGGGCCAGGTGTACTGCAAGTCCCCCCCGTGAAACCGCGTGGCAGGATGAGATCAGGCCCCGGGATATGGCCCTGTGGAGGGCCAGATACTGGGGCCAGAGTCCCTCCGCATCAACCTCGGGCACCTTGAGACCCACCTGGTTCATCATCTGGTAGAACTCGCTCCCCCCCAGTTCATCCCGGGTCTGGCCCAGGACATAGACCAGGTCCCCGGGGAACTTGGCATCCATGGTTACGCACATCTTTATGTCGCTGATCACGCTGGATACGGTAAAGAGAAGGGTGGGCAGTCCCGAGACCTTGCGTCTTTCACCAAAGGGGCCTTTCAGGCTCCCGTCGATATACATGCTGTCCTTGCCTGAAAGGAGGGGAATCCGGTAGGCCAGGCAGTAGTCCCTCAGGGCCAGGCATGATCTTACCAGTTGAGCGGCCTTGTACCTTCCGTCCGGGTTCCTGACCGGATCGTATTCAACGGTGGGCCAGCAGAAGTTATCCACCCCGCCCAGATGGTCGGGATCTCCGCCCACGGCCAAGACCCTCCTCACCGCCTCATCCATGGTGACGGAGGTCATGTGGTAGGTGTCTATCTTGGAGTAAAAGGGGTTCAGGGCCTGGGAAACCGCCACGCCCCGTTCAGAATCCAGTACGGGCCTTATGACCGCCGCGTCCGAGGGGATATCCCTGTTTCTGCCCACCACGGGCTTTATGACGCTTGTCCCCTGGACCTCATGGTCGTACTGCCTTGCTATCCAGCCCCGGTCGCATATGTTGGCCCGGGACAGCATGGCATGGAGGAGGGCGCCCTGATCCGCAGGCTCGGTGAACACAGGCTCGGTGAGCCCCCTCATCTCCGGGGGAATCCACTGGGCGTCAAATTCCCACTGGGGAAAATCAGACTCCAGGAGATCCATCCTCACATAGGCGCAGGTCTTTCCCCCGTAGGTCAGGTGGAGGAAGCCTGAGTCGGTGTACTCCCCTATGACGGTACTTTCAACGGAGTGCCTCTCTGAAAGTTCCATGAACCTCTTAAGGTGCTCCGGTTTTACCGCTATGGTCATCCGTTCCTGGGACTCGGAGACCCAGATCTCCCACTGATCAAGGCCCTGGTATTTGAGGGGCACCTTGTCCAGTTCCACCCTGCAGCCGTTGCTGAAACGGGCCGATTCCCCCACCGATGAGGAGAGGCCTCCGCCCCCGTTATCGGTGATGAAGGCGATGAGACCCTCGTCCCGGGCCTCCAGGAGGAAGTCGTGCATCTTTTTCTGGGTGTAGGGGTCTCCTATCTGTACGTGTCCCGCCGGGGTGTGCTCGCTGTAGGTCTCGGACGCGGCCGTGACCCCGTGGATACCGTCCTTGCCCACCCTTCCCCCTGACATGACTATGAGGTCTCCGGGCATGGTGGTCTTCTCATGGGACGACCTCCCCCCTACCATGGAGGGCATTATCCCCATGGTGGTCACAAAGACGAGGCACTTTCCCGTGTAACTCTCGTCAAAGAGGAGCAGCCCGAACGGGGTGGGGATACCGCTCTTGTTTCCCCCGTCCCTTACCCCCTCGATGATCCCGTCAAGGAGACGCCTGGGATGGAGGTGAGGTGTCAGGTCGCCATGGTAATCCCTGTGGCCCACGCAGTAGCCGTACATGCCCAGGATAAGTTTTGATCCCTTCCCCGTCCCCATGGGATCCCTGTAGATCCCCACGATCCCGGTAATGGCGCCGCCATAGGCCTCCATATTGGAGGGACTGTTGTGGGTCTCCCCGGTAATCACATAGTAGTTATCATTGTCAAACCGGCCTACCCCTGCGTTATCCCACAGGACCGAAATTACCCAGTCCTTTTCCTCCTTGATCTTCAGAGTGGGCTCCTCAATGCACGTTCTGAACAGGCTGTCGACTATCTTCCTCTCACCCGTTGAAAGGTCGTGGTACCTGAAAAGGCCCCTGAAGGTGTTGTGATTGCAGTGATCGCTTCGGGCCTGGGAGATGTACTCCAACTCCACATCGGTGGGGAGATCCAGCCCCACCCTCTTTCTCTCCTTCTGGATCTCCTCCCTGAGAAAATAGGCCCGGATAACGGGAATATCCCTTTCCTGGAGGGCCAGGTTCCGCTCGTCGGATATCTTTTTCAGTTCCTCGTCGCTCCTTATAGACAGGGTGCTCACCTCTGGTTCGTGGTCAAGTATCACCCTGGGGACCAGGAGACCTATGCCCCTGTCCTGGTCCCAGTCGTCCCTGGAAAATATCTTCCACTGCTGGATAACCTCATTGGCAAGGAGGTCGGCCGCGATCCTGTTGACCTGTTCCTTTTCAAGGTCACCCCTGATCTCGTAGAGCCTTGAGGTGTAAATGGCCTCGTCGGCCCCGAAGCGGACCCTCAGGAGGTCCTCCACGGCCTCGGCCGCCGTGCTCCCGGCCGTATCCCTCACCCCCGGACGAAAGCCTATCCAGATGAGCCAGTCAAAGTCCCGCGCCATGGGGGAGTAGGAGGATTCTTCAGTGACCGGGTTGGTAAAAATCTCCGTCCGTATCCGTTCCAACTGTTCAGGCCCCAGATGGGCGTCCATGGTAAGGACCCTGATCACCCGGACATCATCCACCACGAACCCGAAATACTCCCTTGCCTTACGCCTGACACCGGCACCCTCTGCGTCTGCCAGCTCACCCTTTAACCTGATCTCCAGCCTGAAAGCCATGGGCAATTACCATTTTCAAGAAGAAGGTTTTATTACGCGGTTCGACCTTGATGGTCTCGTAATATATTATTTTCGCGCAAAGACTGAGAGCGCGCCAGGAAAATATCTTTTTAACTTAGTCCAGACATCGTTAAGTGGTTAAGTAGTTGAGTGGTTAAGTCGTTGTTATGACTGATCATACCCATGATTGCCTTGAAAATTGGACAGTCAGCATTTGAAAAGCCATAACATCCTGAAATAGTAG
>Ga0136651_10000779_pt1 | contig 17611 bp, 14 predicted proteins | sample Mar14236cmmetaG_FD_94867 | JGI IMG/M metagenome (GOLD analysis project Ga0136651, IMG submission 94867) | Marine hydrothermal vent microbial communities from Guaymas Basin, Gulf of California to study Microbial Dark Matter (Phase II) - Marker... ... | reverse complement strand
TATCTATGCGAGGTGGAGTAGAGGTATTTAATCTTCCTATTTTAAAACCCAAATCTTTAAGGTTTCTAGCTAGACTAACTGAGGCAATTTCACCCGCCCTTCCTGCAGAGAAAATAGTCTTTCCGATATAAATCAATCCATTCAAAAAAGTTCCGGTAGTCAAAATTACTGTAGGAGAATAAAATTCCAAGCTACTTTTAACTATTACGCCCTTTACTTGAGAATTATTTACTATTAATTTTGTTACCATCTCTTGCTTTAGGTCCAAATTTTCCTGGATTTGAAGAGTATGTATCATTTCCTGAGCATATAATTTTTTGTCTACCTGCGCTCTTAGTGCCCACATAGCCGGACCTTTACTGGTATTTAACATTCTTATATGGATAGTAGCCTTATCAGTATTTTTAGCCATTTCTCCACCTAGGGCGTCGATTTCACGAGCTACGTGTCCTTTACCCGGTCCGCCTATTGAGGGGTTGCAGGGCATAAGGGCAATATTGTCTAAATTGGAAGTAATAAGAAGTGTTTTTGCCCCTATTCTGGAAGAAGCCAGAGCAGCTTCACAGCCAGCATGACCACCTCCTACTACGATTACATCATATTGGTAGTGTTTCACTTTTTTTGTCTTTCCTCCTGTTGGGATAAAATTAATAATTATTATTTCTGTGTTTTGATTTGTATATCTTAATTTTTACTTAGCATATTCTAATATATTTTAATATTTATCGCAAGTCAGACAGGAAAGTTCGAGTATATAGTAAAAAATGGTTAGTTGGTTACTGGCTTCCATTCTTATTCTTCTTCACTATATACTTAATATTCGATACTGAATCTTTATCGATTTTTCTTGCTTGAAAAAAATTATTATGTTATACTTTTAAATGGAGAGATGACCGAGAGGCCGAAGGTGGTTGCCTGCTAAGCAATTGAGCGGGTATAGACCCGCTCCGAGGGTTCGAATCCCTCTCTCTCCGCCATTTTTTATTTATAAATTAAGAGGATTGCTCTATTGCCCGATTTAAGAGAATTCCCTAATATTTTTTATTATTCTATTGGTGGTAGGCCTAAAACAGATTATCCTTTCTTTAATTCGAGTAATAAAGATGTTAAAAATTGCCTTAACCTTTTATAAAGGTGGCAATTTTTTTATTAATTATGATAAAATAAAAAGTATTTAAAATATTACCTAAAGGGAGGAAAATAGTGAAATTAGATAGAGGTGATTTTGAAGCAGAGAATTTAATTGTTTGGGAGAAAACTATAGGAGAATTATTTCCTATAGCAATCCCAAACAAGTGTATCTGGAAGGATGTAGATAGTATAGTTTCAGTTCTTAAGAAATTAAGTTCTGTGGGTAATCTAAATCATACTTTATTTCCTGCTGGCGGAGGTCATGATTTAGTAGGAGCTAAAAAGTCATCCGAAAGAGGCTGTATCGAATTTAACACCCCACATTCGGTCAGAATTGTAAGGCCAAAATTATTAGAATTCAATTATTTTCCCAATAATATAGAATGGGCTTATTTCCGTTTAGAAACTGGAGGTTTAAAGCCGATTACTCCTGATATTGAACCATTTTCTATAAAGGAGAAATTAACTGAAATCAAACCAGGAGATTATATGGAAAAGGAAGTATGGGAAAAAGGATACCTCAGTTATGATGAAAAAGGTAATAGAATTTTACTTCCTAAGAGTGCAAGATTGGTATCCAGATATTTCAGGGGTTCATTTGTTATCTTTGCAAAAAGTTCCCCTTACCATAAAAACCATATTACTTATGATGCTAGACATGATAAGATGAATAGTAAAAAATTTAGACAATATATTGAAAAGTGTATAATAAAATTTAAAGAAGAAAACTAACAAATACGGGAATTCAGCGCATTTCTACCGACATATAAAACTTAATTAGCCGGTAAATAAGCAAATTGGATAACCATTAATCGTAAAACTGGATAAGCTTGTGCATCTTGCATTTAATACTAACGACTATTCACTATTCACTAGCGACTAATTTAATCTATTTAAGTGGGAGGATAAATAATCATGAGTATACATATTGGAGCAAAAGAAGGAGATATCGCCAGTACAATTTTGCTACCTGGAGACCCTTTGAGAGCAAAGTATATAGCAGAAAATTTCCTTACCGATGCTGTTTGCTATAATGAAGTGCGGGGTATGTACGGCTATACCGGAAATTATAAAGGAAAAAGAGTTTCAATCCAAGGTACAGGAATGGGAGTGCCTTCTATATCGATATATTTAAATGAACTTATTACAACTTATAAAGCAAAAAATTTAATCCGTATCGGAAGCTGTGGTTCTATGCAGCCATATATAAAAATTAGAGATGTTATATTGGCAATGAGTGCCTCTACAGATTCTCACGTTAACAAAATACGTTTTAATGGTATGGATTACGCCTCAACTGCAAATTTTAACCTCTTAAAAAAGGCTTATGATATTGCCTTAGAGAAAGATATCCCCATAAAAGTAGGAAGTGTTTTAACTACCGATACTTTTTATCATGATGACCCTAATTCCTGGAAGCACTGGGCGAATTACGGAGTATTAGCGGTAGAAATGGAGACAGCTGCCTTATACACTCTAGCAGCAAAATTTAAGGTCAATGCTCTTTCGATTTTAACTGTGTCTGATAGTTTGGTAACCAGGGAAGAGACCACTTCAGAAGAACGTCAGAAGACCTTTAATCAGATGGTAGAGATTGCTCTGGAATTAGTGGGGTAGTTTTTAACTTAAAAAATTTCCTCTATAAATCGTTCAACTATACCAATTTAAAGTTCAAGATTACTTTATCTCAACTGGTAAACCTTAAAAAGCAGGGATAGAATTAATCTTAAAATATGATTAAAATAAAAGGGGGTAATTTAATATGGGGGTTTTTGATATTTTCTGGATTTTCTTTATGATTTCCATGCTTCAACCACTTCTTCGCCAACAGTGGCTAAATGGAGCCAGACAGCGATTAATTACGAAATTAGAAAAAGACCGAGGTTCACGAGTTATCATTTTGATTCATCGGCAGGAAACTATGAGTTTTTTAGGTTTTCCGTTTTATCGTTATATTGATATTAATGATTCAGAGGAAGTTATAAGAGCTATCGAGTTAACAGATCCAGAAGTACCGATAGATATTGTTTTACATACTCCTGGTGGCTTGGTATTAGCTTCAGTTCAAATTGCTCGAGCTTTACAGAAACATAAAGGTGGAGTTCGGGTTATTGTTCCTCACTATGCTATGTCCGGGGGTACCTTGATTGCTTTAGCTGCGGATGAAATAATTATGAGTCCTACTGCCGTACTAGGGCCAGTAGACCCTCAGTTAGGTCAGTATCCTGCTGCTTCTATAATTTCAGTTATAGAAAAAAAACCGATAAAGAATATAGATGACCAAACTTTAATAATGGCTGATATGGGGATCAAGGCTATAAAACAAGTTGAACAAACTGTTTACGATTTATTATCTTCTCATTCTTCTAAAGAGAAGGCCAAAAAATTAGCTAAATTGCTATCTATAGGGACTTGGACTCATGATTATCCCATTACTTATGAAAAGGCAAAAGAATTAGGACTAAAAGTAAGCTCTGATATACCACCTGAATTTTTGCAACTAATGCGGTTATATCCTCAACCGGTGAAACGACAACCGAGTGTAGAATATATACCTTTACCCAGGCATAAGGATTATAAATCGTCACAAAAATAATAAATTAAGAAAATAGAAAAGGGCTTATTGGCTCAAGGGTGACTTCCATAATCATAATTACGCATTATCTTTTAAGCAATATATTTATTAAACACTTTTTGTATTTAGTTATGGGGGGAGGGTGAATTAGATGAGCCTTAACATTACAGGGGAAGAGATACTTAAAAAATCAAATTATAATTTGTTTAGAAAAGCTTTTATAGATAGTATCATGCAAAGAATAAGTTTAGAGGGGCAAGCGGGCTCCGATATCAGATCAATTATCTCTAAAACATTAGAAGAGGAAAAATTTGACATTATAGTAGATAAATTATTAAAAAACATTATAAAGGAAACTAATTTGAATAAAGAAGAGAGTATCAAAGCTATTCCGATCTTATTAGAAGAAGACGTGGTAGGCGAGATTTCTAAAAATTTGCCTGGGCAGATTCGAGAAGAAAAAGTAGTAGACAAAGAAACAAAAGAAGATGGTATTTATGATAAGGGGAAGAGCAATAAACTTTGGAGGGGTGTAAACCTTAAATATTTAATTGGAATAAAAGTTTCTTTGATTAATGATATTTTTCTTCTTTTAAAGAGAAGCAATGCAATAAGATATACTCTTTTATCAGGATTATGTTTTTTAATTATCTCGGCTATAATATTTAAATCTATTTACAAAGCGCTTATTGTGGGACTGACCTTAACTAATATTCCTGGAGATTCAGGTATGACAATGATAGCTAATGTTTTGGGCGGTTTAGGAGGATTCTTAATTTTTTTTGTTTCTTTGACTTTTATATTTGAGTATATACTTCATTTGGAGAGAAGTAATAGGCAAGTGCAGGATCTAGCTCAGAATTATTTTTCAAAGAGGAAATAAAAATTTGGAAATTATTTTGGAATATCAGATTTTTTAAAATCCAGATGTTCTAAAATATCTTTTTAGCTATCTTTATGGGTACAAATTTGAATAAGTAAAGGATTTTAACAAGATTATCAGAGAAGGTACAAGGAATATTTAATCTCTTAGGGTTTAATTAATTAAAGCGATTAAAATTGTTGGAAAAGATGGAAATGAGTTTACAAAAACGATTCTGGGAAATAGATTTTTTACGGGGAATTGCCATTATTATGATGGTGCTCTATCATCTACTTTATAATTTGCATTATTTTGCCTATTATAATGTAAATGTTTATTCCGGTTTTTGGATGTATTTTGCTCGAACCACTGCTACCCTATTTATTTTTTTGGTGGGGTTATCCCTTAGCATAAGTTTTTCTAGAGCAAAACAATTATCTTCTAGGGTTACTATGGAGACTAAATTATTTTTAAAATACCTCCGTAGAGGTCTTAAAGTATTCTCTTGGGGCTTAATTATTACTTCAATAACCTGGGTTTTTTTGCGAGAGGGTTTCGTAATTTTTGGCATACTTCATCTTATTGGAATTTCCATTATTTTAGCTTATCCTTTTCTTAAACTTCGCTATTGGAATCTATTAATTGGACTATTTTGCATCTTTATAGGAGCATATTTAAAGAGTTTTGTTTTTAATTTTTGTTGGTTATCCTGGTTAGGATTTAGACCGGCTAAATTTTATACAGTTGATTATTTCCCTCTTTTACCCTGGTTTGGGGTTGTTTTGATAGGAATATTTTTTGGTAATCTATTCTACCCGGATTACTCTCGAAAATTTCAACTTGCTGATTTTTCTTCTCTTTCAGGGGTAAAAATGTTGTGTTTTTTAGGAAAGCATTCTTTATTAATCTATTTGCTTCATCAACCTATAATAATTGCAGTGCTTTATCTTTTCGGTATAGCAAAAGTAAGTTTATTCTAATTTTATAATATTTTTTATATTTATCTGCAACTAAAGGTCTACCATTTTTTAATTTTGTGAGAATTAAAAAATAGCAAGTGGATTATTTAATATTTTTTATAATTTTATTAAATTGATTTCCTCGGTCAAATTCATTTTTAAACATTCCGAAACTAGCAGCTGCGGGAGAAAGGAGAATAATGTCGTTTGTTTTGGCTTCTTGCAAGGCTATTTGTACACCAACTTTAAGATTCGATGTTGGGATAATATTTTCTGGATCAAGGTGTTTTTTTAGAGCAGAGAATATTTTTAAGGAAGCATCATAAGTAGAGAATTGCAAGAGAATGATCTTTTTGATTTTTTCGCTTTTACCAATAAATTCTGCTAATTTTTCATAATTTAATCTTTTATCTTTTCCACCCAGGATTAATATAATGGACTGTTGGGGAAAAGATTTCAAAGCTGCTAAAGTTGCCTCTGGAGTTGTTGCGCAGGTATCATTATAAAATTTTATCCCATTAAATTCTCTAATAAGTTCTAATCTATAGGGAACCCCAGGGAAGTTCTTAATAGCTTTTCGAATAACTTCAGGGGGGATCTTATGGATAAAGCCTATGGTACTTGCTGCTAAAACATTTTCTAAATTATGTAGTCCAGGAAGAGGGGGGTCAGTAATTTTTGCGAAAGGCACTTTATGTTTATCTGTTTGAAAAACTAACTCATCTTTGTCTAAATAACAGCCTGGTACCACTTTTTCTTTAACACTAAACCAGTAAGTTTTAGAGTTAGCCTCTATTTTGGCTTGACGGGTCTCTTGGTTGTCGAAGTTTAATACTAAATTATTCTTTGATTGTTGATATTTAAAGATTAACTTTTCTGCCTGTGCATACTTACTAAAATTTTGATAACGATCTAAGTGGTCAGGAAGGATATTAGTTAAAGCTGCAGTTTGAGGTCTAAATTTATGTCTTTTTATCCCTTCCATTTGCCAGGTGGATATTTCCAAAACTATCCACGTTTGGAGAGTGATTTTTTCCAAGATATCCAGGACAGAGATACCGATATTGCCAGCCAAGGCTACTTCTTTTTGAGCTTGCTTAAATATATGATAGGTGAGATTAGATACCGTACTTTTGCCTTTAGTTCCCGCAACAGCGATTATCTTTTTAGAAGGGGAAAGTTGAAGGAAAAGACCTAAATCAGTTTCTATAGGAATTCTGTGGCTTTGAGCAATTTTTAGGTACTTTGAATTATGAGGAACGGCTGGGTTTTGAATTACTATATCGGTATTGATAAAATCTTCTTCCCGATGTCGTCCTAAGATATATTTAATATCAAAATTTTTTAATCTTTCTAAAGTTGGTGCCAGTTCTGCTTTGGTTTTTAGGTCTGTAATTAAAATTTTAGCCCCGTTTTTTGCTAAAAATCGTGTAACTCCCAAGCCACCTTGATTTAGCCCCAATCCCATTATGGTAATTCTTTTATCTTTTATATCTTGTATTTTTTTTATCATTTGAAATAAAGAAACCTTTTAATTAGTTGTTTAATAGAGATAATCAAAAGCTTACTTTTTAAATATAGCAAAATTAAACTAATATTTCAATCGATAAAACAAAGTATAAAACAAAATATCGCGTATCGCGTATCGCAAAAATAGAAATAAAATAGGTAAGGGGCAGGCCAGGTGTCTGCCCGTAATGAGGAGGATATAAGAGGTTTATTTAGTGAACCTGCTAAGAAAAATTGACAGCTAACCTGAGGCGGATAAATCCTCCCCCTACAAAAAACAGAAAAATAAAATAAATAAATATGAATAATATTTATTTATTTTCTCTTTTTCAGTTTAGGTAAACGATGTCCGTTATACACTTACGCAATACGCAATACGAATAAATTTGACTAAAAATTTAAATTATAATAAAATCATTAGGGAGCTTTTATTTTAATAGGGCGCCCGTGGCTCAATTGGATAAAGCAACTGACTACGGATCAGTAGATTGGGGGTTCGAGTCCCTCCGGGCGCACCAATCCCATACCCCAGGAAAGTCTTCATTAAAAAATGCCTGAAAATATTAAAAATATTGATTTAATCTTAATGAAAGAAGCTTTAGAAGAGGCGAAAACTGCTTATTCTTGCCAGGAAGTACCAGTTGGGGCTATAATTATATATCAAGATAAAATAATAGCTCGAGCTTATAATAGGAAAGAAGAATTACAAGACCCTACTGCTCATGCAGAGATATTGGCAATTCGCCAAGCCACTAAATACTTAGGGAGTTGGCATTTAGAAGATACCAGTCTATATGTCACTTTAGAGCCTTGCCCGATGTGTGCCTATGCTATGCTTCAGTCTAGAATAAAAAGATTAATATTTGGAGTTCATGACCCAAAGGCAGGGGCAGCAGGTAGTATAATTAATATCCTACAAGATAGGAGATTTAATCATCAAATAGAAGTAGTAAGTGGAATTTTAAAAGAAGAATGTGGTTTAATTTTGCAAAAATTCTTTCAAGAAAGACGTTGATTTAATTGACCAATTAATTTAGTTAGTTAATTCGTATCACGTCTGTTAGCATAGAGCGAATAGTGAGGAAAAATAAGAAAAGGGAAGCTAAAAATAAATTCGTAACGCATATTACGTTAGGTTCCTCTTTTATTATTGCGAAGGGATTGCCGCGCTCTGATAAACCAGAGCTTGCAATGACATAGAATAAAATAGATTAACAACCGAAAGCTTACATTTATACTAACGACTATTCACTAATCACTAACAATTAATTAAGAAGGAGAGGTGGCTGAGTTTGGTTGAAAGCGCTCGACTCGAAATCGAGTAGGCGGGTAGCCCCTGTCTCGCGGGTTCGAATCCCGCCCTCTCCGCCAGATAATCAGATTTCTCATTTAAGAAATAAAAGGAATAAACTGAGGCAAGTTGTTTTTTTTGATATATTATAGATAGAAAAATATTTTGACAGGGGAGTTATTTAGGGTTATTATTTAATAGGTGTGGAGAGGTACCGAAGTGGTCATAACGGGATCGCCTGGAGAGCGATTGGGCGGCCATAAGCTGTCTCGCGGGTTCGAATCCCGCCCTCTCCGCCAGAATAGATATAAGATAATTTTTAAACTATCCTAATTTCAAAAATTCCCATATTCTAAAATTAAAACAGGTGATCGTGCTAAATGGGGAGTTAGCGGTGCCCTGTAACCTGCAATCCGCTATAGCAGGATTGAATTCCTACTCGAGGTTCTATCTCTTCAAGGCTGGCTAAGATAAGTGGCGATGAAGATTGGGCCCTGTGCGACAAAGAATTGTGAACCCCGTCAGGTCTGGAAAGAAGCAGCGGTAAACAAACCTCTTTGGGTGCCGCAGGTAAACCTGATTGGAGCAAACTGTCTTAGTATCGCTTGGGGAGGTAAATCGGAAGTAGGTGCACGATCACTTAAATTATTAGTTATAATAATAGAGGAAGAATTAAAGAATAATATAAATATAGATTTATATTAAATTATATTGTTACTAAGGAATATTTATGGAGTACCAATCACTTTATCGCAAATGGAGACCGCAGATCTTTGAGGATATAGTTGGGCAGAAACATATTACTCAAACTTTAATGAATGCTATTTCTCTAAATAGAATTTCCCATGCTTATATTTTTTCTGGCCCAAGAGGAGTGGGGAAGACTACTACCGCCCGTATTTTAGCTAAATCATTAAATTGTAAAAAAGGACCAACCATTCATCCTTGCAATAGATGTGAAAATTGTGTCAGAATTACTGAAGGATATTCTATGGATGTGATAGAAATTGATGGAGCATCTAATCGAGGAATTGACGATATTAGAGATCTTAGAAATAAAGTAAAATTTGCTCCAGCAGAAGGTAAATATAAAGTATATATTATCGATGAAGTGCATATGTTAACTACAGAGGCATTTAATGCCTTATTAAAAACTTTGGAAGAACCACCTTCGAATGTAATTTTCGTATTTGCTACTACTGCTCCCCATAAAATTCCTAAAACCATTTTATCCAGATGTCAGTGGTTTAATTTTAGGAGAATACCCATCCAGGATATTTTAAACAAATTAAAGACGATTTCTAAAGATGAAGAACTGGATATAGAGGATGAATCTTTAAATACTATTGCTCGATTTTCGACTGGCTCTATGCGTGATGCTGAAAGTGCCTTAGATCAGGTCATTGCTTATTGTGGGAAAAAAATTGATTTACAAAGCGTTAGAGATATATTAGGAATAATAGATAACGATATTTTTTATAAGCTTATGGAGGCAATAATAAAAAATGAGCCAGTCAGGGGGATAGAGATAATTAACCAAGTATCAGACTTAGGTGGGGATCCTTCGCAGTTTGTAAAAAATTTAATGGAGTATGTCCACAATTTATCTTTGGTGAAATATTGTACTCAGGAGGCAATAGGTTTTAGAGGAATATTTGCCGAAGATAGAGAGCGTTTACTAAAACAATCGAGTTTAATTAAAACAGAGAGATTATTTGCTATAATTGACTATTTAGCAGAAGTAGAAAGAAAAATGATATATACACATCATCCTTGGGTATTATTAGAGATGTTAGTAATTAAATTTACTACGGAAAAGAATTGTCTTTTCCAAGAAGTTGAAAAAGATGAAAGTAAAAAAGAAGAAGTGAAGATTAATATTAATCCTTCTTTGAAAACAGAAAAAGAAGTTGTTAGTTTGAAAAAGGAATTAGTTGGAAAAGTTAAGAAAGAAGAAAAAAAAGAAAAAGAAAAACTATTATCCAAAAAATCAGCTCAAGATAATAAAGAAAAAATAGATATTTCTGTTTATTCTAAAGATAATTCTAACAATATAGAACTAGAAAAAGTATTATCCCGGATTTTAACTAAAATTAAGAAAACTAAAATATCATTATATTCTTTTATTACTGCCAGTAATTCAATCACTATAGAAGATAATAAACTAGTCATTGGATTTAATAAAAAAAATATTTTTCATAAGGAAAGTTTGGAAAGGAAGAACAATAAAGCTTTACTGAAAGAATTGATGAGTAAAGAGTTAGGAAAATCATTAATTATTGAATGTGTTATTAACGACAAGGAAGATTCATCTTTAAAATTGGGAGAGGAAAAGAGTAAAAAAATTACAATTAATGATAAAAATAAGAAATTAGAAAAAAATATATCTGAATTTTCTAAGAGCAATTTATTAATCCAAGAATCACTAAATTTATTTAAAGGAAAAATAATCGAAGAATAGTAAATAAGTATTGGAAGGGAGATAGATAAATAAAAATGGATATGAAATTTCTAATGAAACAAGCTCAGATGATGCAAAAAAAAATAGAAGAAACTAAGGCAGAATTGGCTCAGAAAGAAATTAAAGTTTCCTCTGGGGGAGGAATGATAGAAATTGTAATAAATGGCCAACAGGAAATTAAGGAAATAAAAATAGAGCCAGATGTAATAGATGCAAGTGAAAAAGAGATGTTAGAAGACCTTATTTTAGCAGCAGTTAATGAAGCAATACGTCAATCAAAAGAATTGGTTACTCAAGAAATGTCTAAATTGACTGGTGGAATTAGCATGCCTGGATTATTCTAATGGTTCTTAAAGGAGAAAAAGATTGTATTTTAAATATACTAAACCTTTAGCAAGATTAATTGAAGAGTTTTCTAAAATGCCAGGTATTGGACCGAAAACTGCTCAAAGATTAGCTTTTTATATTTTAAAAAATTCTCGAGAAAATGCGACAAATTTAGCCAAGGCAATAATAGAGGCAAAGGAAAATATTAAATATTGCTCAATTTGTGGCAATATAACTGATAAAGATATATGTGAAATTTGTCAAAGTACTAGTCGGGATAAATCTATAATATGTGTTGTAGAGGGAGTGAAGGATTTAATCGCCCTGGAAAGAACTGGAGAGTATAAAGGGGTATATCATGTGTTAGAAGGAGCAATTTCTCCTTTAGATGGGATTGAACCAGGAAATTTAAAGATAGAAAAGTTGATAAAAAGATTAAAAACAGAAAAAGTTAATGAAGTAATATTAGCAACTAATCCCAGTATTGAAGGAGAAGTTACTGCATCTTATATTGCAAAATTGATTGAACCTTTAAAAATAAAAGTAACTCGTATTGCCTATGGTGTTCCTATAGGGGGGAGTTTAGAATTTGCTGATGAGGTGACTTTAACCCAAGCTTTAATAGGTAGGCAAAAAATGGAATAAATAATTAAAGATAGATGTAAAATGTATTACTTATTTTTTACTGAATACTGTTATATTTAAAGATAATATTTTAGATATTTTAAACTTAGTGGTATAATAAAGTGTGAAGTTTTATTAAAAATATTTTGAGAATGGAGGAACAATATAATGAATAAAACAAAAGTTAATATTGATGGGAATACAGCTGCTGCCCATACTGCGTATCATTTAAGTGAAGTGATAAATATATACCCTATCACCCCTTCTTCACCCATGGGAGAGTTTGCTGATCAATGGGCCTCTGAAAGAAAACCAAATATTTGGGGAACAGTTCCTCAAGTAACTGAATTGCAGAGCGAAGGAGGTGCGTCGGGAGCTGTCCATGGTTCCTTGCAAAGAGGTGCCCTTACTACAACTTTTACTGCTTCTCAGGGGCTTTTATTGATGATTCCCAATATGTTTAAAATTGCTGGTGAATTAAATTCTACCGTATTTAATGTTAGTGCTCGTTCGATAGCCTGTCAAGCCCTTTCCATATTTGGTGATCATAGTGATGTAATGGCAACCAGGTCAACTGGTTTTGCTTTACTTGCTTCTAATTCAGTTCAGGAAGCCATGGATTTTCCCTTAATTGCTCAAGCGGCAACCTTAGAATCTCGAGTACCATTTCTTCATTTCTTTGATGGTTTCCGCGTCTCGCATGAAATTTCTAAAGTTGAACTTTTAACTCTGGAAGAAATGAGATCTTTAATCGATGATGATTTGGTAAGAGCCCATCGAAAAAGAGCACTTTCTCCTGATCATCCTTTTATCAGAGGTACAGCTCAAAATCCGGATGTATTCTTTCAGGCTCGAGAGACAGTTAATCCTTATTATCTTGCTTGTCCGGATATTGTACAAAAAGTTATGGAAAAATTTGAAAAAGTTGCAGGAAGAAAATACGAACTATTCCAGTATTATGGTGTCCCGGACGCAGAGAGAATTATTGTATTAATGGGTTCTGGTGCGGAAACGGTACAGGAAACTGTTGAATATTTAACAAAAAAGGGAGAAAAAGTAGGATTGATAAAAGTTCGTCTTTATCGACCATTTTCTGTTAAGCATTTTATTAATTCTATTCCTAAAACTGTAAAGACTATAGCTGCCTTAGATCGTACTAAAGAACCGGGAAGTATTGGAGAACCACTTTATACTGATATAATAACAGCAATACAGGAAGGAATAGCTAAAGGAATAGCTCCCTTTGAAAAGTCTCCCAAGATAATTGGAGGTAGATACGGGCTTTCTTCTAAAGAATTTACTCCTGCTATGGTAAAAGCATTATTTGAGGAGATGAAAAAAGAGGTTCCTAGGAATCATTTTACTATAGGGATAGATGATGATGTAACCCATACCAGCATTTCTTATGATCCTGATTTCTCTATAGAACCTGCTGACCGGACTAGAGCAGTCTTTTATGGTCTTGGTTCAGACGGAACTGTAGGAGCTAATAAAAATTCTATAAAAATTATTGGTGAAGAGACCGATAATTATGTTCAGGGTTATTTTGTTTATGATTCTCGGAAAGCTGGTTCACTTACCATTTCTCATCTAAGATTTGGGAAAGCTCCTATTCACTCACCTTATTTGGTTAGTCAGGCAAATTTTGTAGCTTGTCACCAATTCTCCTTTTTAGAACGCTATGACGTGTTAAAGACTGCACAACAAGGTGCAATATTCCTTCTTAATAGTCATTATTCTGCTGAAGAGGTATGGGATCATCTGCCTTATTCAATTCAGGAGACTATCATTAAGAAGAAATTACGTTTCTTCGTAATTGATGCCTATAAAATTGCCAAAGAAGTAGGTTTGGGAGCAAGAATCAACACTATAATGCAAGTCTGTTTCTTCTCTCTTAGCAATATCATTCCTATCGAAGAGGCAACAAAAGCAATAAAACGATTTATAAAAAAGACTTATGGTAAAAGAGGAGAAAAGATAGTAAATACTAATTTTGCTGCAGTAGATGCTGCCCTTCCTAATCTATATGAGGTTAAGGTTCCAAGGGAAGCTACCAGTAAATTAAAGTTACGTCCACCTGTTCCAGCAGAAGCCCCTGAATTTGTGCAAAAGGTAACTGCAAAGATAATTGCCGGACAAGGAGATGATTTGCCAGTTAGCGTATTTTCTTCTGATGGGACTTTTCCTAGCGGTACTACTAAATGGGAAAAGAGAAATATTGCCCAGGAAATTCCTGCCTGGGATCCTGATACTTGCATTCAATGTGGAAAATGTATTATGGTATGCCCTCATGCCGCCATTAGAGCAAAGGTTTATGACCCCAAATTGATTTCTTCTGCTCCTGATAGCTTTAAATCTGCAGAAGCAAAAAATTCTAAGTTTAAAGGAATGAAATTTACTATTCAAATTGCTCCTGAAGATTGTACCGGTTGTGGGCTTTGTGTGAATAATTGTCCAACCAAGAATAAAGCTAACCCTAAATTAAAAGCCATAAATATGGTAGAGCAACCACCTATTAGAGAACAGGAAGTTAAAAATTGGGAATTTTTCTTAAAAATACCTGAGGTTGACCGGAGAATATTAAATTTTAAAGCAGTGAGAGAGGTTCAATTTTTACAACCACTTTTTGAGTTTTCCGGTTCTTGTGCTGGCTGTGGGGAGACACCATATCTAAAACTCTTAAGTCAACTGTTTGGGGATCATATAGTTATAGCTAATGCTACCGGGTGCTCTTCTATCTATGGAGGAAATTTACCTACTACTCCTTGGTCATTTAATAAAGAAGGAAGAGGTCCTGCTTGGTCCAATTCTCTATTCGAAGATAATGCTGAATTTGGGTTAGGTATGAGATTAGCAATAGATAAGCAAAAAGAATATGCTTTCGAATTATTAGATAAACTTTCTTCTGAAATAGGCGAGGATTTGCTTAGTGAACTTAAAAATGCGGACCAGTCTACTGAAGAAGGATTATCTGAGCAAAGAGAAAGAGTGAAAATATTAGAACAAAAATTGAAAAAAATAGATAGTGCAGAAGCAAAAGATCTATTGAGCGTAATTGATGTTCTAGTTAAAAAGAATGTATGGATTGTAGGAGGGGATGGATGGGCCTTTGATATTGGCTATGGTGGATTAGACCATGTTATTGCCCAAAGACGTAATGTCAATATTTTAGTATTAGATTCAGGAACTTATTCTAATACTGGGGGACAGATGTCCAAAGCTACTCCTCTCGGGGCAGTTGCCAAATTTGCAGCTGCAGGCAAAAGGACTTATAGAAAAGATCTGGCAATGATGGCGATTACCTACGGAAATGTATATGTAGCACAAGTGGCAATGGGAGCTAATGATGCACATACTATTAAAGCCTTCCTAGAAGCGGAAGCATTTAATGGTCCTTCTATGATTGTAGCTTATTGTCATTGTATTAGTCATGGATATAATTTAGTTCATGGCTTAGAGCAGCAGAAATTAGCTGTTAAGTCGGGATTTTGGCCTTTAATAAGGTACAATCCTAATCTTGCTAAAGAAGGGAAAAATCCTTTCCAATTAGATTCTAAGGCTCCGAGTATTCCTTTAGAGGAATATATGTATAATGAAAATAGATACAAAATGCTTACACGGGCTATGCCAGAGGAAGCGAAGAAATTGTTAAAAGAAGCACAAGAAGGAGTTTTAGAACGTTGGAAATTGTATGAACGTTTAGCTGCAGCTTATGAGAAAAAATAAAAGAGAAATTTTAATAGATAATTTTTTAGTATAGTATTAGGGGATTAAATATTAAACGAAAGAAAAGATACCGCACAAACTTTTTAGCTTTGCGGTATCTTTTCTTAATTTTGTTACTCTATATATTATTTATTAGTTGTTTTGTTCGAGAAAGGAATAAAATAAAGCAGTTGTTTTTATATTTTTTTATATTATAATATAAATAGATTGTTATAATTTTAAAAGAAGAAGGTGGAGGATATGATAGAAAAAGGTACATATAAATTAAAAAAAGGTTTAGCTGAGATGTTAAAGGGTGGAGTAATAATGGATGTAGTGAGTGCAGAGCAGGCGAAAATTGCTGAAGAAGCAGGTGCAGTAGCAGTTATGGCTTTAGAAAGAGTTCCTGCTGATATTCGGGCAGCTGGTGGTGTAGCTCGAATGGCAGATCCCAGAATAATAAAAGAGATAATGAAGGCAGTGTCGATTCCAGTAATGGCCAAGGCGAGGATTGGTCATTTTGTAGAAGCTCAGATCTTGGAAGCTTTAGGGGTAGATTATATTGATGAAAGTGAAGTATTGACTCCTGCTGACGAGAAATACCATATAAACAAACATAATTTTAAAGTTCCTTTTGTCTGTGGTGCCAGAAATTTAGGGGAAGCCTTACGTCGAATAGGGGAAGGAGCAGCTATGATACGAACTAAGGGTGAGCCAGGAACTGGCAATATCGTAGAAGCAGTTAGACATATGCGTCAAGTTATGGATGAGATAAGAAAGTTAAAAAATGTACCCAAAGAAGAATTAATGACTATGGCTAAAGAGTTAGGTGCTCCTTTTGAACTTTTACAAGAAGTAGCTGAAAATGGAAGATTGCCGGTAGTTAATTTTGCTGCTGGTGGAGTGGCTACTCCAGCTGATGCTGCTTTAATGATGCAATTAGGAGCCGATGGAGTATTTGTGGGTTCAGGGATATTTAAATCGGGCGATCCTCAAAAGAGAGCCAAGGCTATTGTTGAAGCTACTACTCATTACAATGATCCTAAGATTATTGTTCAGGTCTCAGAAGGCTTAGGAGAAGCCATGAAAGGTATAGAAATTTCTCAGATTGAAGCTGCTGCACGTATGCAAGATAGAGGTTGGTAAAAAATAGATAACCAGACTAGGAAGGAGTTGCAAATTAGATTGAAGGTTGGTGTACTATCTTTACAAGGAGCGGTTGAAGAACATCTAAATATGATAAGAAAATGTGGTTTTGAAGGGATTAAGGTAAAAAGGTTAGAAGATTTAGAAAAAGTTGAGAGGCTAATAATTCCTGGTGGTGAGAGTACTACTATTGGTAAGTTAGCAAAAATATATGGATTAGATAAAGCAATTATTAAAAGAGGACGGGAAGGGATGCCTATATTCGGAACATGTGCTGGGATGATTTTGTTAGCCAAAGAAATACAAGATAGTGATCAGATAAGGTTTGGCCTAATAGACATTTTAGTAGAAAGGAATGCTTTTGGAAGACAAGTAGATAGTTTTGAAGCTGATTTAAAAATTGAAGTTTTAACTAGAGAACCTTTTAGGGGCGTGTTTATAAGAGCTCCTTACGTCAAAAAAACAGGGGATAAGGTAAAAATTTTAGCTAAACTTGATGGTAAGATTGTAATGGCCCAACAAAACAATATTTTAGTATCATCTTTTCACCCAGAATTAACTGATGATTTAAGAATGCATAAATACTTTTTAAGTATAAATTATTGATATAAAGAGATAGGATAATTAGTATCAAAGTACTATATTAAAGAAAAATACTATAGAGCAAATAGGGCAAAATTATTTGTCAGAGTGATAGTCTGCAATATCTAGTTAGTTATTCAATTGTTCAGCTTGCCAGTTAATCATAACTATTAATTCCGAATATGTGTTATCAGTTTAATGATAAGCGTAAATTGAAATAGCTAGCTAAAATAATTTTGATTCTTAAATTGAGTAACTAATAAACTGGCTTCTCATCTCTTAACGAGGTTTGACTCGCAGGATGTACATACAAATATCCTCTTGCATTTCCTCCCCAATTATACTATAATTATTATGCCACCAAAGAGTAAATTTCTTTTAAAATTAGAAAGAACCCCTTGACAAGGTTCTGTTTCTTTGTTAGTATGTATGCTGTCAC
>Ga0136651_10000775_pt1 | contig 17640 bp, 11 predicted proteins | sample Mar14236cmmetaG_FD_94867 | JGI IMG/M metagenome (GOLD analysis project Ga0136651, IMG submission 94867) | Marine hydrothermal vent microbial communities from Guaymas Basin, Gulf of California to study Microbial Dark Matter (Phase II) - Marker... ... | reverse complement strand
TCTCGTTTGGAATTCAAGGAGTGGAAGCTGAGAGCGGGATATGAAGTTGGGGAAATTACTTCTTATATGGAACTAACTCCCAAGTATAAGAAGGACATTTACGGGAGTAAATAAAGAATTAGGTGTACGAATGAAGCGATATTACACAATAACGAATAAAATTATTTATATTATATTATTTACATTTCTATTTCCAGTATATCTATTACCTGATAGTAATTCGGTAAGCCCAACAATTAATGATCATATTTATGTTTCCGAATGGTCTTCGGCAGGACTCGAAAATGGTGAGTTGAGTGATGATTTTCCTTTAATAACCGGAACCATACAAGTAGATGATCCAACGGGAAATGATTATCAAAAAATTCAAGATGCTATTAACGATGCAGCTGATAGCTCTGGTATATGGGCAGTGATGTTGCAACCTTCAGTGGTTGATACTTATCATGTTGACCAAACAATCGACATGAAATCTAATGTTATACTTTGTGGTCCATACCAATGGAAAAGTGACAAAGACGAAGGAGATAGAGCAATAATTGAATTTCATATGTCATCCCCATCTGTTAATTGCATCATTTTTGATGGGAAAGCAGATGCAGGTGTAGAAGATGTATATCTTAAAAGAATGGATGGTGGAGAGACATCAGGTATAGATTATGGCGTTACAAATAATGTATACTTTTATAATAATTGTATTAAGTATATACCCCATTACTCTCCGACATCACTAGATAATAATTTTATCGGTTGGGATGAAGAGGACTTGCTACTCGCTGATCCATCACAGAATGATCTTCATTTAAATTACAATTCCCCACTAATAGATATGGGTATGTATCCCACCAATTCTGCAGATAGTTTGATATATGAATTGTATGAAAATACTGATTATGATGGAAATCCACGAATTGTTTTAGATACAATAGATATCGGATGTTATGAATTCTTTGAGTCCGGTATCTATCTTCCACAAAAGGAAATAGATTTTGGTAGCATTCGTCATGACAGAACATCTACACAGGATTTGATTATTAAAAATGTCGGTAGAGATAACACCATAACAAATATTGAAATATCATTTGAAGAATCCATTGCTGAATACTATACTGTGGATGAAAATGATATACCAACCGAAATTGCTTCGGGGGATTCTGCGTGTATTCTAATAGAATTTTGCTGCCATAAAATGTTTGTGAATTGCAGCGGATTAATGACAATTACAAGCTCTGACCCATATATGCCGGAGATACAAATGTTGGTTTTTGGTTCACCAGCCCTTGATAATGAATGGAATTGGATTTCATTTCCCGCATTAGAGAGAGACGAAAATGGAAACCAGGATGCAGAAGAAGTTTTAGATATATTAGTGCCAAATGCCCATCAATTAATTACTTCAGGGGAACAAATATTATATAATGGAAGTAATTGGATACATACTAATTTATATGATATTGAAAGCACTGTTGGTTATAAACTTGAGATGTTTAAAGATTATTCATGCTATCCCTTTCCGATAATTGGTGATTCAATTACTATTATTTCACCTGATACCGAAATTCATCTCGATGCTGGTTATAACTGGATTGGATATTGGCTTCCTCAGAGTCAGAATTTCGACGAAGCTTTTGGACCTGATCACTTCGAAAAAGTACTTTCAATCCAAGCAGAAAACTGGTATTACAAACCAGATCCCGATCCTCCGGAAAAGGACTTCCCTGGCCAATCACAGAATATTCCAAGCTCATTCATTCACCCGCTTCATTATGGCAAAGGTTATATCGTTGAATTATCTGATTCAATTAATTTAATATGGAATGATCCTACTGGTGGTAATACAAAGGAACGTGGTTATGAAGAGACGGAAGCATTTTCATATAATGAAAAGGAAACCTATGAAGTGATCGATGTTATCGGACTTGATGAATCAATAATTGAGATCGGTGTACTTAATACTGACGATGAGTGTCTTGGAGCAACTAAAGTCGACAGTCTTGGATCAGCTCAAATTCTTGCATATATAGGTACTCAAACAAAAACCGGAACTGAATTGACATTTTGTGTGTATCAAGGAAGAAATATTAAAGAATTGAATGATTATTTACTATATGATTTCAAAACAAGGGAATTCATTAAAGCACCCTTAAGGGCTGGTGAAAGAAAATATAATCTTGTGTTGTTTGATTCGGATAATCCCCAATTGTTAGATAAACTGATACTTCGGCAAAGTACTCCAAATCCCTTTAATTTCAATCATTCTAACGTAGAAATTTATTATGCAATTCCCAAAGCTGATCATATCTCACTAAAAATTTATAACATCAAAGGACAGTTGATCAAAACATTAGTTGACAATGATAAAATGGAAACAGGTTATTATACAGTAGAGTGGAATGGGAAAGATGATCATAATAGAAATGTTTGCAATGGTGTTTACCTTTACAAATTAGAAAATACCACCTCTTCGATTATTAGAAAGATGATTGTGTTAGATTAGGAATACAGCAAAGGGGAGGGAGCTTTTGCAGCTCCTCCCAGATTTAAAGGTGACTTTATCATGAAAAGATTAATTATATTCGTATTACTGTTAGTAATTCATTCTTCATTAATGGCAGATATCCACATCGTCTCTCTGGATGGCACTGGAGACTTCACATCTATCCAGGATGGTATCGATGCTTCTTCGAACGGGGATACGGTTCTTGTATATCCCGGAACTTATTACGAAAACATTAATTTCAATGGAAAAAACATAACCGTTTCAAGTCTTTATCTCACCACACAGATCGATTCATTTGTAAAAAATACTATTATTGACGGAAATTATAATGGGAGTGTGGTGAAGTTAGTAAATGGTGAAAATAACACAACATTCTTATGTGGTTTCACTCTTCAGAATGGTACAGGAACTTTAGATCGCTGGGAGATAATCTCAGGTGGTGGTATTTTTTTATACAATAGTTCTTTGAATATAGTCGGTTGTATTATTCAGAGTAATGTTGCCACTAGGGGTGGAGGTTTCAGGATTGAAATAAGAAATAGTAGCAATATAGTAAATTTTAAAAATGTTACAATAAAATATAATCATGCCTATGAGTCGGGAGGTGGTATTTCTTTGACATCAGACTCGCCAGTTACTTTTGACCAGATTGAAAGATGTAATATTTATTTCAATACTGCAGGAAGCGGGAATGAGTTCGCCCATCATGATTTCGATCAGGACCCGGTTCATATATTTGTGGATACTCTTACAGTGCTTGATCCGGATGAGTTTTTCATATCTAGTTTTGTCGATGATACAATCAATATACAACATGGAAAAATTTCTCCGATAAATCAAGATTTGTATGTTTCGCCGGATGGTGATAATACGAATAGTGGGATAACTGAAGACGAACCACTAAAAAACATATACTTTGCGTTAACAAAGATCGCTTCAGATAGCTTGCACCCAAATACAATTCACATTGCAGAAGGAACGTATTCTCCTTCTTCAACAGGAGAAAAATATCCACTAAATTTAAGAAGCTATATAACATTGCAAGGATCGGATAAAGAACTGACGAAACTCGACGCAGAGGAATTATCCTGTCTGTTTTATGATTGGGATTATCAAAAAAATTACAAAATTGAAAAATTATCAGTTATTAATGGAAATAATCTTTTAGGCGGTGCTATTGTGTTTGTTCAACCACGAGAAGTGGTCATAGAAGAAGTAAAGTTCGAATTTAACAAAAGCCCACAGGGATATGGATGCTCTGTAATAAATTTTCCAACAATTAGTACTTTTTTAATAAACTCAACCAGTGTTTTGATAAAGGATGTTGAAATTATTAATAACCAAGGAGGGGGAGCAGTAAAAACTGGTCCTTCTGAATATACAAGAATTGAGAATTCGTTCATTAAGGGTAATCTTCCCAATTATCAATCAGATGATTTGCAGGGATGTGGCTTATCATTAGGTGGTCATCCATATTATGAGAATAGATGGTTTTCCGAAATAATAAATACCGAGATTACAGAAAATATTAATGAAACAACAGAATGGCCAAATGTAGCTTCGGCTTTATATGTTACGAATAAACAGAATGCAGTTTTTGTGAATTGCACGATCGGTAATAATGATGCTCCATTAAGTGGTGAGGGAGTAGGTATTAAGTATGGATCGAATGTTGCTTTTTACAATTGCATTCTTTATGGAGATGATCCAAGGGAGATGTATGTCGATGGGAGAACGTATCCCAATACCGTAACTTTCAGCCATACACTTATAGAAGGAGGGCAATGGGATATAGCAGTACAGGGTACGAATACACTCAACTGGCTGGATGGCAACCTGGATACCAATCCTATGTGGGAAGGGATTGGTGAATATCCATATTATTTATCATCAAATTCTCCATGTATCGATGCAGGAACTTTGGATCTGCCGGATAGCATTGAAATACCCTTATACGATCTTGCAGGAAATCCACGTATTTATGGAGATATGATAGACATGGGCGCGTATGAATGGCAGGGATACGGAATTGATGATGAACCGGAATTGCCTGAAAACATTATTACTTTTATGAATAATCCCAATCCATTCACCGACCATACAAACATCATTTGCAGTATTAAAGACATACAAAGCAATAAGGATATATCCCTTAAGATTTACAATTCACGAGGGCAGTTAATTACGTCTTTCGGTAAAGATAATTTTAATTTTTCACCTTACACAGAAATCTACTGGGAAGGGACAGATGAATATGGGAATGCTGTTACGTCCGGAACATATTTTTATAAATTAGTGTATAATGGAGATGCTGTGGTGAGGAAGATGGTGAAGGTGAGTTATTAAAAAAATCTCACATACTTTCTTGGTTATAAAAAACCCGGTAACAAGCGCTACCGGGTATAAGATTTTTGAGATTTAGTTATTTTGGAGCTACAGCAGAAATGTTCTCGGATACATGAGGAGTATGATTTTCTAAAATTTACAGTAAATAGCTTTGTGAAAACCTAGAGCTTTCGCATGGGGTGATGATCTTCTTCTGCTTTGCGGACATAGTGTTTGGTTATGAAATGTGCACCTACTCCAGCTATTGCATATGCAATTGCAACGCCGATAAATGCACCCGACACTTGCAGCAGATATGAGCCCAGATAAGCAAGGGGAATGTACAGCACAAACATCTGTAGCCCAACAAGTCCGGCTGCATGAAAGGGTTTCTGAAGTACATTAAGCGTCGTATTTCCCAGCAGAAGAACTCCCTGCAAACCGTAACTCAAAGGAACAATACTCAGGTATTTGATTATCGTTTCAACAACTTGTGGATCCTTATTGAATATCATTGCAATAGGACGGGCAAAGAAAAAGAGAATGAGAAAAGTACCAAATCCCCAAACAAGGGAGAACCTTTCTGCAAGCTGCATCCCTCTTTTCACGCGATCGAACATCTTTGCACCAAGATTTTGTCCGATAAATGGCCCAAATATAGAAGAAAGAGCTCGTATGACTGCGAGTCCGAAAAATTCAATTCGCGATGCAACTCCAAAACCAGCAACCGCTTTTGTTCCATACGCAGATATGATACGGGTCATGATACCAACAGAAATAGGTAAAATCATCCGAGCTCCTGCAATAGGAACACCGATGTACAAAATGGATTTCCAGGAATCGATCACTTCATTGAGTGAAATTTTTTCAAAACTGATCATCCTGTACTTCTTTATCAAAACCCATGCTGCAGCCATAGAAGCACTGAACCGAGCAATAACCGTCGAGATCGCTGCGCCTTGAATACCAAGCTGGGGAAAGGGACCAATCCCGAAAATCAGCATAGGATCCATAATGAAATTCATGATGACTGCAACAATCATAATTGCGCTGGGCGTTTTTGTGTCACCAGTCGCACGGATCGCATTATTGCCGAACATTGGAATAACAACAAAGGGCATACCAAAATACCAGATGCTCATATATTGTTTGATGTAGTGAAGAACTTTTTTTGTAGCACCAAGCAAAATAAATAGTGGTTCAATCGTAAATAATCCTATGATAACAAATACCACGACGATCAGGAAAGCAAGTAGCAAACCATCTGTCGTCAACCTGCGAACCCGATAGATATCTCCCTCTCCAATTGCTCTGGAGATCAGTGCGGAGCCTCCCAAACCAAGACCAAGTGCAATGCTGTTTACTACAAGCACGACAGGAAACGTAAAGCTCAGTGCTGCGAGTTGTGTGGCTCCGAGTTTCCCCACAAAAAATGTGTCCACAAGATTGAAAGCAACCATGCCAATCATGCCGATAAGCATGGGAAGCGTCAATTTGATCAGCATTGGACCGATCGCACCATCAATGAGCTTTGCTTTACTATTCTTCATCAATTTCAACTTTCCGTAGGAATTCAAAATTTGATGATTTTTTTCGTCAAGCTTATAGAAAACTTGAAAGAAAAATTTCCTATTGCATAATCTAAAGAAAAAAGAAGGTAATATGCGAAAGATTATAAATCCATATAAAAAATATAAGGGCTATAATTGCTTCGGATGTGCACCCGAAAATAAGCACGGATTGCAAATGACCTTCTATGAAGATGGAGACGAGATCGTTTCGGTGTGGAAGCCAAAGGATTTTTTCCAGGGTTACTTAAATGTTCTGCATGGGGGTATACAAGCTTCACTTATCGATGAGATCGGAAGCTGGGTCGTTTTGATAAAAGGAAGAACTGCAGGAGTTACTTCAAAATTAGAAGTCAGATACAAAAAAGCAGTGTATGTCAATAAAGGAACGATTAAACTCCGCGCAAAAATACACCAAATAAGAAGGAATCTCTATACTATTTACGTACGATTATTCGATGCAGAAGAAACACTCTGCGCAGAGGGATATGTAACCTACTTTACCTTTTCCAAGGAAAAAGCATCGCAGGATTTTTATTTTCCTGATTATGAGGAATTTTTCGAAGACTAATCTACTTCTTCTTCGCTGAATTTCTCGACCTGGTAGATGTAGATTTCTGTGTCGGATTCTTTATAAGCATTTGCCGGTAAACCTGCCTTATGAGCACACAGATTTTCCAGAAAAGTAACTCTATCCCAGCCAGTTTCTGTGGCAACCTGAGGGAGGAATACACCGCTTCGCCAACCCTTTTTTATCCAAACACCATCGATGCCCATGCGTATTTTTTTCCAATCATCGATCTTCTGCATGGGTGAGAGTACTGATATCTCAATAGTGATATCTTTCAACTCATTTTCTTTAACTTTTGAGAATCTTGGATCTTCGAACGCAGCAGAGACAGCCATTTGTGCAACTGCCTCATAGAGTGGCATCTGTGCATGCATGTGACCTATACATCCGCGGAGAGATCCATCCTTATTTAAGGTAACAAAAACTGCACGTTCTTCCAGCAGTTTCTTATTTCCAGGTTCTTCTGGCTGCAGTTTTTTACCATTTTTGAGGAAATAAATAATACTTTGTCGAGCCAGATCAAGAAGATATTTTTTTTCTTCATGTGAATAGAGTTCTTCATCAGATGAAGCATTTTCATCATTTCTCTGAATGCCAGTATCGGGTTCGGGAAAGACGATCGAAGAATATCCCACAATATGTGAAGAGTGCTTATCTCCTGTGATATCAGCTGAATTCTGATACGCCAGCATGACTGGCTTATTCGCACCGAAATGCTGCATAACTTTCATGAATGGATAAATTGCATGAAAACCGCAGATTTCACATTTACCTTTCATAACATCAGTTTTCAGCGCATCAAGGTCCATACTGAGTATGAGGTCGATCGTGTGATGATCCATCTCGACGGTTTGCTCATAAGGATGAAAATGTGCCATGTCCGAACTCGCTACAAGTGCAATCTTCTTATCGGATTCAGCAATCGTTGCAACAAGTGCATCAGCAAGGTCGTCCAGAAGTGATAAGTCATTTGTTGCAGTCATAATGGGAAGTATCTTAACATCAGGCAGTTGATATTGAACGAAAGGTAGCTGTGTCTCAAAACTATTCTCTCCATTTGTGATCACCTGAGGGATTGATTCGAATTTTGAATGTTGTCTAATAAGCTGCTGTGCAAGTTCATTATCAACTTCTGAGGTACCCAACGGTGATTTTACTTTATCACCGGAGAAGATACTTATCTTTCCCAGATTATATCGATGACTAGTAGCAATAATGATGATTGTATCGAAATCACCGTTTTTGAGAAGGGAATATCCATACGCTGCGATTGGTCCAGAATAAACCAGACCTGCATGTGGAGAGATCAGTCCAAAAGGTACGATATCTTTATTCTTTCCCAGTTCCACATTGTTGAAGAATTGTGTGAGCATATCCCGAAGTTCTTTTTTCGAGCCTGGATACCACGAACCTGCCAGTGATGGCTCAAGAGTTTCTGACCATAGGTTGGTCGAAAGGAGCATCAAAAAAAGAAATATTCCAATTTTTTCTATCATAGTACCGCCTTTAATTTCTTATATAGAATAGTAAAAAAAAATATGCAAGAAATATTTATGAAAATTTTATTTTATGAAGAATAATCTAAGATTTTTTCGGTTCTATGTAGCAGAGAACCTCGCCTTTTTTTACTGATTCACCTGCTTCAAATCCGATCTCTTTTATCACGCCGTCACAAGGGGCAGCAAGATTGTTGAACATCTTCATTGCCTCGAGTACAACAACCGTTTCTCCGGCTTTTACAGAATCGCCGATCTGCTTTTTATATTCGAAGATCATACTTGGAATAGGGGCTCGCAATTTTCCTGACTCATCGATCTCGATTTCTTTTTTCTCCTTCTTTATGGGTTTGACCCGAACCCCACCAGCATGTGGATCTGCAACCTCAACATTGAAGTATTCACCATCCACATATACATCAAAAGAACGAACATTTGCAGGTTTTTCTTTTTTGTGTTTCAGTGTCATCTCGCCTGAGAGCATTTTACGGATCAACTCATTTTCCTTTTCAACTTCCTCAATGGTTTTTGGTTTCACATCGTGAGGAACTTTTTCCCAACCATATTTCCAACGCAGAAAACGTTTGCCGGTTACGGGGTAGATTGCGCAGATGAGCTCGTCATCGATATTTTTTGCCAGATCTTTTACATCCTCTTTCACTTTTGGAAGTTCAGGCTTGAGCATATCTCCGGGACGCTCATTTATTGGGATTTGTCCACGAGGGTAATCTTTCAGAGCTTTCTTCTGGACATTCTTATCGATTGGTAATGTAGTTTTCCCGTAAAGTCCGAAACAGAGGTCTTTTACCTGCTCGGTGATTTGTGTATATTCTTCCCCATCTTTATCAAAAAGCACATTATTGACCGTCTGGGTACCCACTATCTGGCTTGTGGGTGTAACCAGAGGAACCTGCCCGAGTTGTTTCCGAACTTTGGGCAGCGCTTCAAACACATCATCAAGTCTATCCAGAGCATCCATCTCGCGCAATTGGTTAACGAGATTGGAAAGCATACCGCCAGGGGTTTGGTGAAGTATGACATTGATATCGATAATCGCATTTTTAGTATCATCCAGGAGGTGTTTATATTTGGGAATATGCTTTTCCATCTCTTTGTCTATCTCGGCAAGCAGATTAATATCAAATCCTGTATCACGATTCGTTCCCCAGAGGGATACGACCAGCGGTTCCACAGCAGGATGAGAAGTTCTGTAGGCATAGGGAGCCATGCATGTGTCGATAATGTCAACGCCGGCTTCTATTGCTTTGAGAAGTGAAAGATCACCCATTCCTGAGGTGAAGTGAGTATGAAGATGGATTGGAATATCTGTCTGTGATTTGAGAGCTTTAATTAGATTATATGCATCATAAGGTGAAATAAGCCCTGCCATGTCTTTTATGCAAATGGTATCTGCACCGATCTCTTTGAGTTGTTTTGCTTTTGCCTTATAATAATCAAGATTGTAGGTTTCTCCGCCCATTCGAGGTTGCGTGAGAGAATAACAGATCGCACCCTGAAAGTGTTTGCTGTTCTTTTTTATGATTTTCACTGCGGTTTCGAAGTTTCGAAAATCATTGAGTGCATCGAACACGCGAAATATGTCGATGCCGTTATCACATGCTCGTTGTACAAAAGCTTCGACCACATCGTCTGCATAATTCCTGTATCCCACAAGATTTTGACCCCGTAACAACATTGAGAAGGGTGTTTTCTTTATATACTTTTTGAGAGTACGAATTCGTTCCCAAGGATCTTCATTAAGGAATCTATGCATGGTGTCAAAAGTAGCACCGCCCCATACTTCGAGAGAATGAAAGCCAACCTCGTCCATCATTTCTGAAACGGGTATCATATCTGCTGTTCTACCTCGTGTGGCAAAAAGGCTCTGGTGTCCATCCCGAAAACTAAGATCCTGTATTTTTACTGGATTCTCTGCTTCAGGTCTATCTTTATCATAATTCATCTCAGTTATTTTAAGTATGCCATGTGTATCATATTTCATTATCACTCCATATATTCATTGCGAACTCTCGCAAATGTGCTGATGCGTATAAGTGGAAGAGCTAAAGTGAGAGTATGCGCCGTTTTATTTAACATTTTTCTTTAACATATTTAATAAAATTCAGTAGTTTTCTTCGTAATTTTTCGATGTTCACAAAGATAGTAGAATTATGAAAATAATCTAATCGGTTTGCTATCATGAGCTGTGTTTCCAACTCTGATAATGAGCTGAGACTGATAAATAAAAATTGAATATATTCTTTTATTGAATTGTGAGCAGCCCCTTCTGCAATATTTGAAGGTATAGAGACTGCTGCTCTTTGCATGTGTGATGATAGTCCAAATTGTTCTGAAGATGGAAATGTTAAAGTAGTTTCGTAGATTTTTATAACAAGATTAATTCCAAGTTTCCAAATATCCAGATTTTTATGCATATCAGTACTTATTCCAAATTGAAAACAGCAGAAATTTTCCATTTTATCGCTTAATCCCTTACGCGCTTACTCGTTTTTCCATTTTGCACTTCTTCTCTGCACCATGATCTGGTTCTGCATGATGAGTTTACGTCCATTAATTACCCAGCTACTTGATTTTTTGCTTTCTTTCTTTTCTTTTTCTTCATAGAGGTATTGCATTATGCCGGCAAGAGCAGCTCGCAACTTTTTCTCTTTTTCAGTATTATAGTGGGATATTTCCATGCTTTCTTGGAGGAACGTTCTCTCGTTTTGTATGCAGTATTTCCAGTGCTTGTATTAGTCTCTTGCGTGTCTCACTAGGCTGAATGACCGCATCGATATACCCACGTTCTGCAGCAGTGTAGGGATTGTTGAAAAGTTCTTCATATTCCTGAATTTTCTGCTCACGAGTGGCTTCGGGATCCTTAGAATTCTTGATCTCTTTTTTATAACTTGCCACAATATTCACCGCACCCGGTGCTCCCATCACTGCGATCTCTGCAGTGGGCCACGCGAAGAGGGCATCAACACCGAGATGCTGAGAACTCATCGCTATATAGCCACCACCGTAACTCTTTCTTGTCGTCACCGTGAATTTTGGCACTGTAGCTTCACAGTAACTCCAGAGTATCTTGGCTCCGTGGCGTATGATACCTCCCCATTCCTGTTCTATACCTGGAAGATAGCCCGGTACATCCACAAAGGTGATCAGCGGGATATTGAAGGCATCGCAAAAGCGAATAAAACGTGCTATCTTATCTGAAGAGTTAATATCGAGACATCCAGCAAGCACAAGTGGCTGGTTTGCAATGATGCCGACGGTACGGTTGTTCAACCTCCCAAAACCGGTTATCGCATTCTCAGCAAATCGTTCATGTATTTCAAAGAATTCATTATCATCCAGGATTGATTGAATGATATCTTTCATATCATAGCTGGCTTTTGGATTATCTGGAATGATGGTATCAAGTTCAGGACACAATCGCTCGGGATCATCACCCATCATGACAACCGGCGGATCATCGATATTGTTATTGGGAATATAGCTTAACAGTACTTTTACAAGTTCGATAGCATCTTCATCGCTGTCACAGGCAAAATGCGCATTACCGCTCTTGGTAGCATGTGTTATTGCACCTCCCAGGTCTTCAAAGGTTGTCTCTTCTCCCGTCACAGATTTGATAACACTTGGTCCTGTGATGAACATGTAACTGCTGTTCTTAACCATGAATACAAAATCCGTCATTGCAGGGGAGTATACAGACCCTCCAGCAGTGGGACCCATGATGAGGGAGATTTGCGGGATCACTCCGGATGCTCGTGAGTTACGGAAAAATATGTCACCATATCCCTTCAGTGCATCGATCCCCTCTTCAACGCGAGCACCTCCAGAATCGCTTATTCCAATTACGGGAACTCCTGCTTTCATTGCAAGATCCATGATCTTCACGATCTTGCCAGCATGTTGTTCTCCAAGCGAACCACCACGGCAGGTGAAATCCTGCGAATATGCATACACGGGTCTTCCATTGATAAGGCCATGACCCGTGACTATACCATCTGCGGGAACCTCTGACTCAGGCATATCAAAGTTCGTACAACGATGTTTGACCATCATGTCGATCTCACGAAAGGTTCCTTCATCAAACAAAAGGGCTATTCGCTCACGAGCTGTCAGCTTGTTTTTTTTATGCTGACGATCAATGCGATCCTTCCCGCCCATTTTCTTTATTTCTGCTTCTTTATGTTTAAGCTGCTCTATCTTTTCGGATACTTTCATGAAATCTCCGACAATTTATTTTTTTATGGAATAACGCGAAAAAATAAAAATCCACCAAAAATTTGTAAAGGAAATCGGTAATTTATATTTAGAAAAAATATAATTGAACCTTAATAAAATAAGCGTCTATCCTTAATATTAATGCATTTTTGATACTGGTGTATATAAAAAATCCTAAAGAAATAACATATTTTACAGGATATCAAAATGAAAATTTCTTCGGTTATTACGAGTATTATTATGTTAATGTTACTATCTATCCTCTCGCTGGAGTGTGTAAAAGAGATCAAAATGATATCCCCTTCAGTACAAGCACTACCCATGCAGTTTATATTCGAAAAAAATGAGTTTGTAACATATAGTATTAAAGTGAACTACAGAGAAGTTGAAAGTTCTGGGAAGGAAGGTTGAAAACACTATCAAAAAATATATTCATTTTCTACGAAGATTAAGCTTATTTTACCTTCCTCTGTTTCAAGAACTTGATTAGCTCATGGGCAAACAGGAATATTCCCGATGCCAACAATATTGTAATCCAGTCAATAAGCTGTAACGGCGCAAAAGAAAGGAAGGAATTGAATCCTGGTGTATAGATCGCTATAAGACAGATACTTATTGAGAAGAGTATTGAAAACAGTATCTTTTTATTACTGGCAATATTTTTAGAAAATATCGTTGTGGGATATCGTCTGGATAAAATATTTACGAATTGGGTAAATGCAATGGTAGCATAACAGATAGTAGTAGCTCTTGCATAGAGTAGATGGTCTGCAGTAAGTTCGTTTCCCATTCTTTTTATGAAGAATCCAAAATTAAGAAATGCCAGTAATCCCATCAGAAATCCCAGAAATATGACCTCCATACCGCTATGTTTGTTGATGATATGCTCACCTCTTTGACGTGGTGGTGAGGTCATGAGTGCTTTTGAACCAGGATCAAAAGTGAGGGCAGTGAGTGGGAGGATCTCCGCAAAGAGGTCGATTGCAAGAATCTGAATTGCCAGTATAGGGATTGGCCACCTGAACAAAGAAACTCCAAGTAATCCCAGAAGTACAACAGAAAGCTCAGCTCCATTACTGGTAAGTGATGCCAACACAGTCTTCTTAAGGTTATTGTAGATCGTTCTACCTTCACGGATAGCTTTTACCAGCGTGGGGAAGCTGTCATCCAGCAAAACAAGCTCGGCTGCCTCTTTGGAGACGTCAGTTCCCATTTGTCCCATTGCAACACCGATATGTGCACTTTTTAGTGCAGGAGCATCATTCACCCCATCACCGGTAACTGCAACGATCTGATCCTGTTTTTTCAACAATTTCACTATTCGCAATTTATTCTCGGGAGATACACGGCTGAATATCAAAGAATCGTGCTCTTTCATGATTTTGCTCAAATTCTCATCAGACAGATCCCCGAATTCCTTTCCAGTTATCACCGGCACATCCTCACCAAGTTCAGACAGATTGATCTCTTTACCGATCGCCTGTGCAGTAATCGCATGGTCACCTGTCATGATAAAAGTACGTATATGCGCTTCATGCGCTTTATCGATCGCTTCTTTTACTCCTTCTTTTGGAGGATCAGTCATGGCTATAAGTCCCAGAAAAACTACATCCTTCTCGATATCCTCAAGTATATAATCCTTCTCATTATTTTCAAGTTTGCGAAAAGCAATGGCAATCACCCGCATAGCTTGCAGAGAATATTGTTCATTGATCTTCTTGATCTTTTGCTTGTCTTCCTCGGTGATAGAAACCATTTTACCATTCCGCCAGATATGTTTGCTTACTTCCAGAATACTGTCTGTTGCGCCTTTCATCTGCAGGAAATGCTCCTCACCGAACTGCCTGACAGAGCTCATTCGCTTTCGAACAGAGTCAAAACTGAATTCATGAAGTTCAGGATTTTCTTCATCCTCAGTAGGGGAGTGCGTGCCCAGTTTTGTGGATAATGTTACTAACGCCGCTTCTGTCGGATCACCAACAGGATACCAGCTATGATGGTTCTCATCGGGTTGATGGATCGTTGCATTGGAAGCCATCGTAGCTGCATCCAGCATGATCTCCAGCTCATTGATCTCCTGCTGGGTAAGTTCCTTTTCATCTTCGTGAAGGATTCTACCTTCAGGTTTGTAGCCAAGCCCTGTGATCTTGTAGTAATGATCGGAGAACCATAACTCCTTTACCGTCATTTCATTCTTGGTAAGTGTACCTGTCTTATCTGTACTGATCACATTTGTAGAACCAAGTGTCTCAACTGAAGACAGCTTCTTTACTACTGCGTTTTCTTTTGCAAGACGATGCACACCCTGGGTTAGGGCAACGGTTATCTGCATGGGAAGAGCCTGGGGAACGATCGCCACAGCAATGCCAAGCGCATAGATGAATGCAAAATTTATACCCAATCCTTGTATTGCAGTACCAGCAAAAAGAAATGCAGCTATGATCACAGCAAAGATCGTAAGACGTTTGGCTACGACTTGCAGTTCAAGCTGTAAGGGTGACTGTGACTTCTGCTCTTCCTGCGTGAGATCTGCAATTCTACCCACCTCTGTGTTCATACCTGTGGCGATCACGATTCCTTTTGCATTGCCGGATACGATAGTTGTACCCAGATAGATCATATTATCTCTATCTGCAAGCTGGGCTTCATGGGTAATGGTATTACTCAGCTTATCCTGTGGCATTGATTCACCAGTCAATGATACATCATTAGTTCTCAAATTGAAAGACTCAATTACTCTGATATCAGCAGGTACTTTATCTCCCTCTTCAAGAATGACGATATCACCGGGTACAAGCTCATATTGATGGATTTCTTTTAAATCGTTGTCGCGAAAAACTTTTGAAGGAGATTGTACCAGTTTCTTCAGGGATTCCATGATCTTTTCTGCTTTGTTTTCCTGTAAAAATCCAATCACTGCATTAATGATTGCGATAATAAGCATGATAATCCCGTCCCTGTAACTCTTTATGAAGAATGATAGAGCTGCAGCCACCAGGAGAACGATCATAAAAACATCCTTGAATTGTGCAAGGAATTTAATGAAGGGTGATATTTTCTTTCGGGTTGTAAGTTCATTCTTTCCGTACGTTGATATTCTCGTGCGTGCTTCTTCTGAGGAAAGCCCTTTTTCTGAGGTCCCTAGAATTGAAAATATCTCTTCTGCTGATTTCTGATACCAGTTATTCTCTTTCAAATGAATATCTCCCATGAATTTTAAAACGAAAATTTGATTGAGGGAATTTTGGTCAACATTTTGAGCTGATTCCCACAGAAAAACACACACCATCATTCCCTACTCCGCTTGTAAAGGCGTATATCAATTGAAAATAATACAGGCATACACTTAAAAATTTGGAGATAAATCCCGAGAAGTACTATGAATAGATGGTTTGCAGGATTATTGGAGTGGAAAATTGCTTTTTAGAAATCTATTTTTTTTTATCCTTCTTTGCTTTTGTCACCCTGATCCGCTGGCTGGCGGAGAAGGATCTATCGGATGAGTTGTCGCACTTCGATCTGTCTTCGTTTTACGTCGATGCGATAAAGGACCTCAGTGTGACAGCATTTTGCCTTATTATCATTCTATCCTGTTTTTTGCTTAACGTATGGTTATGTTTCGTGTTTTTATCAAAAAGCGTCATGCTTCTAATTAATTTTGGGGGAATGCAAACAACTGAAAATAATATACTTGACATTCAAATCAGCTTTGTTAAAGGAGAAAATAGTACTAATAGAACGGAGAAACGAATGAATAAAAACACTAAGCTTTACCTGTTATTTTCGATTGTGATTATTATAGCAGTACTTGCCGGTTGTGCAGCAAAAACAAAGATGATTACAGCTCCCACAGAACCTATCACCTTGAAATATGTGATGCCCGAAGGAGAAATATTCACCTATAATATGTCTAGCGGTTTTGTGCAGAATATGAGTGTGCAGGGAATCCCTATCAAAACGACTGTACTTAACGACTTTTCATTTTCTATGACTCAGCTTGCCTATGCAGAAGGTGCTTATCAGCTTCAGTTGCGCATCAATGATGCCTCGATGAATGTTAATGCTCCCGGGAGTAATCTCAGCCCGAAACTCGGTCATCTCGTTGGTAAAACCTTTGAAATGACTATCACTGAGCATGGAGAAGAGATCGGCATCATGGGAGATGATGTGCTTTCCTATTCAATTGGTGAGGAGAAACGATCATTATCAAACGAGTTCCAGCATTTCTTTCCGGATCTTCCAGATTATGAGCTGCAGGTAGGTGATTCATGGACTGATGTAGATACTGTAGATGTTAGTAATGGCAACATGACTTCAATTATGGTCATAACAAGCGAGAATACACTTGCTGGTTTTGAAATGGTTAAAGAACATGAATGTGCGAAGATTGCCGTGGAGTATAAAAATACAATTGCAAGTTCGGGCAAACAGCATGGTGCTGATTTTGATACTACTATTAATATGACTGGCAAGGAGACCATGTATTTTGATTACAAAAAGGGTGTGTTGGTCAAGATAACCTCTTCTGGTAGTGGAGACGGTATTGTGGAAGTTCAGGGTCCGAAGGCAATGAGCATTCCTATGAGCCAGACCGTGACCATTGATATCGAATTGATGGAACAAGACCGGTAATTAATTATTACATTTTAGAAAGGCGATATTTGGATATATCACCTTTTTAAATATAATGAATTATTTAAAACAAACCAAAAGATTTATCTACTGGTAAAGAAAAGACTCGCTTTTTCTTAATAGGCAGGATGAGAATAGAATATATACCTATATTGAAAAATTCGTTATAAGCAATCGGGAATCTATAATTAGTCGACCCTGAAAAACTCTGTTTTATGTATTAGATTACTTTCATTTTCATTACATTTAAGCATAAGATTTATTATAGGAATTGAGATTGGGGTCAAATTGTCTAATTTTCACATAATTTTC
>Ga0136651_10000772_pt1 | contig 17666 bp, 18 predicted proteins | sample Mar14236cmmetaG_FD_94867 | JGI IMG/M metagenome (GOLD analysis project Ga0136651, IMG submission 94867) | Marine hydrothermal vent microbial communities from Guaymas Basin, Gulf of California to study Microbial Dark Matter (Phase II) - Marker... ... | reverse complement strand
TAAGTCGCCGTATCATCCAGCTTGCGCCAGTATTCTCCGGGATACTGGCTGCAAAGTTTGGCGACCGCTTCGCGAATTTCAGGATAGTTTGTATTTGTCGAGCTCATAGTCACCCCGTTTTAATGGCTTTTGGTTAAGTGAATGTTACAAAATTGCCGCCACCACCGATTAAGCGGTTAAGCGGTTAAGCGGTTAAGCGGTTAAGCATTGCTGATCTGACCGTCCGCGGCCAGTTCATACACTTTTATTCAGTTGTTTACTGCGTCTGGAATAGTCGTGTATTGTAGTAATGATCGCTACCAGTTGCAAAACGTGAACGCGTTGCATGACAATACACCCGTAGTTTCACCGTAATATACGACATTGTGCCCGGACATGCCCTGGCGCGCCGTATGCTAAACAGGAGAAGAGTGTGGAGGATATCAGTTTACAGTCTCGAATTGACGTGCTGACTGAAGAACAAATGATGATACAGGGCAGCGCAGAGGCCTTTATCGCCCGGGATGAGGGGTTGAACAAGGTCCGTGAAAACCGCTTTCAACAGCCGGGATTCGACCAGGCTACCTGGCGGGAAATGGCTGAAGCCGGTTGGTTGGGGTTTCTGTTGCCTGAGGAATACGGCGGTATTGGTCTGAGTTTCTCCGACCTCAGTCTGCTCTTGATTCAACTGGGGAAGGGCCTGGTGCCGGCACCCTTCTCGGCTACAGCGGTGTTGGCCGCGCGCCTGATCGTCAAGGGAGATAATGAGGCGTTCAAGAATGAGATGCTGCCCGCGCTGATCGCGGGAGAGTGGAAGCCGGCGGTGGCCTGGCAGGAGGCCCGCGGATCAATGGCGGTGAAAGCCGAAAAACTCCGCTGTGAAGGCGGTAAGTTGAACGGCGAAAAATGCTTTGTACCGGACGCCGGTGGTGCGGACGCTTTTCTGGTATCCGCAGACAACGACGGCGCCACGGTACTTTATCGGGTCGACAAAGACGCGAAGGGCCTGAAAATCAGCTATGAGCAGCGCATCGATGGCGGTTTTTACGGCAAGCTCAGCTTTAACAATGTGACTGTGGGTGAGGAAGTGGCCAGCGCGGCGGTTGCCGAGGCGGCTCTTGCCTCAGCCCTTGATGAAGCCCGTGTCGCGGCCAGTGCGGAGTTACTCGGCGTGATGACTCGCGCGCTGGAAATCACCATCGACTATATTTCGCAGCGAGAACAGTTTGGTAAGCCCATCGGCAGTTTTCAGGTGCTACAGCACAAGTCGGTGGATCTGTTCGTGCTTTCGGAAATCTCACGTTCCGTGCTGCTGCAAACCGCGGCCCTGTTTGACGGTGACGCCGACGACACAGCGCGCGCTATTGCCGCCAGCCAGGTTAAGGCCCGCTGCTCGGATGCGGCGTTACAGGTTGGCAAGGACGCGATCCAACTCCACGGTGGCATTGGTTATACCGACGAGTGCAATATCGGTCTGTATCTGAAAAAGGCCATGTATCTCTCCTCCCTTTGGGGTAATGCTTCTGCCCATCGCGGGCGCTATGCGGAACTGGCCCTTTAATGTTTGTCGCGCACATTGAACTGAACTGGAAGGAGAGAACATGACAATCGATTACAACGCTATGGATGATGGCGAGTTCCGCACCATGTTGCGGGATTGGTTGGTGGAGAATTACCCTGACGAGTTGCGCTTTCCCCCGAAGCGGATGCACTGGGACCAGTGCGGTGAGTGGTATATGACCCTGGCCAGGAAGGGTTGGCTGGCGCCGGGCTGGCCCAGCGAGTACGGCGGAATGGGCCTGGACGCCAACAAGTTGGTGATTCTGATGGAGGAGTTCGAGGGCTACGGTGTTGGCCGCACCCCGGATCAGGGCATAACGTTGATTGGTCCCCTGCTGATTCAACAGGGCTCGCAGGAGCAAAAAGATTATTACCTGCCAAAGGTTCTCAGCGGCGAGCATATCTGGTGTCAGGGTTACTCAGAGCCCGGCGCCGGTTCAGATCTGGCCAGTCTGCGCACAGCGGCTGTTCGTGATGGCGACCACTATGTCGTCAACGGTCACAAGATCTGGACCACCCTGGCAATGGATGCCAACATGATTTTCGCCCTGGTGCGCACCAAAAAAGAGGGTAAAAAACAGGAGGGCATCACCTTTCTGCTGATTCCGTTGGACACCCCTGGTATTACCGTTCGAGCCATCGATAACCTCGGCATGCACGACGAGTTCGCCGAAGTCTTCTTCGACGATGTACGGGTGCCGGTCAGCAATGTCGTCGGTGGTGAGAACAATGGCTGGACCATGGCCAAGGCCTTGCTAGGTCATGAGCGCATATTGATCGGCAGCCCGAAAATGGCCTCGCTGGCGATGATTCGCCTGCAATCCCTGGCTGAAGTCTCTGGTAAATTTGACGATCCTGTTTTTGTCGCCAGCTACACCCAACTCAAGCTCGATATTGAAGACCTGGCCGCTGCCTACAAGCGTTTTGTTGCTGTGTTGAAACGGGGAGGGCCTATCGGCCCGGAAGTGTCGATGCTGAAAATCTGGAACACCGAAACCCAACATCGAGTCATGGACCTGATGCTCGATGTTGCCGCGGAGTGTAGTGGCGTCACCGACCCGATCCCTGTGGGTGATGGCGCCGTCAGCGCCTCCGATGAGTTTATTGATGCCAGACCCAGCACGATCTACGGTGGCAGTAACCAGATTCAGCGCAATATTCTTTCCAAGGCTGTGCTCAGGCTGCCCAGTTGACGGGGCTGGTTGGCAACGCGGCAACCCGACGGCAATTGGATGGCAATTGAAAGTGTCGTGCCAACCTGGAAAAAGAGACGGCGCAGGGACTCGCCACCTCCTTTGTCCATAGCTTTCTTGTGGCTGTCACAGGTAAAATACAGCAGTTCCCTATCCGCGATGTGCCGGAAAAGAACTGAAGTTGGAAATTTTCTACGTAACCACATTAACTATTACAGGTAACTCTATGAAATACGAAGATTTTGAGCATTTACTTTTTGAGAGAAAAGAGAACGGTGTTCTGTTGGTAACCCTTAACAGGCCTGAGGTAATGAACGCAACAAACGGGCGTTTGCATTGGGAATTAACAAAAATCTGGGGCGTCATTCAGGATGATGCATCAGTAAAAAATGTTGTGGTAACAGGTGCAGGTGATCGCGCATTCTCAGCGGGCGGCGATCTGAACTGGGTTAGCAAGATGACCGGCAACGCTGAAGAAATACAAGGTACCATGGCTGAGGCGGCTGACCTGGTTTACAATATCATTAACTTCCAAAAGCCAATTATTTCAGCTATTAACGGCGTTGCTGTAGGCGCGGGTCTGGTTGTCGCACTGCTTGCTGATATCAGTATTATCTCTAAAGAAAGAGGTAAATTCACTGATGGCCACGTTAAATTAGGGGTGGCGGCGGGTGACCACGCAGCGATTATCTGGCCATTATTATGCGGTATGGCAAAAGCAAAATACTACCTGATGACAGCTGAATTCATCAACGGTGAAGAGGCTGAGCGTATGGGTATGGTTAGTTTGTGCGTTCCCCATGCTGAGTTAATGGATGAGGCATTCAGAGTTGCCAATCAACTGGCAAAAGGTAGCCAGGGAGCGATTAACGGTACGAAGAATACGCTTAATGGCTGGATGAAAATGGCCTCACCAATCTTTGAAGCCTCCCTGCGTGAAGAAATGCTTAACTTCCTGCATGAAGACGCCAAAGAGGGTGTTGCCGCGGTGCATGAAAAAAGAGAACCGAACTTTCCTTCGGCGCAATAGAATCGGGAAGTAAGGGGCCAGCCTCTTCCACAAAGGCTGGTTCTCTGAACCGGTATTTGGCCTAGAGGTCTGCTATTTCGATCAGATACTCCACAGTTTCCGGGTTCACCAGTGATGAGAGGTCTCCCGGATTTTTGCCACAAATGGCCGCCTTAATGACTCGTCGCATAATCTTCAGGTTATTGGTGCGCGGCAGATCCTCGACAAAATAGATGCGTTTGGGTAAAAAGGATTTACCGTGGCCTTTAACAACGATCTCTGACAGCTCCGCTTTGAGTGCATCGTTTACCTCTATTCCCGGTTTGGGGATACAGACACAAACGATAGCAGAACCGGTTTTGTCGTCAGGAATACCGACAACTGCACAGTCAGCCAGTTTGGTGGTTTGCATGAGCAGGCCTTCGATTTCAGCAGGGCCTGTTCTTTTTCCGGAAATCTTGAGCGTATCATCTGAGCGACCGCTGATGTAGTAGCAACCGTCCGCATCTCTGGACGCCCAGTCACCCTGTCGCCAGACACCGGGGAAGTAGGACCAGTAGCTTTCGATATACTTGTCGGGATTGTTCCATAAGCCGATGGTGAGGCCAGGCGAGGTCTTGCGCATGATCAGTTCGCCCACTTTACCCACTTCAACCGTGTTTACATCGTCATCGACAATATCTACACCCATACCTGGTAAGGGTCCACCAAAGGAGCAGGGCTTGAGTGAATGAAGTGGCGTGGTGCCGAGAATGCCGCCACTAATCTCGGTACCACCAGAGTAGTTGAGGATGGGGGCCTTGCCTTTGCAGATGTTTTCCATGAGCCAGATCCAGGCGTCAGGCGTCCAGGGCTCACCGGTTGACAGTGTCATTCGCAATGAGGAAACATCGTGCTGCTGATACGTTTCAGGGGGTGCCGACATGTACATTCGAGCAATGGTCGGTGCGATGCCCATGTAGGTGATTTTGTAGTCATCGATCAGTCGCCATATTCGACCGGCATCCGGGTAATTTGGTGTGCCTTCGGTCATCACAAAGGTCGCTCCAAAGTAGCAGGTAACACCGATGGCCATCGGCCCTACTATCCAGCCGAAGTCAGACATCCATAACAGTTTGTCGTCTGAATTGAAGTCCATCAACAGGCTTAAATCGGAAAGCCCTTTCAGGATCAGGCTGATCTGGCTGGAAACGGTCCCCTTTGGCATGCCCGATGTGCCCGAGGTGTAGGCGAGCATCATTGGATCGCTGGCGTTCAATACCTCAGTTTCTGCCTCCGCGGACTGGCTGGAGACAATATCATGCCACCAGTGGTCTCGTCCTTCCTCCCATATGACATCATTACCCATCCTCTTGAATGTGATGATGTGCTCCAGGCTGGGAATTTCCTTGGCGGCTTCGCTGATGGTATCTTTGAGTGGAACCACGCTGCCACGCCGATAGGTGCCGTCAGCGGTAAAAACTGCCTTGGCTTTACCGTCATTGAGGCGCACTGAGATCGGGCTGGTGCCGAAACCGGAAAACAATGGAATGACGATGCCACCGATTTTGGTCACTGCCAAAAAGGCGGCCGCGGTTTCCGGGATCATCGGCATGTAGATGCCGATACAGTCTCCCTTGCCCAGGCCCAGTGCTCGCAGAGCATTAGCCGCCTTGCATGTTTCCTCGTTCAGGTGGCCCAATGTCCAGGCGCGCCTGGCGCCATCTTCACCTTCCCACTCAATGACGGTTTTATCCCAAACCGGTGTGCCTTTGTGTTTGTCCAGGCAGTTGAGAGCGAAATTGGTTTTCCCGCCGACACACCACTGGGGCCACTCGATCCCTTTGCTCAGGTCCATCACCTTGGTAGGAGGCTCATAAAATTGCATATCCAGCGTTTTTATGCACTCAGACCAGAACCATTGGGGATCACTGTCAGCTTTGGCCAGGAGCTCGTCATAATCTGCCAACTGGTGGCTGGCCAGAAAACGAGCCAGGTTGGAGTTGTTTTTTAGCTCTTCTGTAGGATGCCAGAAGAATTTATCATGGGACTTGTCCATTGAAATGCCCTCAATGTTATGCGTGGAAGACCTGCTGACACCTGGCTGAAATTTTCACATATGATACTTCCATTATCCAATTCCTTTTTGTCCGTTATTCAAATCACTAATTTTCAGATCAATGCCTTCATCTTAGCACTTGACTCGGTCACCAAATTCTATTTATCTTTACCCCTTAAAGTCAACAGTCATACACATATCATAACCGGGCACAGTAACTAGGTGCCAGAACTAAGCAGGAGAAAGTAAAATGACATCGTTATCAGGTCAAAAAGTAGTGGTAGTGGGTGGTAGCTCCGGAATGGGACTGGGTTGTGCTAAGGCCGCAGTAGACGCAGGTGCTGAGGTAGTAATTGTCAGTCGCAACAGAGAAAAATTAACAGCGGCGGCAGATAAGTTAGGTAGTCAAGCCGCCGTGTTCTCTGTGGATGTTCAGAAAGAAGACGAAGTACAAAATCTGTTTGCCGAGCTCGGGTCGCTAGATCATCTAGTCGTCACTGCTTCGGCAACAGCCGGCGGACCTTTTCTGAAAATGGAAACAGCGATGGCCAAGAATTTTTTTGACACCAAGTTTTGGGGAGCTTATTTTTGTGCTAAGTATGCTGCGCCAAACATGTCAAAAAGTGGCAGTATCACCTTTGTTTCCGGTGTTTCAAGCCGGCGGCCAATGAAAGGATTGGCACCAGCAGGCGCCTGTAACGGAGCTCTGGAGTCTCTCTCAAAAGCACTCGCATTAGAATTAAAACCGATTCGTGTTAACACCATTTCACCCGGCTTGGTCGATACGCCGTTATACGACATGATGCCGGAAGAGCGACGTGATGGTATGTTCGAAGCTACGGCAAAGATCCTGCCCGTGGGTCGAATAGGACAGCCGGAAGATATTGGCAATTTGGCTATATCACTAATGAGTAATGGTTTTATATCAGGCACGACGCTTGATATAGATGGTGGAAATATGATCGGGTAAGGATCATCGGCTGCTAATGATTAAAACTTACCCGGAATTTTCACGCCAGCCACCCCTCGAATCTGGACAGTTTTGTACGCCCATCTACACTTTTTTCTAATGGTGCCTGTTACAACCTGCCGATTAAGAGTAAGCTTGCCCACTCTTACAATCGTCTTCAATATCGTCTATCCACAAATCAGTGTGCTACGATGTTAGCACCATGCATTTGCCAGCCGATTCTGTTGACCGGGTATTTTGCAAGAATGTACTGGAGTACGTCCCCGATGCGCTAACAACGCTGAAACAACATCACGAGGTGCTTGTCAGCGGAGGCATGATTCAGGTCCTTGACAGGGTAGGTACCCTAAGGGGCGTATTGACCAATATGGCATCCTATATCGATACACTCAACAGTATGGACAAAACTGTAGTGGATGCATTGATGGCGGAGTTGGATGAAGCGATGTCAGTTGGTAACTACCTCGTAGTATTGCCCCAGTTCATTGTGACTGCACGAAAGTAATAATCGCCCCGCGCGAGCGGAATTAAAAATATGAAACTATCATCAATGGATAACAATGGAGGTTTACAGTGAGTTACGAAGATATTCTCTATGAGGAACGAAACGGCGCTGCATGGATCATAATTAATCGGCCTGATGTCTATAACGCTTTTCGCGGTACCACCTGCGAAGAACTGATCAAGGCTTTTAACAAAGCCGGTTATGACCCGGATATCGGCGTAATCGTATTGGCCGGTGCTGGTGATAAAGCTTTTTGTACCGGCGGCGACCAATCGACACACGATGGCACCTACGATGGGCGGGGACTTCTCGGATTACCGGTTGAAGATGTGCAGGCGGCTATAAGGGACGTACCGAAGCCTGTTATTGCCAGAGTCCAGGGTTATGCGATTGGTGGCGGCAACGTCTTCGCAACCCTCTGTGATATGACAATCTGTTCCGAAAGCGCCATTTTTGGCCAGGTCGGCCCCAAAATGGGTTCTGTCGACCCGGGTTACGGCACGGCTTATCTGGCGCGTTGCGTGGGAGAAAAGAAGGCGCGTGAGATATGGTATATGTGCCGCCGCTATTCCGGACAGGAAGCGGTCGATATGGGGCTGGCTAATATCTGTGTGGCTGATGATCAACTCGATACGGAAGTAGAAAAATGGTGTGCGGAAATCATGGAGAAAAGCCCGACCGCATTGATGATTGCAAAACGTAGCTTTAACGCCGACAGTGAGAACATCCGTGGCATTGGCAATCAGGGTATGTTGTCGGTAAAAATGTACTATGACTCCGAAGAATCGAAAGAGGGGGTTAACGCATTGGGTGAGAAACGCAAACCGGATTTTCGAAAATTTGCCAGGTAAATTTGATTCCCAAAGGGGGTTCTAATGGATTTTTCTTTTACACCGGAGCAGAAAATATACCGGGAAACTGTTCGTCGTTTTGCCGAGGACAAGGTCGCGCCGCTGTATCAACAGCGTGAGTTGCCTCACCAGCAGAGGCTGCGGGATGTGTTGGGCCTGCAGATTGGAGACGGGACGCAGCAAATCCAGAAGATGATCATCGCGCGGGAAAAAATCGGCCGTATTGCGGTTCCCTATTAGGCGGGTTTTGTGCGCAATTCTTTATATAGTTGAATACCGATACTTTTTTAAGGGCTGATAAGCCTTCTACTTAAATGAAATGGAGAAAGAGATATGGATCTTGAACTAGCGGGAAAGTCTGTCATCGTTACCGGGGGCGCTTCTAATATAGGCAAGGCCATCACATTGGGTTTCGCCCGCGAGGGAGCGAATATTACCATCGCTGAACTTGACATTGTGCAGGCGGAAAAGGTCGCTGAACATGCGCTTAAGTTAGGCGCCGCCGGGGTTCAGGTGGTCAAGACTGACGTCACAGATATGGCGCAGGTCCAGGCTATGATTGGTCAGGCTGTTGAAACCTATGGTGGTATCGATGTGCTGGTGAACAATGTGGGTTGGGATGATTTGATGTTCTTCTCCCAGACAACGCCTGAGTTCTGGGAAAAGGTTATCAAGATTAATTTTGTCGGTATGTTGAATTGTACGTACACAGTACTGGAACATATGGTGAAAACAGGCGGCGCCATAGTTTCCATTAGTTCTGACGCCAGCCGCCAGGGAGAGCCGCGTGAAGCGGTTTATGGTGGCATGAAAGCAGGTGTCAACAGCTTCATGAAAACAATAGCGAAGGAAAATGGCCGGTACGGTGTACGTTGCAACGTCGTATGTCCCGGGGTCACGGTTCCTCATGAAGATGATGAAGTGGGTGACGCCAGTATGTGGGCTGACCGTGAGGCGATGTTCAGTGAAGAGCAATTCGCCAAGATTGCGGCTACCCTGCCTTTAAAGAAACTCGGCAGACCAAATGATCTGGCCAACGCTGTGCTGTTCATGTCATCGAATGCGGTATCCGGCCATGTCACTGGCCAGGTGTTGAGTGTTAGCGGTGGTTACAGCATGATCGGCTGACAAATTGCAGGCGGCAATATGCCGCCGTTTTAGCAGTTAATAGGGTTTAAGACGTCATACCGCCCCCGGCAGACCCCGGCGGGCTTTGTCAGGACGGCTCTACTCCAGTTCTAACAAGCCTGTAAGGCGCTCGGTTGCGTCCAAATACCCGGTGACCATTTCCATCACCTGGTCTTTAGCGCTAATAGTGCTGGTCATTTTCCCCACAATCTGCCCCACGGGGGCAAAAGAGACAGCTTTTGCCTGGTCCGGATAGCGAAGAATTCGACCCACCGATTCACTGGTAAGCATCATTTGCATAGGCGCACCCAGCGGCTCAGGGTTGTCCTCTGTCTCCCATCCTTCAGTCCATGCATTGCGAAGCATCCGAACAGATTTACCCGTAAAGGAGCGAGAGCGCACGGTGTCGCTACTGGTGGCATCGAACATTAAATCTTTGACCGTTTGAGAAGTCTCGGCTTCGGTGACGGTGAGCCAGATAGAGCCGCTCCACACACCCTGCGCCCCCAAAGCCAATGCCGCGGCCATTTGCTCTCCGGTGCCCACGCCTCCAGCGGCCAATACGGGAATATCTCCCGCCACTTTAACCACCTCGGGCCACAATACCACACTGCCAATATCACCAGTATGTCCGCCTCCCTCACCCCCCTGGGCGATGATAAAATCAAGCCCCGCATCAACATGATGCTGAGCATGCTTTGGTTTGCCGCATAGGGCGCCTACCAAACGACCGGAGTCCTGGATTTGCTTAACTATTTCAGGGGGTGGTGTGCCCAGGGCGTTGGCAATCAGTTTTACATTATCATGTTGCAAGGCAATGTCTATCAAAGGGGCGGCGGTAAGTTGCGTCATCGACATGTGCTCTTCCACTTTCTTACCTTCAGGTAAGGAGGGTACTCCATTGTCGTCAAGTAATTGCCTGGCAAAATCCCGATGCCTCTGTGGAATCGCCGCTTGAACAATAGACATCATTTTCTCAGGATCACGAACATCCTGGCCTTCATATTTGTTAGGGATAATAATGTCAACACCGTAGGGTTTATCACCTACTTTTGAATCGATCCAGTTTAATTCGACTTCTAACTGCTCGGGACTAAAACCTGTCGCTCCCAATACGCCAATTCCACCGGCATTAGTTACTGCGGCGACAACGTCTCGGCAATGAGTAAAAGCAAATATTGGAAACTCTATTCTCAACTTCTTACATATTTCGGTGCGCATAAGGAGATCCCTTTTTTAATTATTGATGTTGCTATCAATAATATCCTACTGAAACAGGTTAATTTAACGGACATCTGATTAATTCATTATTTGTCACTCCCGCGCAGGCGGGAGCCCATAACTTTCAATGACTTATAGATTCCCGCCTCCGCGAGAATGACTCTAATCAGAGCTTCCTCAACAAGCATATCAAACCAGCAGCATCCGCCACCTGTCAATGAAAATCTGGTGCCAGGTTGAGGGAGGTAAGATGTTCCGCCGGCATCCCGGGTTGCTGACGATATGTTACAGAAGCTACCTCGCAGATACGACCGGGGTCACCCGACATAGGGCGTTAACAGTGTCAGCCAATATAACAGTGTCGGTTAAGTTATTTGACGATATTTATGTATTGTGTTTCTATTATGTGCCGTCGTAAATTAATTGTCTGCTCAGTGCGGATTACACATTTTCGAGACTTTGAGGAAAACCCATGTCCGCTGACCCATCACTGGATTTTAGAGACAAGGCCGCCATCGTAGGTATCGGTGAAACCGAGTACACGCGGGGCGCTGAACGGCCATCGGCCGAAATGATGATCGAGGCCACGCGCACAGCTATTGCCGATGCCGGACTCAAGCCCAACGAAATCAACGGTCTGGTGTTACCGCCGGTGAATCTTTGCGCCGAGGAAATTGCGGCGAACCTGGGCATCAAAGACCTACGTTACGCCGTCACGGTTAATATGGGTGGGGCGAGCCCGGTCACAGCTCTGCAAACCGCGGCAATGGCCATCGCCGCCGGCATTGCAAAGAATATTGTGGTGGTTGCAGGTTGGAACGGTTCGTCGGCATTGCGACCCAAACCCGGCGCCAAGTTTGTCGAAACCGTCTCCATGCCGGCTATGGAGCGCGCTCTATTTGGGTATTACCTGCCTTACGGCTGCGCTTCTCCTGTGCAAATGTACGCGTGGATAGCGAATCGCCATAAACACACCTATGGTATCGGCGAAGAGGCAACCGGCGCGGTGGCGATAGCCTCACGCAAACACGCCCAGCACAACGATAGAGCTATCACTCGGGGTCAGCCGCTCGATATGGAAACCTATTTGAAATCCCGATGGATTTCAGAGCCGTTTCGACTGCTCGACTGCTGCCTTGAAACCGATGGCGCCTGTGCGGTGGTGGTGAGTCGCGCCGAAGAGGCCAAAGACCTTCCCCACACGCCGGCCTACATTATGGCCGCGGCCGAAGGCCACCCTTATCCCGCGGACGACATCGCCAATAGGCCCGACATGCTCCGCATCGGTTTAGCCAATTCCGCGCCCAAGGCCTTTGCGATGGCGGGGCTGAAACCCACGGATATGGATTTTTTACAGGTTTACGACTGTTTCACCTATGTCGTGCTGCTCCAGCTTGAAGCCCTGGGCATGTGTGAGACCGGTGCCGTCGGTGAGTTCGTCAAGGACGGCAACATCGAGGTCGGCGGAAAGTTTCCCATGAACACTCACGGCGGCTTACACTCGCAAGCGCACGTCTGGGGCCTTAACCACGTTGTCGAGGCAACCCGCCAACTGCGCGGCGATGGCGGCGAAACGCAGGTGAAAGATGCTGAAATCGGCCTGGTGACGGGCTGGGGTGATTATGGTGATGGCAGTCTGGTTATATTGAGGAAATAGACTAATGAGCGAATTTATTCCAAACCCCGCACCGCGGCCCATGAATCTCCTCGATCAGCAATTCTGGGATTATTGTGCCGATGGCATGTTGTGTTTTCAGTGCTGTGTCGATTGTGAAACCTGGCGGCATATGCCGCGCTTCATGTGTGCTAATTGTGGTTCCGAAAAATGGGGCTGGCGAGAGTCTAACGGTCGAGGGACGGTTTATACCTGGACGGTTTGTCACATGCCGATGACCAAAGAGTTTGAGAAAGTATTTCCCTACGCTGTTCTGATAGTCGAGATGGAAGAAGGTGTCCGTATTACCGCCGGGTTGCGTGACATGGACTATCGGGATTTAGCCGTTGGTCTGCCGGTCGAAGTGGTTATGGAGCCTCTGGAGAAAGGCGGCAAGTTGCCCTTTTTTCGCCCCGTGCAGGAGTAACCCCGTTCCGGGGTAACTAGCGGCTCGCCGTTCACGCCGCTAGTTTATACATTCCCCGGGGTGCCTTCACCTCTTGCTAACAGACCCTGGGCTGCCTTCTTGCGCCATCCCGGCCACAGATCGAGTGGCGACTCCTCAGCTGAATCAAGCTGGCGCTGAAATTTTCTCAGGAATATATTTTCCTGCCTGCTATAAAAAAACAGGGTGTAATATCTTCCAGGTTTTGGTACAAATCAGGGTATGAAAAGCCCCGCCTTGCTGTTTTGGCAGGTTTTTGTGACTACACTAGTGCGCATCCGGAAATACCGTACCGCCAACTTTGCCGTCATTTCCGCGCTGGCGGGAATCCAGAAAAATCAAAGGCTCGCTGGATCCCCGCCTGCGCGGGGGTGACAAAAAATAGAGTTTCCGGATTCACACAAGCTATTCTATGAACACGTATATCATGACGGTAATGGGCCACAAAGATGATAATACTAATGGGATTTACTCATACTATTGAATCAGAAAGGAGACGACATGCGTTTTGAGTTTACAGAGGATCAACTTGTGTGGAGAGATGAAGTAAGGGACTTCCTCCGCCAAAATGTCACACCTGAATTGAAGGAAGAAAAGAGGAATTCAGATCCCGTTACCAATGGTCCTTTGGCAAAAGCTTTTCTTGAGAAAGTGGAGAAAAAGGGATGGGTAGGAGTTGGCTGGCCTGAAGAATACGGAGGAATGGGCGAGACCATGATTAAGCAGTTTATTTTTATGGAAGAGTTTAGAAGCGCCAAAGCTCCCGCAATGGGAATGACTCTGACTTCCCTGGCCCCGACCATAATGCAGGTTGGCTCGGAAAAAATGAAGAAGGAGTGGATTCCGAAAATTGTGAGTGGTGAAGTCGAATTGGCATTGGGATACTCTGAACCTGACGCTGGATCAGATCTGGCGAACCTCAAGACCAAAGCAGAGATTGACGGCGATGAATTCGTCATAAACGGTCAAAAGATCTGGAATAGCGAAGGGCATGTCGCCACCCATGAATTTCTCGCTTGTCGAACCGATCCGGATGCAGCAAAACATAAGGGTATATCGATTATTCTGGTGCCCATTGATCATCCGGGGGTAACAGTTACGCCTATACACACATGGGGAGATATGCGTACCAACCAGGTTTTTTTTGATAATGTCCGAGTCCCTCGCGATAACCTTGTCGGGAATCTGAATGAAGGCTGGAATTACGCAATGATGGCCCTTAATCTGGAAAGATTCGATATCGGTTCCATTGCTGATGTCAGGAGTCTGCTGGTTGAATTGGTTGAATTTCTGAAGGAGACAACGATTGATGGAGAAGTTCTTTCCAAAAACATACTGGTCAGACAGCACGTTGCGCAGTTATATGCGGAATTGGAATTATGTAAATGGCTGTGTTACGCGGCGGCATCAATTATTGATGAAAAACAGTTCCCCATTAAGGAAATGTTAATGGGGAAAATCATGGGAAGTGAGTTGAAGGCCAAAGTGGGTGATATCGGAACCCAGTTAATGGGTCTTTATGGTCAATTAAGACAGCATTCAAAATGGGTTCCCTTAAATGGGGATTTGGAAAGACTGTATCGTGTGGCCCCATTTTATCGCTTCGGCGGTGGAACCAACGAAATTTTACGCGATATCGTTGCCCAAAAAGGATTGCAGCTACCACGTGCCGGTGTCCGATAGTAATGCGACTGCATAAGATATAGTGAATAATTTCCGATACGAAAGGAAGGAACATGGACTTCAATTTTACTGCACCGCAGAAAATGATTAAGAACAGCGCCAGAAAGTTTTTTTCCAATGAACTGACAAAAGATTATTTACGGGAACTTCAAGAAAATAATGTCGAAGTTGAGGAAGAATTTTGGCAGAAGATTGCCGAGCTTGGATGGCTGGGGCTGGCTATTTCCCAGGAATACCAGAGAGACGACGTCGGTTTGATGGAACTGGCCGTATTGTATGAAGAATGCGGCCGGGCACTGATGCCGACAGTATTCTACTCGAATATGGCGGCAGCACTGTGTATTTTCAATGGTGGCAGAACAGATCAAAAGGCAGAATTGCTTGCAGCGATCAGCGAGGGTAAAATGAAAATTACTCTGGCGATAACCGAGCCTCAAGCCATACATGACCTGAATTATCTGAAAACAAATGCCCGACTGATTAACGGGAAATATTATATTTGTGGGCAAAAACTATTTGTGCAGAATACTGTTTCCGCCGATTATTTGATTGTGGCGGCACGTACTGAAGACAATGCATCGGATTCAGCTATTACCCTCTTTCTCATTGATAAATCAAGTAAAGGGTTGACCTTTGAAGCGTTGAAAACTTTCGGACTGGACAGTCAAAGTGAAGTGATATTGGACAATGTCGAAGTGCCGGCAGAGCGGATTATTGGAGAAATAGGGAGTGCGAAGCAGATCATTAAGCAAACTACAGACCAGACAACAGCTCTGCAATGTGTTGAAATGGTAGGCGGTGCTCAGGAAATAATTGAAATGACTGCCAGTTATGTCGCAGAACGAGTTCAATTTAAACACCCAATTGGGAGTTTTCAGGCAGTGCAACATCATATGGCAAATATGGCCATGGATATCGAAGGGGCTTATTATGCCGCCTATAATGCCGTCTGGAGATTAAGTGAGGGTAAATCCTGCGCTAGAGAGATTGCATTAGCAAAAGCCTGGACCGGCAATGCCTATAAGGATACGGCAATTATGGCTCATCAGCTTCACGGTGGTATGGGCTATACGCTTGAATATGATTTGCACCTTTATTCCAACCGGGCCAAAACAACAGGAATCTGGCAGGGAACAAGTGATTATCATTATCAGAAGCTGGCTGACGAATTGGGAATGTAGCCCGCAAAGTATGAAAGTAATCTAAGGTACATCTGGTCAACGCATTATTTGTCACTCCCGCGTAGGCGGGAGTCCATAGCTTTCAATGACTTATAGATTCCCACCTCCGCGGGAATGATATTAATCAGAGTATCGCTAATATTAGTTTTATTTAACAAGTGAGGTTGTTATGGCAGGATCCAAGGCAGAAAAAACCGATAGCTCAGAGCATCAGACCGTTACAATGGTGACTGCCCGTAGAACTATCACGGAAACCGACATTGTTACTTTTGTAAATGTGGTTGGCCTGCATGAGCCTCCGTTTATTGATATTGAATATATCCAGTCATCAATGCCTGAAAGTCATCAAAAAAGATTTGCTCCAGCGCCTTTTTTGATTTCTGTGGGTATGGGCCTGATGGCGCCTCATATAATGGGTGTTCTCGATCAAATATCAGAAAAGTATAAACTGGGATTGTTTATGGGTATGGTCGGGATTGAGGGCAGGGTCAAAGCCCCGGGCTATCCTGGAGATACATTGCAGGTTGAGTTGGAAGCACGTGTTAAACGCAAAACCAGTAAAGGGATGATTTTGGTAGACCTGAGGCATATTTTAACGAAGCAAACCGGAGCCGTGGTGGTGGATTTTGTCGAAACAGTCATGTTTGGCCCACCTGCTGAGTAGGGCTTACCTTTTTGATCTTGGCTCGCGTGTGATCGGCATAGGCCGGATTTGTATTGCACTGACTCTGACTGATCATCCTGAATTGTCAGGTGGTTAGAGCGCTAGTCGTGTACTAATTTAAAATGCGAGCGGGTGACTGCAATGGCGCGATCCAGGTCATCTTGCCAGGCGGTGATTTGTACATTGGCTATCCTCTTGCCCAATTTGACAACATCACAGCGAGCGTAGGTTTCCGGGGGCCACTTCTCTCAGGCCAGGCAGGGTATCGACGATTGGCTGATGTTCTATAATGAGGAAAGACGGCATGCCAGTTTGAGTAGGATGACACCCGACCAGGTCTATTATGAACTGCCCTCAGGGCTACCGATGGTGGCATGAAACAGACTTTTGGATTTTACTTATAAAGGCTGGTTCACTGTGTCAGGGGTGGGGTCCACTTCACTTAAACAGAACGACCTCACGCCCATCTACGTGCCCGAACCAGAGGATGAAGCGATACGGGATCTATCCCGCTGCAACGCTTCAAGCTGCGGCGCGAAGCGTCCGACAGCCTTGCCTGTTATGCGACATTTAGCTCCACTTTACTAACCTTGTTTAGTTTTACGTTCTTTTTCGCTTGCCACAGATCATAGGCATCCTGCATAGCTAGCCAGCTTTCAGGGCTGCGCCCCAGGGCCTTTGAAAGGCGCAACGCCATTTCGGGGCTTACACCGCTCTGCTGCTTTAGCACTCGGTTTAGAGTGGAGGCGGCGACATTCAGTTGCTCTGCCAGGTAACGACAACTTAACCCAAAAGGCTCCATGTATGTTGCCTGCATAAATTCACCAGGGTGAGGGGGGTTGTGCATACGCATTAGTGATAATCCTCGTAATTTACTATGTAGGCGTTCCCGTCGGTAAATTCAAACGTAACCCGCCAATTGCCATTTACTGTAATTGACCAAAGGCCCTTTCGAGAACCCTTAAAGGAATGCAGTCGATAGCCTGGAATGTCAATATCCTCAATGGTTTGGGCTGTATCCAGAGCGGAAAGCTGCATGCGTAGCTTTCTCGAATGCTTCGTTTGAATTCTACGAGTACTGCCAGACTCGAAGAACTTCTCCAAACCTTTGTGTTTGAAAGATTTGATCATTGAGAGAGTGTAGCATGTTGCGCAACACGGTCAAGTCGCATAGACACAATGATCCCCTGAGGTGCTAGCCTCCAGGGTATCGTGGGTTAGCAATGCCAGAGCCATACTATAGACGTTACACCTATAACTGGAGGCTAGCATGAACAACAATACACTCATTTTCGTTGGAATGGATACTCATAAAGAATTTACCGAATATGTTGTTGCCCCTTCACTTATACCCAAGAAACCAGGGCAACGGATAAAAACGGATAAACGTGATGCGTTGATGCTGATGTTAATGATCGCCCATATGGAGCCATTCGAGGATCGGCCTAATGGAGCCACCCGATGATCGGCCTAATGGAGCCGCCTGATGATCGCCCTAATGGCGCCACCCCAGGATCGGCCTAATGGAGCCACCCACCGCTGATTAGCGGATCTCAGACTTCCAATTTACTGGTGTAACCTTGCC
>Ga0136651_10000769_pt1 | contig 17677 bp, 12 predicted proteins | sample Mar14236cmmetaG_FD_94867 | JGI IMG/M metagenome (GOLD analysis project Ga0136651, IMG submission 94867) | Marine hydrothermal vent microbial communities from Guaymas Basin, Gulf of California to study Microbial Dark Matter (Phase II) - Marker... ... | reverse complement strand
CGTATACGTCCACAGCCTTTATAGGTGTGTATGCCAAATACACGGTGAGCAACAGCACCAAATTTTATTTCGATAATATTTATGCAGGAGATATAATTGTTGATAATGACCCGCCCGTGCTGCTTTCGGTGCTTGCCGAAACAGATTCGACACTGATGCTGGTATTCAACGAAGCCTTGGAAGCGGAAAGTGCCGGAAATACGAATAATTATACGGTGGATCAGGGAATAGAAAACCCTGTAAATGCTGCATTGGATGAAGGGAATCCCGTACAGGTGGTCTTGCATTTTTCCGGAAAGTTTGAAAACGGGCAGAATTATACGATCAGTGTATCTGGTGTGCGCGATCTTGCGGGAAATGTCATGCTGCCGCAACAGATGGATTTTTCCTGGTTTGTCGCATCGCCATCAGACGTGGTTATCAACGAAATTATGGCCGATCCGTCCCCACAGGTGGGCTTGCCAAATTATGAGTACATAGAACTTTACAACCAGACAGATGTTACCGTCAGCATGGATAACTGGGTACTGACTATAGGGTCAGGAGATAAACTATTTGGGCACGTTTCCATTGCTCCGAATGGCTACCTGATCGTAGCCAAAGAAGATGCGGAACAGGATTTATCAGCCTACGGACCTTTTTACGGGTTCAGTAGTTTTTCGCTGACAAATTCAGGACAGATACTCGAATTACGCAACGACAGAGGTGATCTGATCTCTGCTGTTACCTATTCAGATAACTGGTACAAAGACCCGGATAAAGAAGATGGTGGTTGGTCGCTGGAGCAGATAAACCCTGAAAATATTTGCTCGGGAGGCGATAACTGGCAGGCTGCGGAAGAACCGAAAGGCGGTACGCCCGGAACTCAGAATTCAGTGTACAGTGATTTGATCCTGTATCCGGAAGTGGCCCACTTTGAGCTGTTTGCCAATAATATAGTACACCTGTATTACAACCAGGCAATGAATCCGGAAAGTATGGCAGAAACTACGGCTTACACGGTAAATAAAGATATAGGCAACCCTTCCGCAGTTTATACAAACACGGACCAGCCTGACTTCGCCGAACTTTATTTTACAAGGGCATTTCAGCCGGGTACTGTTTATGAAATGATGATTTCGTCCTCGGTAAAAAATTGCCGGGATATGGAAATGTTGCATGATACCCTCATTGCTTTCGGACTGGCCGAGACAGCAGACACGGGGGATGTGGTAATTAATGAACTGCTGTTTAATCCGTGGACCAACGGAGTGGATTATGTGGAAATCTATAACCGGTCATTAAAAATTATTGACCTGAGCGTGCTGCAATTGGGTACGGTAAAATACAGCCCGCCCAATCCGCCCGACACCTCATTCTATCCGATCATTCACCAACAGACAATTCTTGTTCCAGGGGCTTATGCTCTGCTCACTTCATCGCCGGCAACAGTCGAAAAACAATATGTTACTTCCGACCCGAATGTGTTTCTTAAAACAGATCCTTTTCCGGCATATAACAATGATGAAGGAACGGCAATCTTGTCAACCTATACGGGAGAGATACTGGATTTGTTTACTTACTCAGAAGACATGCATTATCCATTGCTGAATTATGTGGATGGCGTTTCGCTGGAACGTATAAATTTTGAATCACCTACAGATAACCGGAACAACTGGCATTCAGCTGCCGAAAGTGTCGGATTTGGCACACCGGGAGTGCGGAATTCGCAGTTTACAGAGTCTTCTCCCGATGCGGAAGACCAAATTATGGTGGAACCCGAAATATTTTCACCGGATAACGATGGTTATAACGACGTTGTCAGTATTAAATATACATTTGAGCAGCCCGGTTATAACATGACCGTGGATGTTTATGATGCGCACGGAAGATTGGTGCGCAAGCTGGTAAATAACGAATACCTGGGTACATCAGGGGCAGTTAACTGGGATGGGATTCAGGATGATAATACCAAAGCGCCTGTAGGAATTTATGTATTTTATGTGCAGATATTTGATTTGAGTGGTAACGTGAAACATTATAAGAAAACGTGTGTGCTGGCAGCGAAATTGTAAACTGCCCGAAGTACATTTAAACAAAAGTAATATATGACGGTTTTTATTCTGATTCTTCTGATTGTGTATATTGTTGTGCCGGTGCTGATCAACTACATGGTTTATAAAAATTCGTTTTTCAGAAGGCTTGGGGCAATTGTGATTGCCTACGGCATCGGTTTACTAATTGGAAATATCGGATTGTTTCCGCAGCCTGATAATACAATGGTGGAGCTTGTTAATCATAAGGAGGCTGTGCTTACCAACGAGCTGGTCAGCAATTTATATCCTGATGACCCTTCGCTGAAGGCAGAAAATATTAAAGTAAATAAAAAGCTGGTAGCAGATATGTATGACTACGGTATGCTATCGGAGGATGACGTCAGGTATTTTAATATTTATAAGCTGCAGGATACAATGACAGGCGTTGCCATTGTACTGGCTTTTCCGCTACTGCTGTTTTCGTTAAACGTACGCAAGTGGTTTAAAGTGGCCGGAACAACATTTCTGTCCATGGTATTAGGTCTCATTTCCGTAATTATACCCATAATCGTTGGTTTTTATCTGTTTAACAACACAGTGGATGACGCGTGGAAAGTTGCCGGCATGATGACCGGTGTGTATTCGGGAGGAACCCCCAACCTGGCGGCCATTCAGAGAGCTTTGGGCGTTAACAACCTTACCTATATCATGACCCATACGTATGACCTGATCGTAGGCGCCGTATTTCTTTTGTTTGTCATGACTATTGCCCAAAAGGTATTCCTCAAATTTTTACGCCCATATAAAATGCAGGGAGTCACCGTTGATATAGATCCGGAAATGATAGAAAGCGTGGGGGAAAAACCGTTTTTCTCGGTGCTGCAAAAGAAACAGTTACTGCCGTTACTTGCTGCGTTAGGCGTAACGCTGATCATTGTCGGCCTGAGTGTGGGCATTGGGGAGCTGGCGCCGCAGGCGCACCAGACAGTGGTGATCATAATAGTCACAACAACTCTTGGTATACTGGCTTCTTTAAACGGCAGGATCAACAAAATTGAGCGAACATTTGACTTCGGGATGTATTTTATTCTGGTGTTCAGTGTCGTGGTGGCATCGATGGCCGACCTGAGGAATTTCGATATGTCATACATCAATTTATTTTACTGGGTTGCCATGGTGTATGTGGGCTCGCTCGTCATTCATGTGGCACTGGCAGCTATATTCAAAGTTGATGCCGACAATGTGATCATTGTCTCAACAGCACTCTCGTGCTCTCCGCCCTTTGTTCCGGTAGTGGCAGGTGCGCTGAATAATAAGGAAATCATCCTGTCGGGGATCACCGTAGGTATTGTAGGCTATGCCATAGGCAATTACCTGGGTATCCTGATAGCCGAACTGTTATTTTATTTCGGATAAGAAAAGAAAAACTGTTATACGCTACAACTCCAAACTCGGAACTCGGAACTCGAAACACAGAACCAGGAACCCTAAAACAACCAGTTCAAGCCTACATAAAATCCCGAGTTTCCGTCTTTTTCACTCAGGGCGCGGCCATAATCGATAGCTATAATAAAATTCTGATTCATGGCGATATGCAGTCCGCCGCCATAGCCGCTGTGAAAGTTTTCAGCTCCCAGGTCAAAGTATTCATCCCGTTCACTTTCAGACACATTATCCTTCACGGCATCGTCAATATCAATATACTGGATCACCCTGCCCGTATCAAAAAATCCGCTGAGTGCCAGATACCAGTTCTGGTTGATAAATTTGAAATACAAGAACTGCCACCTTAACTCAAAGTTACCGTAAACGATACCATCACCTATAACCCGGTTCCGTTCAATACCGCGAATGGTTTTGGCCCCGCCAAGACCCTCATTGTAAGCACCTTTCATGGTTACATAATACATAAGTCCTTCAGCGTAATAGGGTGTATGTCCGGCTACGTTTACCTGAAGTCCCAGGCGGTAGGCAAATGAAAGCCTGTCTTTGATAAATGTAAAATACTGACGGTGTGTTACGGCAAATTTCATGAATCCCTGATCCATATTGGAAGTGAATTTAGGCGCCATAGCGAATATAGCTTCTGTCCAGATTCCTTTTGACGGAAGGGCTTCATTATTACGGCTGTCGTAAACAAGGCCGAGTTTGAAAACGGAAAACAAACCTCCGCCTTTTTCATTTGCCGGAATGATCTGCCAGTCGTTGTATTTTTGCCATAACCCGGCTGTATCGGGAAGCATGTCTCCCGGATCTTTACCTTTGTTTAACCGGCTGATGTTAACGGTATCCATGGTAATACTATAGAAATCAACTCCGGCCATCCAGCGGAACTTTTCGCTGGTGATCTTCCCCTGGAAGTCGAGTTTAGCCCGGAAGAATTTTCTGTCTGTCCGGTAAAAAGCCCTGCTCACATAATCAGCATGTTCATCATCATCCCATTCAGGATTGTAAACGGCTTCGTAACCGTTAAAACCGTAAAACTTAAAGGCGCGGTCGGGCAGGTAGCTTAGGTCAAACGATGTCCTGATGCCTTTGATCAGCCTGTCGGAATCATAATAGAAACGGAAAATACCACTTCCTTTCAAAAACCAGGATCCTTCTACATAGATGGAATGATTATACTTTGGGTAACGTGATCCGTCTCCGTAGTGATACATATTCACCAATGCTCCTAACTGAAGTCCCAGGTCGGAGTCGTAGGAAATGACAGGAAGTCCCCCGAAATTCCATCCTTTTTTAACTTTATCTTTTGTTTTGTCTTCTTTGTGTATTAAAGTGGTATCGCTTTGCGCTGATACTTTTAATACGAACAAGATAGCCATAGCCACGACCATCATTTTACGGTACATCTGCTTCATAAAAAAATGTTTAATAGGTTATTTTTTAATAAACGAGCCGCTGTTTACTATCCGTTTTCCTTCGGTAACTGTATAGGTATACATGCCCGGAGGATACCCGGAGAGCGGCAAATTAATAATTTTATTTTGAAATTCTCTCTTTAAAAGAATTTTCCCTGCGGGATCACTTAAAATCAATTGACGGCCTGTTGCAATTTCTTCTGTTTCAAAACTGATGTTAGTAGTGGCAGGGTTTGGAAAGATGTGCAGTGCAACGGGTTTTTCCCATAAATTCAGAATACCCGTATTCGTATGAATGGCGAGGCTGTCAATAAGTAATACCGATCCTGCATGCGCCGGGTCGGTCAGACCTTCATCGGTTGTTGACATAAAAAGTACGTTAAACGTATCAGGCACATGACCGTTGATATATCTCATATTCACCACAAAAGGAGTCCACTCTTCAGCGTCATGAAGATATGTATATCCGTATCCGATCGTGTCGTATTCTTCGTTTTCCCTGTTACGGAAGTTGTACATCAATATGGTTGCCGAATCGTTTCCGGCATTCTGGTACTTGTACATACCGGTGAGTTGTTGTACGTTTTGAGACAGAAAGTAGCCGCCCGAATAGGAAAAAGTCTGGTTCATTACGTCAACGGCAAAATCGGCAAAGGTAATGGCACCCGGAACGAGAACCTCCGTACCCAGAACATCAATGATTTTAGTTTCCAGACGGGCTGCATAAGAACCGCTGTAGGCATCAGTGCTTTGTTCTACAACATAAACATTGGCGAGTAAAGTGTATTTGTTGGGCGTATTCCATGATTCGGGACTGGGGTAACTGGCTTCATCATCCCATAGTTCGAAGTCGCTGTTAGGCAATGTTTGTGCGCTTATATGCATGGTAAAAAAGACCAGACACATAGCCAGGAGTAAGTTTTTCATAATTTTTAACTTTTGGTGATTAAACTAAAATGCATCTTTGTCATCAGGTTGCTAATTTATGGTTTATATTCGTTATCTGAAAATATTTTTCTTTTATCCCGGTGAAACAATTTTATAAATATGCTGTATTCTGTATCATTCTTTTGTTGGTGATAGGGATAAATAAACAGGCCGTAAGCCAGCAGTTACCCGACAGTATTGCTGTGTTTTCGGGTGAAATTCTGACAGCAGATAGTTTAATTCCGGTTGAAAATGCACATGTTATTTCTAAATTTAATCACTGGGGTACGATCAGCAATGAGGAAGGAAAATTTAAAATGTATGTCAGCAAAAACGACTCGCTGTTGATCACTTCTGTCGGGTACCGGCCCATTATTTTGCATGTACTGGATTCGATGATCAGTGAAGACAATCCATACCCAATCCTGATGCATATTGATACGATCAGAATCAACGAGGTGATTATACGCGCTTTTTGGGACTACCAGACATTTAAGCTGATCGTTTCGGAAATGGAACCCATGAGCCTCGATCAGTTTTATCCCAATTACGAAGGAACGGGGCTGCTGTATAAGGATGTCCATCCGGCTTCAATCAAGGGCCCTGTACAGGCGCTGTATGATGTGTTGAACAGAGATGTAAGGCTGCAACGAAAACTGATCAGGATCAGGAAGGAATATAATGAGCTGATGATCCAGATGGGCAGACCCGAAGATACGATTCCTCCTAAGCCTGAGCATATGCTAAGGTAGCTACACTGACTTTTGTACCGGGTAGTTTGAGCAATGGATGCGCACAGGCTTCCAGGGTGGCGCCCGTAGTGAGCACATCATCTACCAGTAGCAAATGTTTGCCTTCGAATTGTTTTTTATCGGCTACTTCAAAAACACCTTTTACATTTTGCCACCGGTCGTACCTCGTTTTTTTTGTTTGCGATGAGGTATAGGTGGTGCGGATAAGGTTATTGGCAGAAATAGGAACATCCATTGATTCACCGATACCTGCAGCGATAAAATAACTTTGATTAAAACCTCGTTTACGCTGTTTTTTAGGATGTAAAGGAACAGGTACGACCATTTGTACCGAACGAAACAACGGGCTTCCCTTCAGTTCTTTCCCGAATAACCGGCCCAGATAAACACCCGTCTCCTTCCGCCCTCTGTATTTTAATGCATGCATGAGTTTTTGCACCATACCCTCTTTGCTGAAAAATAAATAGGACGTTGCTGCATGCAACTCCACCCTGCCCCAGAATGTTTCGGCAATGATGTTGTTGCTGTGCAGGTGAAAACCGGTTTTGGGTAATTTGTACAGGCAGCCAGTACAAAGAATTTCCTCCTGACGGTTCAGACTGCTGCCACAGACCACACAAACATTGGGGAAAAATAATCCGGCAAGGTCGGTAAGCCACAATCTGTTTAATATAGAAGTGATTCTTGTGCCCATCATCATTAACTGAGCTGCTAAGTTACGGGATTATGCGCAATCTGGTTTTGGGTATCTGAATATGAATGATCTGGTTCACCGCTTCAATTCTGATCCGGACCCGGTGTTTTTTCTTTACTTCTACCAGTTCACCGATGAGGCCGGTCATATTTCCAGAAATGATCTCCACCTTCTGTCCTTTTTGCCATGTTTCTTCGGAAATGATTTCAGGCTCTTCTTCTTCGAGGTAATATTTTATCGCTTCGATCTGCTGGGGAGGGATTTCAACGGCTTTTCCTTCAAAAGAAATATATTTGACTACATGATTTACCTTGAGGACTTCGTAATATTCGGAGGGGTTTATATGTACAAAGATGTACGATTTGAATAAGGGTTCGTGTACCCACTTCTTACGGTCGCTCCATTGTTTCAGCAGCTTGATCAGAGGCAGGTAAAAGTCTATGCCGAGCAACTCAAACTCGGTGGCTACTTTTTTTTCACTCCTCGATTTAACATAAAGGGCAAACCAGGATTTATCCATGCCGGGATCTTTTTATAACGATGAATTTGTACGAGACAATGATCTGGTCAAACGGAAGAATCGAATGCTGAAATTACGGGAGAAATAGAAACTTCTCTGCTTGTCCGCGTGTTCAACACCCCAAACTTCCATTAAATCCTCAGAACTCATTACCTGTTCACCTTTTACTGATTTATTCACAAATTGGCCGGGTATTTATACATTTAAATATCCCGGATTTATACTTATTTTTTCAGGAACGAATGGTATGCTCCTCTGTTCTCAACCGATTGATTACGGATTTTATGTACAATCTCGATGCTGTTCCGCGCTTCTGAAATACCAAAGCCTCTTCCGTCAAGTATCTCGCGGTAGCTGGTCGTGTGTAAGTCGGTAAACCCCCCGCTGAATTCAATTTCCTTATTATCGATCGTTATCGACCTATAGGTGGTTTGCCCGCTTTCAACAGCTTTTTCCGGTAGATCGTTCCGGTCGATGCTCAGAAACCATTTTACGTTGGCGTTGTCAAGATGGAGAACTCCGGAAGCTTTGTTATACTCCTGAAGATGTACCTGGCTCTCTTTCATATTTCCAAATATCCAGCTCAGCATATCGAAAAAATGTATGCCGATGTTGGTAACAACACCGCCAGATTTTTTGATATCCCCCTTCCACGAGTAATGATACCATTTGCCCCGTGAAGTGATGTACGTCAGTTCGATATCGTGCACCTTATTGCTTCGCTCCGCTTCAAACCGTTTTTTTAGGTCGATAATGGAAGCATGATGCCGCAATTGCAGGATGTTGTAAATCTTTTTTCCGGTTTCTTTTTCAATGTCTTCAAGTCCGTCAAGGTTCCACGGGTTAAGCAGCAGGGGTTTTTCGCAAATAGCATGTGCATCGTTCCGCAGGGCTAACCTTATGTGTGCATCATGCAGATAATTCGGAGAACAGATCGATACATAATCTACTTTCTGCTCGCCCGACTTACGCATTTTATCAAGATGCCGATCAAATCGTTCGGGTTCAATAAAGAAGTCCGCATCAGGAAAATAACTGTCGATAATGCCCACGCTGTCAAAGGGGTCAAGGGCAGCAACAAGCTCGTTTCCCGTCTCTTTTATCGCTTTCATATGCCGCGGAGCAATGTAGCCGGCAGCACCTATTAATGCAAACTTATTCATAAAACATATCCCTTTTTAAATCTTACGTCTGATTGAATAAACGTTTGAAAAATGATTTCTTATTTTTATCGGGTTTGTCATCCGTATAATAACCATACCCGTATCCGTAACCATATCCATATCCGTAACCATACCCGTATCCCCGGCCATACCCGTACTGGTATCCGTAAACCCCTGATGTGGCAATATCATTCACGGTAATGTTCATTTTCATTCCGCGGTCTTCAATTTCTTTGATGATAGAACCGAATACCTTTTTATTGGTATAACGCTGGCGCACTATGAATATATTGACATCCGAATGATCCATCAGCAGGTAGGCATCAGTTACAAGGCCTACAGGCGGCGTGTCAAAAATAATATATTCATATCTTTTTCGCAGCTCTTCAATAAACGTTTTTGTTTTGTCGGAAGCAATCAACTCAGCAGGGTTAGGGGGTACCGGACCAGCGAGGATAATATCCAGATGTTTTAGTTTACCTGCTGGCTGAATAATGTCATCCAATTCAGATTTACCGATCAGATAAGAGGTGATCCCTTCATCATTGGATAAGCCGAAATCGTGAAAGATTTTTGGTTTTCTGAGGTCAAATCCCACCAGCACCGTTTTCTTTTCATACTGGGCATAAATACTTGCCAGGTTAATGGAAATAAATGTTTTTCCGGCGCCTACCATATCGGAAGTTACCATGAGTACATTGGTTTTCTTCCCTTTGGTAAGGTATTGAATGTTGGTGCGCATGGAACGGAACGATTCGGAAATACTGGATTTTGGGAATCGTGCCACAACCATATTGGTTTCTTTGTTGGAATGGTTGATCTGCCCCACGATGGGGAACTGAGTCAGTTTCTCTATGTCTTTGCGCTCAATGATGGTGTCGTTCAGGTAATCTTTTCCAAGCACGTAAACCACAGGAAATACCAGACCAAGAATCAGCGCGATCATATAATTCATGGTTTTCTTCGGAGCTACGGCCCGGCGCAGGCTGAACCGTGCTTCATCGATAACTTCGTTATCCGGTACATTCGATGCTTTGGTAATTTGCGCTTCCGACCGTTTTTTCAGTAAAAATGTATACAGGCTGTTCGCCAGGTCGAACCGGCTCTGGTAACCGAACAACTGGTATTGCGTTACCGGCAGTTTAGAAGCTTCAAAATCGAACTGGGCTATTCCCTCATCGATTTTGTTCATCGTTTCCTCTATGTTCGCCTGGTTATTTTTTATGTTTTCAAGAATCGCTTGTTTGGTAGCGCTTATTTTGGTGTCAATCACTTTTAACGTAGGCGAATTATCGGTAGCCGATACAAGAGCGTCCATGCGTTCTCCGTACAGGCTCAGCAAAGCTCCGAATAGTGAGCCCAGCACCGGGTCTTCAATACCCATAGATGAAGGAGCGATAAGACTCTCCGGCTGGTCCAGATTGCTGCGCACATAGTTTTCCAGGTTTTTGTAATAACTGCGCGTTACGATTAATTGAGCTTTTTCCCGCTCCAGCTCAACTGTTTGCTGAAGGATCTGCTCGGTTTCAAAATCAATATTCATTACTTTGTTGGCCGTCTGGAAATTCTGAAGGTCTTCGGCAGCACTGAATACCGTATCGGCAATTACTCTTAACTGATCATCAATAAATCGGATTGTGTTTTCAACAATCTGGTTCTTTTTTTCAAGGCTTTGCTTCAGATAATAAGCTGTTAAAGTATTCAGATAACTGGTGGCCTTGCGGGCGTTTTTACTCCTCATTTTAATATTTAAAATAGAAGCCCCCTCGCTGATTGGTGAAATGGTAAAGCCACGTAGTGCACCCGTCAGGCTGAAATAATCCCTGAAAATGATATCGTAATTTCTTGTGATATGTTTGTTAGCTCTGAAGCGGTCATTCAGAACCAGCTTAAATGTGTTGTAGGGTGTATTAATTTCTTCTCCGAATTTATATGTTTCGTTGATTTTAAAAGCTTCGGCTTTCGTACTCACATATTTTGCCTGCATATAATCATACAACCTGACATATTCCCCTTCGGCTTCCAGCAAATATTCGTTTTTATTGAGTAGCGTGACAGTATAAGTCAGTCCCACAGCCTGCGGAACAGTTGAATCGTAAATAACATTAAAAGGCGCTTCATGATACAATTCGCGTCTGATCATACCCCTGTCCTCGAAATAAGAAACTTCAAAATCAAGCTGCTGAACCACCTGAAATACGTGAGAAAACGATTTCAGCCGGACAATTTCGTTTTCTATACTCTTCGTCTGGTTGAACATGCCCAGGCCAATGACCCTCGAAGGGTCGGCTGCCGACTGGTCACTTTTTATGAGCAAAGTAGTATCCACTTCATACACCGGTGCTGTATAGTTGTTGAATAAAAAGGCCACAACAATGGCAACAAACACGGTCAGCACAAATAAGTACCAGTTTTGTGCAAACTTGAAGACAAGCACTTTAAAGTCTACGCTCTCTTCCTGGAGTTGTATTCCTTCTATGGGGTCTGTTGTCATACTTGTTTTCTCTATTGATTCATTATACCTAAAAATGCAATCATTGCCAAAGCAAACGATATGGTACTCATAACCATCCCATACGGGAAGTTAGAGAATGTAAACTGTTTTGCTTTCATAGGTTTTACATAAATAATATCATCGGGCTGCAGGTAGAAATAATCAGAAGAAAGAAAGGACCTGCTTGACATATCCACCTCGTGAACACTGGATCCGTCTTTTGTTTTTCTGATGACAAGCACCCTGTCGCGTATCGAATAATCGGTCATATCACCAGCCATGGCAATAGCCTCGAACATATTGATATCGGTTTGGTAGATCTGATATTGTCCGGGCGAACTTATTTCTCCCAGTATGGTAATGTTGAAGTTCACCAGTTTGATGATGACCACAAATTCCTTAATGTATTCATTCAGCTGTATGGTGAGTAAATCAGTAATTTCCTCAACGGTTTTATTTTTTACATATATTTTGCCAACCAGCGGAAAATCGAGATTCCCTTCCTCGGAAACAGTATAGCTGTTTAAATAATTTCCGCCGCCGCCCGAACTACCGCCACCACCGCCCGATCCCATGGGATTGAGCAGATCATTGGTAGTCTCATCCATACTGACGATCTTAATGTAGAGGTTATCTCCGTTCTGGATTTTATAGGTAACCTTCCGGTCGTTTACAAATTCCTTCAGTGTATCGGCATCTTCCCGAACACGCATATACAGCATTTTTTTCTGAGGTATACACGATGACACCACAGAGATGATCAGTGCCAGCCAGATAAGCGTGATGAGATGAGACTGCAGGTTCTTTTTCATAGATTGAATCTTAAGCTTGTACTGCGATTTAATGCAAATTTAGTCCTTTTTTATTATGTCCATCATACAACAGTTGTACAATAGAGTGCGCTTAAAACGGGTATTTTTTATTACCACACGGGTGTGTATACGAAAAATATTCAGAATGGTTATCCTGTTTTATTTTTCATAAAAAATGCCCTTTTTTCCCGAGTTCAGGAAATATATTACTTTTGCTGCGCCTTAAAAACTGCTGAAATTTAAATATAAAGACAATGGCTAAAAACTTGGTAATCGTTGAGTCACCTGCAAAAGCAAAGACAATTGAAGGATTTTTAGGAGGAGATTTTATTGTTCGTTCGAGTTTCGGACACGTAATGGATTTAAATAAAAACAAAATCAGTGTTGATACCGACAACGATTTCCAGCCTCAGTACGAAATAAGTCCTGACAAGAAGAAAATCGTCAAGGAACTGAAAAAAATCGCCAAAGAATCGGAGACCGTATGGCTTGCTTCTGATGAAGACCGTGAAGGGGAAGCGATCTCCTGGCACCTGTTCAAAGCACTCGATTTGGAAGATGAGCATACGAAACGTATTGTATTTCACGAAATCACCAAAAATGCCATTTCCGAAGCGATTAAATCGCCGCGTGAGATCGACAAAAATCTGGTTTCGGCACAGCAGGCCCGCAGGGTACTTGATCGTTTGGTAGGTTATGAACTTTCTCCTTTGTTGTGGAAGAAGGTAAAACCGGCTCTTTCCGCCGGACGGGTCCAGTCGGTTGCCGTAAGGCTTATCGTGGAGCGTGAAGAAGAAATAAAGAATTTTGAAAGCACTTCGGCGTACAGGATCGTAGTTGATTTGAAACCTTCCGGAAGGGAAAATGGTGTGTTTACTGCCGAATATCCTAAACGTTTTGCACGGTTTGACGAAGCAAAAGGTTTTCTTGAAGACCATAAAGATGCCGCATATAAAGTGGTGGCCATAGAGAAAAAACCCGGAAAAAAATCACCGGCAGCTCCTTTTACAACGTCCACCCTGCAGCAGGAAGCATCGCGGAAACTTGGTTTTTCTGTAGCCAACACCATGCGCATTGCCCAGCAGTTATATGAATCGGGAAAGATCACCTACATGCGAACTGACTCGGTAAACTTATCGAACCTGGCAATATCAATGGCTAAAGAAGAGATTATTAAGCAGTTCGGTGAAGGATATGTAAAGACACGAAAATATAAAACTAAAATAAAAGGCGCCCAGGAGGCACACGAAGCCATCAGGCCTACCTACATTAAAAACAGTACAATTGAAGGCTCTTCAGATCAGAGGCGTTTATATGAGCTTATCTGGAAACGGACAATAGCCTCACAAATGAGTGATGCCGTATTGGAAAAAACCAACATAAAAATAAGCTCATCCAAAGCCAAAGAGAAATTTCTGGTCAGTGGTGAAGTAATTAAGTTCGATGGGTTCTTAAAAGTGTATATGGAAAGCTCTGACGAGGAAAACGGAGATACACCGGGTATGCTTCCGGCCGTAAAAGAAGGTGAAACACTCGATTTCCTCGAAATGCGCGCCCGCGAACGGTACACAAAACCGTTACCCAGATACACCGAAGCCAGCCTTGTTAAAAAGATGGAAGAACTGGGAATCGGGAGGCCGTCAACTTATGCCCCTACCATTTCTACTATCCAGAAAAGAGAATATATCGTTAAGGAGAGCCGCGATCAGGGAAAACGTCAGATAAATTTATTATCGTTGAAAAACAGCACACTTGCGGAGACAAAAGTGAGTGAAAATATCGGTACGGACAAAGCCAAATTATTCCCAACGGATATCGGAACCATTGTCAATAAATTTCTGATGGAATACTTTAATGATATCATCGATTATAACTTCACGGCAAATGTGGAGAAGGAGTTTGATGAGATAGCCATGGGAAAGAAAGCGTGGAACGAAATGATTAAAAATTTCTACGGACCGTTCCATGACAAAATTCAGAATACACTGGAAAACGCCGGACGGTTCAGTGGGGAACGACTGCTGGGCGTTGATCCGGAATCAGGAAAAAACGTATATGTAAAAATCGGCCGCTTTGGCCCAATGGTACAGATTGGCGACTCGGATACGGAGGAAAAGCCGAAATTTGCCGGCCTGCGCAAAGACCAGGGAGTTGAAACAATTACCCTGGAAGAAGCTTTGAAACTGTTTGCTTACCCGAGAACGCTGGGAGTTTACGAAGAGGAGGAAGTCACCGTAGCCATTGGCCGTTTTGGCCCGTACGTAAAACATAAAGGCAAATTCTATTCGCTGAAAAAGGAAGATGATCCGGAACAGATCGAACTGAAAAGAGCTATTGAACTGATTGAAGAAAAACGGCAGGGCGACCAGAAAAAGATCATCAAAGAGTTTTCGGAAGACAAATCGGTGCAGGTGCTGCAGGGCCGTTACGGCCCTTACCTGGTGATCGAAAAGAAAAATTATAAGATCCCGAAAGACTATGATCCTCAGCAACTGACACTGGAAGATTGTTATGCTATTGCCAAAGATCCTAAAAACACACCGAAGAAAAGATATTACAGAAAGAAAAAGTAACCGCATAATTCATTAGTTTCGTTCCGAAAAACTAGAACAGCATTAATGGATATAAGTCTGTATTTCGATCCGGTAAGTCCCGAGGTTTTTGAATTTTCATCACCTACCGGCCATAAGTGTATTTCCGAAGTCATAAAAGCACACAAAGAAGAAGGCAGTTTCCCCGATCTTGACTATGTTAAGCTGGCTCTTGTCGGCATAAACGAAGACCGGGCTTCGTTGATGAATAAAGGTTGTGCCCGGGGTCCCGACTATGTCCGCCGGTATTTTTACAACCTGTTTTCACATTGGAATGAACCGGCAATGGCCGACCTGGGAAATATCAAAAGAGGGCATTCGGTTGACGATACATACTTTGCGGCTAAAGAAGCTATAGCTTACCTGCTGGCGAATAATATAATTCCTATTATCATCGGAGGCAGCCAGGACCTTACTTATGCCAATTACCTGGCTTATGAAGATATCGGAAGGGTCATTAACATCGCAGCTGTCGACCCGATGTTTGACCTGGGAAATAACGAAAATGAACTGAATTCAAGATCTTATTTGAGCCGGATCATTCTGCATCAGCCTAATTTTCTGTTTAACTATACCAACGTAGGGTATCAGACGTATTATGTGGATAAAGACGCGGTTGGCCTGATGCGTAATCTTTTGTTCGATGTGCACCGGCTTGGGATGGTAAATGACGACATGGAAGAGACGGAGCCCATGATCAGAAATGCCGATATACTGAGCGTAGATGTTTCGGCCATCAGGGCGTCGGATGCTCCGGGCAATTTCTATGCAGGACCAAATGGGTTTTATGGTGAAGAAGTATGCCGGATATGCCGTTATGCAGGCATCAGCGACAAGCTGAGCAGCATCGGATTCTACGAATTTAACCCGGAACACGACCGCCAGGGACAAACAGCTCACCTGGTGGCGCAGATGATCTGGTACTTTATCGATGGCTTTATGAACCGGAAGAATGATTTTCCCGAAGACAACAAAGATAAGCTGGACAACTACTTGAAGTTTTATGTCAAGGTGGATGAATTTGATGACGAGCTGATATTTTTGAAAAGCAAAAAAACCGACCGCTGGTGGATGCAGGTTACCATAAAGAACAACGTACATAAAAAATACAAACGCCACCAGTTTGTGCCCTGCTCGTATAAAGATTATAAGGCGGCTCTGGAGCGGCAGATCCCTGACAGATGGTGGCGTGTACAGCAGAAACTACTGTAATCACCGATTCTGCAGGCATTGTTTACTCTTTCAAAGCAATTTTCATAAACACAGGGTTGTGGTCGCTGTTTTCAAAATTCAGGTCGATGGTCTGTACCTGTAAGAGCTCAATATTTGGCGACAAAATAAAATAATCCAGTATGGTTGTTCCGTTCTCCCCTTTTACAAATGCCTGATAATTTTGCCTGTTCGTTGGCGCCGAAGCATCGTAAGCCCAGGTCCAGTCTTCGGGAAAAGTGTTGTCATTCATTTTTACCTGTGAAGGAACAAAACGATGTCCGTTGTAATTCCCCGAAGGCATAAAATGAGGCGGGTTGGCATTCCAGTCGCCACCGGCAACCACAAAATTTCCCTTGGCATATTCTTCCAGCATCTTTTCTTTGATAATATTCAGTTCTTTGATCCTCAACGCGCTGTCGTAAACATAGGCCGAATTATGTGTGTTCATAACAACAAAATCTTTACCTGATGCCAGGGGAAAACGAGTGAGTATAAAGCAGCGGTCGAGCAGAAAAAGCTTGTCGGGCCACGCGGCGATCAGCGGATAAGCATAACGTGTAGCTTCGGCCATCGGAAACTCCGAAAAAGTGATCATACCTCCCTTTACATAACCCAACGGATCGGTTACCGGAACCGGAACAAAAGGAACATCATAATTTTTTGCAAAAACAAAATGGGTGCCTTGCTTGATGTCCGTGATCTCCTCTACTTCATCAAAATAATGACTTCTTTTAGATTTGAAGTCGATTTCCTGCAACAGCCAGAAATCAATGCTGTCTGTTTGTGCGATAAATTGTTTGATCCCGTCCAGATACTTACGGCCTATTTCTTTGGAAGGCCTGACTCTTTTTCCGTCGTCATAAAAGAAATCCATTTCGGCACCCAATCCGGCATAGCCAATGTTCCAGCTGATCAGATTTAGCGTATCGATCTGAACAACAGTAAGCTCTCCTGATTCGGCAGGGACCAGCGATTCAACAGGTTCCGGTTTGTAATCCACAAGGGTGATGTAGAGAAGAAAACCGGCAAATGCAAGTACAATGATCACAACGATCCAAAGAATAATTCTGAAAAACTTTTTCATTTTTTTTATTTTTCGATAAAGTTATAAATATATCTGTTTATAGTGAAAAACAAGGCAGGGGAATATTTTTGCAGGGTGTTTAAAAGCGATATTGCATGATAAAGAGCGTATTGCCCCGGAAGGATCAAAAAAAGGCAGAGTTTAAATTTTAATAACTTTGCTGCCGATCGAAAAGAGAAAAATATGCCTTTACTGGGAAGTATAATAAAGCGGGCTTATCAGTTACGAAATGCTCCGGAGGAAAAAAAACTGCAGACAATCACTCCGGTGAAAGCTCAGAAAAAACAACTGGCAAAGTTGCTTCGTAAAGCGCAATATACTGCCTTCGGAGAACACTATAAATTCCAGAATTTACTGGCTGCTGCCGATTTTGAGAAAGCATTTAAACAAACGGTGCCTATCCATGATTATAAGTCCATCTATAAGCGATGGTGGTATCGTTTGCTGAACGGCGAGACTTATGTTACCTGGCCCGGAAAGGTGAAATACTTTGCCTTAAGTTCGGGAACTTCCGATTCGTCCAGTAAATACATACCTGTTACAGCCGAAATG
>Ga0136651_10000766_pt1 | contig 17702 bp, 13 predicted proteins | sample Mar14236cmmetaG_FD_94867 | JGI IMG/M metagenome (GOLD analysis project Ga0136651, IMG submission 94867) | Marine hydrothermal vent microbial communities from Guaymas Basin, Gulf of California to study Microbial Dark Matter (Phase II) - Marker... ... | reverse complement strand
GTTAAGAACTAAGCTTGCCGCTTGCCGACTATATTAAACTCCCGTATAAAAAGTAAAGTAGGCGTTTGCCAGGAAATTCCACACAGTTACTACTGCAATAGCAAACACTTTGGCCAGATAAAAATTCATTTTAAATCGACTCACCAATAGCCATAGGATCAGGGTATTTATACCAAGGCCGATCAGTGAGATGGCAAGGAACTCTGTATATTCCCGGGCGATTTCGGGGTTGGTACTCTCAAAAGTCCATATTCTGTTCAGATAGTAATTTGTGGAAGCTGCTGTGGTAAAACCTATGGCATTAGCAACATATTTAGGAATATGCAACTTTTCTTTCGTCAGGTAAGTGATGCCGAAATCAACAAAAACCCCTGTAAATCCGACAAGCCCGAATTTCAGGAATTTTAAAAAAAATGCTTTGGAAAAGAAATCATCCATAGGTAACAATAAAGGTTAATATATGATCAGGACTACAAGGAAACAGTTCATTAGAAATGTGAGCGATTAATTTCCGCAAAGATAGCATAATCATATTTCATGAGCAGTCAAAAAAAAGACGGGGAAATCCCCGCCTTATTTATGTTATATGATGTAACAGTGAACTTACTGCACAATCATTTTCCTGGTTACCTTTTGTGTTCCGGTATAAACGGAATAAAAATATACTCCCGGAGTCAGGTCGCTGACATTCATTTTCAGGTTATGGGTGCCAGCCGTTTTATAACCATAATTTTTTGTATGGACAATCTGTCCTGTTATTGAAAACACCTGCAAACTGAGGTCAGCGCCTTCGTTAAGCGTTACGGCTACATAAGTCTGCTCGTTGGTCGGGTTCGGGTAGTTTTGCGAAACGTCAAATATGGCCGCAGAAGTTTCCTCGGTACCAACAATCGGAACGAATGCCGGTAAAAAAACCATTTTATTCAGTACCGGGGCATGTGTTGGCGGGTCGGGTTGCAATGAGTTCCCTGGTAGTTGGTCCGTTTGATAAAGAATAGGATAGGAGTTATTTAATAACTTTGGAGATGCCGAAGGGTAAACACATTCACTAATAATATGGAAAATGTCATTATTTAAATCAGTGAATTCTCCCCAGTCGCTGTTACCTTCTTTAGAACTTACCCATATATGTCTGTAGTTATAATCTTCGGTGGCAAAGCCGAGGGTAAGCGCACTGTAAAAAATCCTGATAACATCGTTGCTGATGACAATTTGCGGCATACTCGTCAACGAGGCATAATAAGGAGCAACACCGATAATAGTGTCTTCTCCGTTGGGTAAAGTCCACGCTGCCAGCTGGCCATTCTGGTAAATAGGTAAAGTACTCCAGTCATCAGGAATAATGTCCGACCTGATCTGTGCCGTGTCCAGTGGCGGCATGGTCTCGTTCCAGTAAACCAAACCGTCGGAATAAGGGTAATATGACCACGCATCGTCATCCGGTGTGTCATCAATATGGATCTGACGGCCAAAAGCTACGTGTACAATACCGTCATCATCAATGGAAATGGCATTGTATCCATCGCCACCACCACACTTAGGAAGATCACCTCCGTTGCCGTCAAAGAATGGGTCGGGGCTTTCGTAAAACGTTACACGTTCCCAGTTGTCGCCATCGTCATCTGATTTCATGACAATGCCATCGGCAATACCACCAAAAGCAACAAAAGCAATAACGCCGGCATTGGGTTCGGCCCAGGCATAATCATCGGCGCCCCAGGCTTTGGCGTAATCGGAGCCCATGCCGTCTAATAGGGCATTTTCCGGGTCCCATGTCAGGCCTCCGTCAAAAGAGCGTGAATAAACAATAGCTCCACTTAATCCTTCATAAGGGTCGCCTCCATTTTGTGTAACAGGTAAATTGGCAATAACATGGATAATGTCCCTGTTTTCCCCGGAAGTGGATACTCTGGCCCAGGCCATAAAATCATAGCCGTCAGGGCCGTTCAATGTAAAATGATTCCATTCGCCTTCACCTTTGGTTTCCCGCCAGCTGAAGATCAGTTCACCGGCAGCATAATCGTGGGCGCAAATAATTTCTCCGTTTTCACCATAAGGGGCATAACTCGGCCAGCCAGTACGTACCGATTCAATACGTTCGGTTGGAACAGGTCCCCAATTTTGGCTGTCATAGTAATTGTAACCTGTACCCCGGTCAGACCAGTTACTGACTAAACTTTGCGTCCATACGGCACCCATGGTACCGTCTTCATATGTGTATATACGGCGGGGCATAGTTGAGTTGGATTGCAGGTCGTACCAGGTTTCCCCGACAACAATATCCTGATCCCGGTCGTTTAAAACGTAAGGATTTGGTTCTGATGCCGGATAAGTCGCTTCACCGGTAATAAAATTTGATTGTGTAGCAACCATATTTTTTAATCCGGGCTGCGGCGTGAGCGATGTTTTTTGTGCAAAACTTGCGAATACAAAACATGTTGTAATGGTAAAGAGTAAGATTCGTTTCATAATACGTCCATTTAAATTTTCTTTGATTGCCATAAAAATACGAATTATTAAGTTCCTTTTTTTGCAGACATAAAAAAAGCTGCCCGAACGGACAGCTTTTTAAATTTATATGTTCGAAATACTATTTTACAAGCATTTTCTTGGTAACAGCTTTTTCACCTATTTCAACTGTATAGAAATAAATTCCTGGCTCGAGGTTAGAAACATTCAGTTTGAATGTATGGCTACCAAAATGATTGGCGTTTTCAGTTGTTCTGTAAACTACCTGTCCCAATACATTGCTTAAAGTTAAATTAACCGGTCCCAGAACTTCTGTGTTTACCATAATCATGGTTTCACCCGTAGCGGGGTTTGGCATGTTCTGTGAAACTTCAAAGCTGGCACTTGCATATTGGTTTTCAATACCTACTGTAAGATCCAGTGGCAGATAAACAATATTGTTGTTTACCGGTGAATGCGTTGGCGGGTCGGGCTGCAACGAGTTTCCCGGTAACTGGTCTGTCTGATACAGAAGATGGTACTGGCCGTTATGCACCTGAGGTGCTAGAGCAGGATAGACACATTCGCTGATCACATGGAAAATGTCATCGGTGTAATCGAAAAAGTCACTCCAGTTACCATCACTTTCGGAGAAAGTTCCCCATATGTGCCGGTAGTTAAAGTCTTCCGTGGCAAAGCCAAGGGTAAGAGCAGAATAGAATATCTGAACAATACCGTCATGAATGATCATCTGCGGCATACTCGTCAACGAGCCATAATAAGGTGCAACACCGATAATAGTGTCTTCTCCATTTGGTAAGGTCCATGCTGCCAACTGACCGTTCTGGTAAATAGGTAAGGTGCTCCAGTCATCAGGAATAATGTCAGCTCTGATCTGTGCCGTATCCAGTGGCGGCATGGTTTCGTTCCAGTAAACCAAACCATCTGAGTAAGGATAATATGACCACGCATCGTCATCCGGTGTGTCGTCAATATGGATCTGGCGTCCGAAAGCTACATGTACAATACCATCGTCGTCAATAACAATGGCATTGTATCCATCGCCACCACCACATTGTGGGAGGTCACCACCATTACCGTCAAACAACGGGTCGGGGCTTTCATAAAATGTTACACGTTCCCAGTTGTCGCCATCGTCATCTGATTTCATGATCACACCATCTGATATACCTGTGAAAACAACAAAAGCTATAATGCCGGCATTAGGCTCAGCCCAAGCGTAATTGTCGCCACCAACCACAGCAAAGTAATCTGGGCCTAAACCTTCAAGAATCGTAGGTTCCGGATCCCATGTTTGTCCGCCGTCACTGGTTCTGGCATACAATAACGGTGCTTCAACACCTCCCCAGGATTCACTAAACAGAGAAGCAATAACATGAATTACATCATGGTCTTCACCTGTCGTAATCATCCTTGGCCAGGTCATACCACCTGTACCCGCAGGAAGATTTACCAATTTGAAATTTTGCCATTCGCCTTCGCCTTTTGTTTCTCTCCAGTTAAATTCAATACCGTCAACCCCATTATGAGAACAAATGATTTCACCGTTCGGACCATAAGGAGCATAAGTAGGCCAGCCTGAACGTACCGGTTCTACTTTGAAACCTGAAAACTCACCCCATTCCGAGCCGTCATGGTAGTTGTACCCCGTGCCTCTGGCCGCGCCGAAAGACCCGTCCGGGTCGAATGTCCATACACCGGCCATTGTACCGTCATCATGAATATAAAAACGGTGGTCGATGCTTGAATTACTCTGCAGGTCATACCAGGTATAACCAATGTTAATGTCCTGATCCCTGTCATTTGTTACATAAGGATTGATGTCTCCTTCATAAACCGGCATTGGGTTTAAAACAGGCAATTGCTTCTGAGCAACTGTTGTTTTAAATTTTGCCTGTTGTTTTACAGCAGCTACCTGTGCAAAAGTACTGACACTAAAGCCGATAACTAAGAAAAAAAGTAAAAATTTTTTCATTTCATTTAAGTTTAATTAATTATTAATTTGATAATCGATCTCCTAGCAAGTGTACAAAAATAATATTTAGAATTGACTTTTACGCTTTTTTGTAAAAAAAAATAACAAAGCTGGAAAATAGCTGCGGATTAAATGTTAAAATGAGTTAATCCTGACTGATCTGCAGCAGCATATCGTTTTTAGATATGATATTCAGGTTATATTTGCAATTCAACTCGATAAATGTATGAAGAAACTGCATATATATATGCTGAAATCTTACCTGGGACCGTTTGTTTTTACGTTCTTCATTGCCCTGTTCATACTTTTATTACAGTTTTTGTGGAAATACATAGATGACCTTGTCGGAAAAGGCCTTGAGTGGTATGTTATCGGTAAGTTATTGTTTTATGCCTCTTCTACTTTTGTACCGTTAGCATTACCATTAGCCATCTTACTTTCTTCGATCATGACATTCGGTAACCTGGGGGAAAATTACGAGTTGGTAGCTATGAAATCAGCAGGTATTTCGCTGCGCAAAGCGATGAAACCTTTAATTTATGTGGCAGTTTTTACGAGTATTGCCGCATTTCTGTTTTCGAATTATGTATTACCGGTGGCAAACCTTAAATTCGGATCGTTACTTTACGATGTGCGGCAACAAAAGCTGGCCTTTAATCTTACGGAAGGAGTATTTGAACATGATCTCAATGAGTATGTGATACGTATCGGGAGGAAGGCAAAAGACAACAAGACTATTTATGATGTGCAAATCTATGACCATACATCGAAGTTGGGCAATGTGAAAGTGACAACAGCCCAAAAAGGGATCATGCAACTAACACCTAATAAGAGAAAAGTGGTTTTTACTTTGTTTGACGGATACACCTATGCTGAAATAACCGATCAGGACCGGTACAAGGAAAAACGTCCGTTTGAAAGCATGAAGTTCAGCAAACAGAAACTCACATTCGATCTCTCCGAATTTCAGCTCAGTCGTACGAATGAGCAACTTTTTAAGTCGCATTACAGCATGCTGAATATCAAGCAACTCAACAAATCCATCGATTCGCTGAGCAGCTATCGTATTCAACGAATAGATTTTTTCAAGAAAAAATTCGTCCGCGGTTATTCGGTATTGGGAAAAAACGATACGATCCTTGACACGCTGTTGGTTCAGGCAGATACGTGTTTACTTTTAGATTCGCTGACTTATCCGTTAATATATAATTTTGACAGAGAAGTTCAGGCCGAAATTGTCCAGTTGGCTCAGGTACAGGCAAGAAATGCGAAAGAAGATGCACATATATATTACAACGAGCTGGAGAGCCGGAGTCAGGTAATTTCGAAACATGAGGTTGCCTGGCACCAGAAATTCCGGCTTTCGGTTGCCTGCCTGATTTTCTTTTTCATTGGTGCCCCTCTGGGCGCTATTATCAGAAAGGGGGGGCTGGGTCTCCCCGTGGTAGTTTCGGTGCTGTTTTTTGTACTTTATCATGTGGTAACGATGATGGGAGAAAAAGCAGTCAAAACGGGTGAATGGGATGCTCATTTTGGTATTTGGGTGTCAACATTTCTGATTTTACCCATTGGTTTGTTTTTAACCTATAAAGCTACAACGGATGCTCCGTTACTGGACGCCGAAAGCTGGAAGAAGAGTCTGGAACGGTTTAACTTTTTAAAGAAAAGAAAACTGTGATGAAAGAAAGTTTACATATTCTTTTCATCTGCAATAAATCGCCCTGGCCACCGGGAGAAGGCGGACCGATTGCCATGAACAACCTGATAACAGGTTTGACAGATGCCGGGCATAAGGTGAAAGTTCTGGCTGCCAATACGAATAAATATTCAGTAAATCCTGAAGAAATACCGGAAGTATACAAAGAAAAAACCGGTATTGAATTTGGTTATCTTGACCTTTCCATTAAGCCTGTGCCTGCTTTTTTGAATTTGTTTACTGGCAAATCTTATCATGTCGAACGGTTTATTTCGAAAGATTTTGAAAAGAGATTGATCGAAATACTGAACAAGGATAAATTTGACATTATTCAGATAGAAACACTCTATATGACACCTTACCTGGAAACTATCAGGGAACATTCGAAGGCCAAAGTGTTTCTGAGAGCTCATAATATCGAGCATATGATTTGGCAGCGCATTACGGAGAGTACAAGAAATCCGTTAAAAAAAGCCTATCTGCAACATCTGACAAAAACACTCCGAAAGTATGAACTCAACAACCTTGGTAAGTACGATGGCGTCATCCCGATTTCGCATGTGGACACAGCTTTCTTCAGAAAAGTAACAGATACACCCGTCAAAACAGTTTCTTTTGGTGTTGATCCCGATAAATTGAACATGGATGAACAAGGTGAACCTGAACATGCCTTGTTTCATATCGGTTCGATGAACTGGATGCCCAATATTGAAGGAATTCAATGGTTTTTACAGGAAGTCTGGCCGATGATATCGGAAGCTTTGCCAGACGTAAAACTCTATCTGGCGGGAAGAGAAATGCCGGAATGGGCCTGGCAATTGAATCTGAAAAATGTGGAGGTGGTTGGCGAAGTGCCGGATGCTTACGAGTTTATGAAGTCAAAAACCATTTCTATAGCTCCTTTGTTTTCGGGCAGCGGTATCAGGATAAAGATCATTGAGAGCATGGCTTTGGGCAGGGCGGTAATTTCAACAACTATCGGAGCGGAAGGGATCAACTATACCAACAATGAAAATATTTTAATAGCAGATGACAAACAAAGTTTTTTCGAAGCGGTAAAAGTTCTTTATGAAGATAAGCAAAAAGCAAAGGAAACAGGACGAAAAGCCCGTCAACTTATCCTTGATCAGCATAATAATAACTTGCTTGTCAGCAAAATGGTTGAATTCTACAGGGAAGTAATAAAATAATCATGCAAACGATTGTTTAATTTTTAAATTTGCATTTTGATTGCAACCAATGAGGATATTTGTTATACTTTCCCGTGTTCCGTACCCCCTGGAAAAAGGAGATAAACTCAGGGCTTTTCACCAGATTGCTCAATTATCAAAACAAAATGAGATTGTTTTGTGTGCACTCAATCCGGCAAAAAAGCTAAATAAACAGGAAGCATTCAGTGCCTTACAACCTTATTGCCGCTCCATCAATTTTATTGACCTGCCTCTGACGGGACGATTGTGGAACATTTTCCTGGCTTTTTTTAAAGGATTACCGCTGCAGGTGGGCTATTTTTATCATACCGGGGCAGTTCGTAAAATAAAAAAATTAATAGAGACCTATCATCCTGATCATATTTACTGCCAGTTGTTACGTACGGCCGAATATGCTGAAGGTTATCAAATTCCGAAAACAATAGATTACCAGGATGTGTTTTCATACGGAGTAAAAAGACGTATGGAAACGACATCTTTTTATATGAAACCGATCCTGCGTCTCGAATACCATCGTTTGATAAACTATGAGCGAAAAATATTCCACCTTTTCGATCATAAAACCATCATCTCAAAACCCGACCGGGATCTGATGCCTCTTGCCCTTGAGGAAAGAGAAGAAATACACATTATTCCGAACGGAGTAGATCATGACTTTTTTTCTCCGAAGCAGGCCCCGAAAAACTTCGATCTTGTATTTACAGGAAATATGGCTTATCCGCCCAATGTAAATGCCGCCGAGTTTCTTGCAAATAGGATCATGCCGGCTGTTTGGAAAGAAAGACCTGAAACCAAAGTAATGATTGCGGGAGCAACACCCGACAGAAAAGTAATTGCGCTGAAAGCAGAAAAAGTGACGGTCACCGGCTGGATGGATGACATCAGGGATGCCTACGCAGGAGCCAGAATATTTATTGCCCCTATGCAGATTGGTACCGGATTACAGAATAAACTGCTTGAAGCTATGTCAATGAAAATACCTTCGATAACCACATCATTGGCCAACGATGCACTCGGAGCAACGGACGGAGAGGATATTCTGATAGGAGATACTGCTGAAAAACTGGCAAAAAACATTCTGAAACTATTGAATGATGAAGAACTTTATCAAAAGATTGCTGAGAACGGATACCGCTTTGTAAAGCAAACATACAACTGGGCACAAGCTGTTGATAAACTGAACAACATCATCCGGGGGAAGTAGTAACACACGAATAATTCACCGGGAAAATCTCCGCTGAGATTCATAAAATAAATCGTACTTTTGCACTCATGAAAAATATCAGAAACTTCTGTATTATTGCGCATATCGACCATGGGAAAAGCACCCTTGCCGACCGTTTACTGGAGTTTACTGATACAGTTTCGGAGCGTGACCGGCAGGAGCAGGTGCTTGATGATATGGATCTGGAACGCGAACGGGGGATCACCATTAAAAGCCATGCCATCCAAATGGATTATGAGCAGGATGGCGAAAAATACATTCTTAACCTGATTGATACTCCGGGTCATGTTGATTTTTCCTATGAAGTTTCACGATCAATTGCCGCTTGTGAAGGGGCGTTGCTTGTAGTTGATGCCACCCAGGGAATACAGGCACAAACCATTTCTAATTTATACCTTGCGATAGAAAATGACCTGGAAATTATCCCTGTACTCAATAAGATGGATCTTGACAATGCCATGCCGGATGAGGTTAAAGACCAGATAGTGGACATGCTGGGTTGTGATTACGAGGATATTATGGAAGCCAGTGGTAAAACTGGCTATGGGGTTGATAAGATACTGGAAGCAATTGTTGACAAGGTACCTGCACCAAAAGGTAACCCTGAAGAACCGCTTCAGGCTTTGATATTTGATTCGGTATTTAATTCGTTCAGGGGAATCATTGCTAACATTAAAGTTTTTAATGGTGAGATAAGAAAAGGTGATCTTGTAAAATTTGTCAATACGAAAAAGGAATACGAAGTCAATGAAATAGGTGTATTACGCCTGAAGCAGGAACCACGGGATGTTTTAAAGACAGGAGATGTAGGTTACATTATTTCCGGAATCAAAACATCGAAGGAGGTGAAAGTGGGCGATACCATTACGCATATTGATAAACCCTGTGATGCAGCAATTGAAGGCTTTGAAGATGTAAAACCGATGGTTTTTGCTGGTATTTACCCGATTGACCCGGAAGATTACGAGGAACTGCGTGCATCGATGGAAAAGCTGCAGCTGAATGATGCATCACTCACATGGGAACCTGAATCGTCAGCAGCATTGGGGTTTGGTTTCAGGTGTGGCTTTTTGGGTTTATTACACATGGAAATCATTCAGGAACGACTGGACAGGGAATTTGACATGAACGTGATCACAACAGTTCCCAACGTGTCATACCAGGTGGTGACCAATAAAAAGGAACGGATTGAAGTACATAACCCTTCAGGATTGCCCGAACAAAAGTATATTGAACATATAGAAGAACCCTACATCAGGGCGCAGGTTATTACCCGTACTGATTATATCGGGCCGATTATCAAATTATGCCTCGATAAACGCGGTGAATTGAAAAACCAGGTGTACCTGACAACAAGCCGTGTGGAGCTTACCGTGGATATGCCCCTGGGCGAGATCGTTTTTGATTTTTACGATAAACTGAAATCTATATCAAAGGGCTATGCTTCGTTCGATTACCACGTAACAGGATACAAACCTGCAAAACTTGTTAAGCTCGATATCCTGCTGAACGGCGAATCGGTGGATGCATTGTCAACGCTTATTCACCACGACAACGCCTACGATTTTGGAAGAAGGATTTGCGTCAAACTTAAAGATTTAATCCCACGCCAGCAATTCGATATAGCCATTCAGGCAGCAATAGGGGCTAAGGTTATAGCCCGCGAAACGGTGAAGGCACTGCGAAAAGATGTAACAGCCAAGTGTTATGGCGGTGACATTACCCGTAAGCGTAAGTTGCTCGAAAAGCAGAAAAAAGGTAAAAAGCGGATGCGGCAGGTGGGTAATGTAGAAGTACCGCAGTCGGCATTTATGGTGGTGCTGAAATTAAATGATTGATACGGAGAATATTATTTTCCTGTTTTCCCTTGTAACAAATTCGTATCTTGTAACGTCCTAATGTAATAAGCAGAATTTTTACCAGTTAATGACAATACGCGAATACAACCATTGTGTGGATGAGTGCTCGGACGGAATTTACCGGTTCCTTCTGAAGAACATCAGAAATACGGAGTTGGCACGCGACCTGGTACAGGATTCGTTTATGAAATTATGGTTGAAGCGGAAAGATGTGTCGTATGAAAAGAGTAAGTCTTATTTGTTTACTACGGCTTACCATACGATGATCGACCATGTAAGAAAAAGTGACCGGCAGGGTTATGATGTGGATGAAAGAGTGCTCAGCAACCTGGAAGGAGCGGAAAATAATTACACTGATGTAAAAGAGGTGCTTAATTTGGCACTTGACCGTTTACCGGCCATGCAAAAATCGGTGGTGTTGCTCCGCGATTACGAAGGGTATGCATATAAGGAAATCGGGGAGATCACAGGGCTAAGCGAAACACAGGTGAAAGTATATATTTACAGGGCACGGTTGTTTTTGAAAAAGTACATTGTCAGTATGGAAACCGTACTGTAAAAGATGGATGAGAAAATGAATATTAACAGACATAACTACGAGGCTTTCTTCATCGATTATTACGATGGAAACCTGTCGGCAGCTCAAAAACAGGTGCTGGAAATGTTTTTGTCTGATAATCCCGATCTGAAAGAAGAATTCGAACAATTCGAATCCGTTCCCGTTCCTTTACATGAAATCACTTTCTCCGGGAAGCAGCAATTGAAAAAGCGGGAAATTGTTGCTGTGGAAGGCATCGGTGAAGAAAATTACGAAGAAACTTTTATCGCTTTTTATGAAAAAGATCTGAACGATGCAGAGCAAAAGTCGTTACAACTTTTTCTGGAGGCTAACCCGCAATTGCGCAAAGAGTTTGAATTGCATAGCTCTCTTGTTCTGGCACCTGATGCTGTTACATATACGGGTAAAAAAGAATTAAAAAAGAAAGCAGCTATTGGCTATTACTGGTATGCCGGAGCCGCTGCCGCCGCTATCCTCATTTTCCTGGCGCTGAACTTCCTGATAAGGCAAAATGCACCTGCCCGGCAGTATGAAAAAATTGACATAGCTTACATGGAACCGCAGGATTTCTCAGGAACCTTAGCAACCAATAAGCGAAATGAGCTAATAGAAATATCCATAAAAGAAATACCGGTAACCTTGCCGGAGCCGGAACCTTTTGAAAAAGAATGGATACCGGTGCTGGCATCTGCAGACATTCAGAGTGTCGTCCCGGAACCTGAATATTATTTCCTGATAAATGACATTGCCTATTCTTATCCTGTGCAGGAAAAAGAGATTCAAAAGCCAAAACAGAAAAATCTGTTGGCGCAGATTTTCAGAAAAAACCTGTCGAGGGTGAAAGAAGAATTCGGTATTGAACGAAGCCAGAGAAAAAGGAATAAAAAAGAACCGGGTTTTGTCCGGTTTCTTGACGGAAGTCTGATGGTATTTAACGCGATCACAGGTAGCGAAACAGAACTGATAAAGGATTATGACAGGAACGGAAACCTGAGAAATTACCGGCTGGAAGGACAAAGTATAACTGTCTCGCGAAAAATTCCTGCAGGAGGATCAATGGAATAAATATTGAAAGGTTAAAATATTTTTTATTCCTGTAACAAAAAGCTACCCCTTTCCGTCTTACAGCAAAACACTAAAAATTATAATAGTTATGAAACGAATAAATACATGGATACTGTTTCTGGCAACCACTTTTTACCTGTCACCTTTATCAGGTCAGGTTGTTGGAAGCGGTGAGATTGTGAAACAAAGAATACAGCCGGGTACGTTTAGCAAGATCAGTGTTAGCGGGGCTCAGGAAGCTGTGCTGATGAACGATGAAGAATACAGTGTAACCATAGAAACGCAGGCTAATCTTCTGGATCATATTGATGTGGTGATAGAGAACGGTGTCTTGGCGTTCCGGACAAAAAAAATCAAGCGTTACGATGTGATGAAGTTTTATATCACGGCACCTGATATCACAAGCATCTTTGCTTCAGGAGCAACGGAAGTCAGTTCGCCGGAAGTGCTTGGTGGAAATGATCTGGGCATAGTAGCAAGTGGTGCTTCCGAAGTAGATTTGAAGTTAAATTATAAGACGATCACACTGAAAGCATCCGGTGCTTCCGAAGTCAGATTGCAGGGTTCGGCGCAAAAATTTGTTGTCGAAACAAGCGGCGCCTCCGAGGTTGTGGCAAAAGCACTAAAAGCGGATACGGCTGTTGTAAATGCCAGCGGGGCAAGCGAGTGTTTTGTGAATGCCGACACTAAATTAACATATCAATTAAGTGGTGCATCAGAAGTAAGCTATGTTAAAGCACCGCAAACAATCGTAATAGAATCATCTCAGCCGAATAAGAGTACCGTTATTCTGAGCGATTCGCTTTACAAAGCGGAAATATATACATATAGTGATACGACAACAGTTAAGGTGGGAAGCCTGGATGTAGAAGTTATAGAAGGTTATGATACCACCAAAGTTAGTGTGGGACGGCATGCCATTGTCATCACCGATGACGGGAATGTCCGGTATGTACATGATAAAAAGAAACGGTTTAACGGCCACTGGGGAGGTGTGGAAATGGGCATCAACGGATACGTTACGCCACAATTTAACACCAACTGGGGAAAAGAATACGATTATCTGAACCTTCGGTATGAAAAGTCGTGGACGGTTAACCTGAACCTGTACGAGCAAAACATTGCCTTAAACAAAGACAAAAATATGGGTTTCGTTACGGGTATAGGTATGTCGTGGGCCAACTATCGGTTCAGTCCGCCTACCTATCTGACGCCTGACAGTTCTGAGATCAAGGGATATTACATGATAAACGAACAGGGTAATGGGCTGTCTGTCAGAAAATCAAAACTGACGGTGATGTATATTACTGTTCCGTTCATGTACGAGATACAGACAAAGAAAACAGGATTTAAAAGCTTTCATTTTGGAATCGGTGTGCTGGGTAGTGCCCGGGTAAGGACACATACGAAAATTTACTTCAACAACGCCAACGAGGTTTATTATTTACAAAATCCCGATGGTTCATTTGATACAGAATTTGGTCGCTACATTACACCCAATGCCAGCGACAGAAATATTGTTAAAAATTACAATAGCTTCCATCTGCAGCCCTTCAAATTTGAAGGGATGATCCGTGTCGGTTTTAGTTTTGTTAATTTATGGGCTCATGTAGGTCTGAATCAGTTCTTTATGAAAGACAGAGGTCCGGAACTTTATACCTGGACTGCCGGTATTACCCTTGTGGGCTGGTAAGTTCTGCTTTATATAATTTGTTATGCCCTGTCTGTACGGATGGGGCTTTTTTTATATTTTAGCCATCTAAAATTACCATCTAATCTTTTTTGAATTATGTCAGGACACAGTAAATGGTCAACGATAAAAAGAAAAAAGGGAGCTGCCGATGCGAAGCGCTCTAAAATATTCTCAAAACTGATCAAAGAGATCACTGTAGCCGTAAAAGAAGGCGGGCCTGATCCGGAAGGAAACCCGAGGTTACGACTGGCCATTGCCAATGCTAAAGGACAAAGTATGCCCAAGGACAATATCGAACGGGCTATTTCGAAAGGAAAAGACAAAGACACGGCTAATTTTACCGAAGCAACTTTTGAAGGGTATCTTCCCAACGGCATTGCCGTGTATATCGAAACGCAAACCGATAATTCGCAGCGTACAGTTTCTAATGTACGGGCCATTTTTAATAAATATGGTGGTAGCCTTGGCACAAACGGCTCGCTGAGTTTTTTGTTCGACCGCAAAGGGGTGTTCATGGTTCCCAAAGGGGATATCGATCAGGATGAATTTGAATTGGAAGTCATTGATGCCGGCGCTGAAGATATTGAGTTAGACGACGAAGGTTTCTTCCACATTACTACATCTATGGAGGATTTTGGCTCTATGATGAAAAAACTGGAGGAGCTGGGTGTTGAACCCGAATCGGCTGAATTGCAGCGAATACCTCATGAAACCAAGACCCTGGATAAAGAATCTGCCGGGAAAATTTTGAAAGTCATTGAACTGTTTGAAGACGACGATGACGTACAACGCGTATTTCATAACCTGGAAATCACGGATGAGTTGATAGCCGAAATGTAGTTTACCTGCTGTACATTTCTTCAACTTAAAAACAGTAACATGGATATATTAATTCCTTATCTCCATTATATCGGTATAATGATATTAATGGGTGCCTTACTGGCAGAGTATTTTATCGTGAAGCAGGATGTTTCAGCTGCACAAATTAAATCATTGGCAAATATTGATCTTGTTTATGGAACAGCCGCCGTACTGGTAATAGTATCAGGGCTGTTGCGCTGGTTTGTTTTCGACAGCAAGGGAGCGGCTTATTTCAACGCAAATCCTTTATTTCATATCAAACTAAGCTTGTTTGTAGTTATAGTAATACTTTCTCTGTTTCCAACGATGAAATTCCATAAATGGCTGAAACAGGTAATGCGTGGAGAACTCAACGGACTCAGCTCAAAAGAGATGAGAAAGACTTTACTGTTTATCCGGATTGAATTATTGTTGCTTGCACTTATACCCGTGCTTGCCGTAATGGTTGAATTGGGTAAAAGATTTAAGTAATTTACAGCGCAAATTTCAGGTAGAGTGTGGGTGTGAACGGAATGGCTTCGGCATAAATGCTGATTGAGTTATTGCTTGTAGGGATACGCTCAAAATTGGTGTATTTAATATTTTGTCTGTTGAGCACATTAAGGACCGAAATGCCTGCTTCTCCTTTAAGTTTACGATCAAGAAATTTGTAGATAAAAGAAGCATCCAGGCGGCTGTATGTAAAGTCTTCCGATGGATCAGACTGCACAACACCCGGTTTGAAGGGGAAGCCCGACCCAAATACATAATTTGTTGAAAAATAAAAAGGGTCAAAATTCAGCAGCAGGGCAACTTTCACCTCGTGTCGCTGGTCGTATGGCGACCTTCTGTAATCACGCTCAATAAAATAATTGAAAAACTCTTCAGTTTTGCTTAATGAATAGGAAATCCAGGCAGAATGATTTTTGAAATTCCCCTGCAAAAACACGTCCATTCCGTAACTGCGCGACTTGCCTGTAGCGATGGCTTCAATATGGTATTTTGGGAAATTGATATAGCGCGTGATACCTTCAGTAAATTTATAATACCCTTCAAGACTGAATACAAAATGCTCTTTTTGAAACGATCCGGAAAGCACATAATGCTGTGCCTGCAAAACAGGGATGTCTTCATTGTTGCAAATAGTCCAGATATACCGGTAATTACCCAATTCATCCACCACAGAACTTTGCGTGAAGTATTGGTTATAGATGCCCCATGCGGCATTGATTTTAATCGCTTGGGTTGCCTGAACAGATAGGGATATACGTGGCTCGAAGTACACTTTCTGCAGATTGAAGGCATGGGTGTAGCGCAAACCGGCTTTCAATACAGTTTTATTTCCGAGAGCCATATAATCCTGTGCATATATAAAATAACGGGATGCGTTTTCACTAATGTTGACGAGACTGACAGCAAACGTATCTTCAACCAATGTCACTGTGTTGCTGATAATTCCGGCACCCCATTCGAGGGTATGGCTGCGTGAAAGAGAAAACCTGTTATCGGCTTTTATTTTAAATTCAGTCAGCACATTTTGCGATCGTTTGTCAACCCTGCGGTCAACACTGTCGATGACCGGAAAGCGTATCTGTAAGTCATCTGTATATTGCGCATCGAGCTTCGAATAGCTTATGTCAAAATTTGAGGTATTCCCATTGCGCCACGTCTTCCCGTAAAAAGCCGTACCACCTGATTGTGTATTGAGTTCTGTTGCCGATTTATATAACCTGCGGTAAGGCCCCAGGCTGTCATCAATTGTGTATTGGAATTTGTCGTTGGCACCGTACAGGATGATATAGAAAAGGTCGTTTTCGCCAAACTGTTGTGAGTATTTGATGTTCAGGTCTCTGAATACATAATCAGGTACGATATTCACATCAATATCGTTGGTTGTATCTGCATCATTATTCTGCCTGATAAGAAAGTTCATGTCATCCGGATTGTATAGGTTGTAGTATGTATGCCGGAAGGCAATTTGCAGCGAAGCTTTCTTAAAAAGGGGTATTTCAAACAGCGTATTCAGCGTCATATTATTGACGTTGATGGTAAAACCGAATTTTTCCGGGTTTCCGGTTTTTCCGGTTATGTTGACGATACCGCCCACTTTTTCACCAAATCGTGCATCGTAGCCTCCTTTCAGAATTTCAATGTCTTTGGCCAGCAGCGGATTGAAGGCACTGATGTTGTCGTTGAAATTTTTCAGTCCGTAAATAGTAAACCCGTCAAACAACACCTGACTTTGACCCGCATAGCTACCCCATATCAACAGATCGTTTGTCTGTTCACCCGAAGCCACAATGCCCGGCATCAGTCGCAGCAGGTTAAATACTGAGTTGTCGCCATAACCCGGCAGAAAATGAGCCACTTTATGATTGAGCTTCATTAAACCGGGTTTATCGCCAATCTGTGTAGAACGTTCTATTTTTTTGTTTTTGATTACAACTTCCGATAAGCCAATGCTTGACGGGTATAATAAAACGTCCAGGCCTGAAACTGCATTCATCGTGGTGTCCAGAATATAATAACCCAGGTGAGACGCTTTTACCGTAAATATACTGTCGGTTTCCGATAGATATGAAAAACTTCCTTTTACATCCGTTGGGATTGTTTTGTCATTAATGATAATATACGAATAGGGCAGAGGTTCGCCGTTGGTGGCGTCTTTTATTTGTCCGGCAAGCAGGAATTGTTTTTTCCGTTTTTGTTTTCGGTTTTTATAGATCACAAAAACGTCCTTGTCTTTTTCCACTGTCAGGCCATGGGGTCGGATCAGTTGAAGGATGGCTGTTTCGGGCGAAGGAAATGTTTTGTCCACTGTTACTTTATATTTAGACAGCAGTTTGTCGTCGAACGAAAGGTGGAGGTCATTACTGTCCCTGATGTCAATAAGGATTTTATTCAGGGATGTATTGGAATAATTCAGATGTATTTCTTGTGCCTGCAGTATAGCGGATGAGATAAATAATAGAAAAAGAATAAATTTCCTTGATAAAATCACTCCTGTGTCGTTTGAATTATTTCGTATTCGTTGTCTGACCTTTTCACAAAAGTAAAGCCAAATGTTTTAGCCAGCAAATCAAGTACTTCTTCTACTTGTTTGTCGCGTG
>Ga0136651_10000758_pt1 | contig 17823 bp, 14 predicted proteins | sample Mar14236cmmetaG_FD_94867 | JGI IMG/M metagenome (GOLD analysis project Ga0136651, IMG submission 94867) | Marine hydrothermal vent microbial communities from Guaymas Basin, Gulf of California to study Microbial Dark Matter (Phase II) - Marker... ... | reverse complement strand
TCGCAAAATAACATGCATTCCAATACCTTCGCAAAATAACATGCATTCCAATACCTTCGCAAAATAACATGCATTCCAATACCTTCGCAAAATAACATGCATTCCAATACCTTCGCAAAATAAATTTTGCACAACTCAACCGAGATTAATAATGACCCTTTTTTTGGGAATGCGCCCCTGATCATCTGATCATCATGATTAACGCTGATAAAAAAAATCAGTGTCAATCATGACAATCAACGTTTTTTGCCTTTTGCAAAAACTGGGGCAAAGAAATCAGTGTTCTATCATATCACCTACATTGCATCACTATTTTTGGATTACTAAACGATCCTTATCGTTTATTATTATAATTTCAAAAATGCGCGTACCAGAAAAAAGAATGTTAATAAAATAATAGTCGCCCCTATGAACATGCCAACAAAGATTGAATAATCAAAATGATAAGCGTCGCTGTTTGGATCGTAAGTGGTGCAGAAAAAGCGCACTTTGTTGATTAAATCATCTAAAAAGGGTTGTTCAGCTTGGGGTTGTCCAAAAATCAGTTGTTTAAGCGGTTCGACAAGTAGGGGCGTGTTAAAGACTTCACCGTAAACTTGTCGGTAAATTTCACCATTGGCATCAATCACGCTGGCTTGCACGATATGATCGTAACCGCGTGGTGAGCGAAAGAAGAGGAAGCCTAAATCTTTGATCAGGGCATTAAGCGTGTCGGTATCGCTGCTGAGAAAATACCAGTTGTCAAGTGTGATATCTTGCTTGTTTGCAAAATGGTGCATGGCTTGGGGGGTGTCAAATTGTGTATCAAAACCGATTGTGGCAACGGTAAAGCTGTCTGCACCTAGCGCGTCTCTGGCTTTTTGCACGATACGGGCTAAATGTTGCGTTGTCATGGGGCAGGTATGGTAGCAACTGGTGTAGATCAAGCTGATGACTAGCGGTTTGCCGCGCAGTGCCGTTAATGAAATGATTTTGCCAGTGCGATCAGTGAAGCTGTAATCCCCCAGTGTTTTACCGATGGCAGCTTGACTGTATTGTAAGGCCGTTTTGTACTCAAAGCTTAGGTTATTATTGGCTTCAAGTGGAGGCGCATTTGATTCAGGTGAAGCGGCGGCTGTTAGAAAGGTGAAACAGAGAATCAGGCTAGAAAATAATGCGAGTTTTGGCATGTTTTGAGAAGTGGTTAAAATGAATGAAAGAGAGGGGTTTGCAATGCGGATGATAGCATACTGATGAGACTGGCTATCACTGATTTTTTTGTGAACTGAAAATATTGATGATAAGTTGTTGAAAAATATAACAATATGAATTTTAAAAGAGTCTATAAATATCATTCACAGGAGGCAGGGGTTGAGGCCTTTGCTTTTCCCAAGTTTTGCATTTTAAAAAAAGGGTCATTATCAATTTTGGCCTTTGTTGTACAAAGGCCCTATTTTCGTTCAAAATTGCGACGGCTTTCGTTCCAAATTTATTTTGCAAGGGTTTTCGTTCCAAATTTATTTTGCGATGGCTTTCGTTCCAAATTTATTTTGCGACGGCCTGATTGAAAAAAATAATGACTTTTTTTGGGAATGCGCCCCATCGAAAGTCCATGGCACGATTTATCGCAGCCGACTTTTGAACAGCTATGTTAAAAACGATAATCACTGAGGATTATCATTAATCACTGATAACTGAGTAAGCCTTTTAAGTTAAATTCATTAAAGACTCTTTATTACTTTCAACCAGTTCAACAATGCGCTTAAATGGATCATCAACTTTGATATGAGGGTGTGGTTTTTTTGGATTCGCTAACTTTGGTGTTTTTTCACTCAAATAATGATACGTCATAGCAGAATAAGGTGCATATGGTTGCATAGCCCAAATCAGTAATTCTCGTGCCATAGTACGTGTTGCTTGATCTCTCAACAGTAATAATAATAGCGTATCAATTTGAAGTAACCATTTTGCACGATCTGCTTCTAATGAAGAACGATCTAAACCAATCAGTTGAATTGTTTTTTTACCACGGCATGTTTTATGAAGTACTGTTTCTCTTTGAAAAGAGATATGTTTTGTTGGATTTTCAATACTGGGATTAATTAGGCAAGGTTCTCCATGACAAAAGGGGAAATGTTGCCATTTTTTACTATTGCAAGAAGCGCATGAAGACAACCAGTTTTCCCACTCAAACATTAACGCTTCAAATTCTGGATTGCCTTTCGGACGATAATGTTCTACCTGTAAAGAAGAGGTTGCTTTTGGTTTAGATTCACAGAAAGCGCATTTATGATGGCAAGCTTGATGAAGTTGTTGGACATAATTTTTCATGGCTTTACGACCAGTGACTTTTGCCCAAAATTGAGAGGCTGTCAGTTGAGCATCCCTAAATTCGTCAAGCCATCGCGCTGAGTCTTGTTCCAATTCCCTTGGTTTTGCGCCTTGCCTTACTTCAATCATGATAATTTCTTGAGTTCAGCACTGTGCTTTTCTACAGATTGTTGTAGAACCTGGGCAATACGGCGCAGTCCCGGTTCTTCTATGGCTGGTGGTATATTATTCATGCGCCATGACGTTAAGTGCTGATATTCTTCTTCTTCTGATTTGGACAGCGGCCGTTCTTGCCGTACTTGATACAATTGTTGCAGCCGTTTGAGCTGCTTTTCAACTTCTGGATTATAGGTTGTTGATAAATCAAATAATTCTGTCAGAATTTGATCAACTCGCCAAGTATAAACTGCCTCGACATCAGTACGTGAACAGACTCCAGTTGTCCCTTGCTCCTCCAACACCACATTGTCTTCTGGATTTTCTGCAACTTGTGCCAAAAAAGGACTATGTGTCGCTATAATAAATTGAATTTTAGGAAATTTTTGTCGTAACCCCTTTCCCATTTGGTGTTGCCATTTAGGATGTGCATGGGCATCAAGTTCATCAATTAAAACCACACCGGGACAATTCTTATGATTCTCTTCATCAGGAAAAGCCGCAATCAACCAACGTAATAAATCAATCGTTAAGGCAAGCATACTGCGATAGCCATCACTTAAATCTTGAAAGCGGACGGGCGCTTTAGCACCAATTTGTAACCAAGCATCGCGGGCATTGATGTGAAGTGTGGTAGGTTGCGGAAAAAGATTATCAGCAAAAACCGCTTTGACTTGCTCTAAGGCCCGTTGTTGTAGGGACTCACCATCTCGTGCCCTATTATAGAGTTCGATCAACCAGCTTTTAGCATTTGTCAAAGCGGCATCTTCGCGAAATAAAGTGACGAAACGGGCTGATTTACGTCTGCCAGACAAAATTTGATCGGCATCTCGCGCACCGCCACTCAAGCGTCGAAATGGGCCATAACCACATCCTAACCAACCTGATTGATCTTCAGCATAAGCGGTTTTGTTGAGTCCATTCATATCTTTAGTGACGCTGCTACGTTCTTTTTTATCACCATTGCCAGCCCAAGGCGTAATCGTTGGAACCGTATGGTATTTTGATAAAGTCTCAGGCAACCGTTTTGGATCATCACCTGTGACGACATAACGAACTAAATAGGGGGAGTCTTTTTTAGATTGTTTTGATTGTCGCGCATCACCTTCTGTCCAGATTAATTCTGCTTCAATTTCACCATAAGCTTTTCCTTCGCTAACCCAACCTTCAGCTACTGGTAAAAGTTCCCTCATGGCATCTGGGCCAGCTAATACAACGCCCATGGCTTGCAATAAAGTGCTTTTTCCCAAACCATTTTGCCCTAATAACACAGTCCACAAACTGATTTTTTCGTTTTTGGTGAAATCTAAAGTTAATTCATGGAAACATTTAATATTTTTCAAAACTATTTTTTTTAGGTACATAGCTATATCAGTTATAAGTGATAAGTTATTACTCATCAATCAAAAAAAGGCAAAGTTAGGAGTCAGATTTCACGCCCACACCCCTTAGATTGGTTGCTTTTGTTTGGAAGTGAGCTGGCTGCTTTCTTGCTGCATTAGGGCTATTGACAAAAAAACCATAAGCCTTAAGCTTGTCGAAGGGGGTTAGAGAAAATCAGTTTAATCTGTCGTTTACGGATTGAGGTTAAAATGATTAAATTCAAAATTCAATTTGCGGAGGGGAGGGTAGCGAAGCAAAATCAGGCCATAATAAGCCGAATCAGCGTTCTATTTAAAAAAAATAGGCGATAAATCGCCTATTACAAATTATAAACTGACATCCAAAACGGCAAAGGCTAATAGTAAAGCCAGTTGAATTAGGGAAGCGAAGAAGCTTGACATGGCGATTTGTTTGGAGGGATTACGCACTAATTGAATATTACGGTATAAAAAATAGCTTCCCCCTGTTACTGCGCCAAATAAATAAATCCATTTGAGCCCGAAAAAAAACGGTAACAGTGAAATGATAACTAATGCCAGTGTATTGGTTAGAATCACTTGTGCGGCTACTTTGTCACCAACCACTACGGGCAACATGGGTATACCAGCTGCGGCATAGTCTTGATGTTGGGCTATGGCTAAGCTCCAAAAATGAGAGGGTGTCCAGAGAAAGAGTACTATGGCAAAAATCACGGGTAATGGACTTAAACTGGGATCAACTACGGCAGCGCCAGCCAGTACTGCAAAACTGCCAGCAGCGCCTCCAATAACAATGTTTAGCCAAGTGCGTCGTTTGAGCCAAACTGTGTAAACAATGCCGTAAGTAAAGGCTCCAAGAAAAATATACAGGGCGGTTATTGTATTTAATATGACACCTGCCGCCGTTACGCTAACCAGTAAGAGGATTAACATTGACAGCAACCACCAACGGCTTTGTGAAAACGCGCCGGTGACAAAAGGACGATTGCGTGTTCTTTGCATACGTCCATCAATATCGCGTTCCATATACTGATTAAAGGCCCCTGCACTGGCGGAGGCTAACAAGACGGCTAATGCGAGTATTGCTGTTTGCCATGCGGTAGGTGTTTGCCCCGGTGTAATCATCAGAGTGGCGACAGCAGTAGCAGCCATGATGATGCCAATACGGAGTTTAAAGAGGTTGAAAAGTTGCTGAATCATACCTGTGAGAGAAAATTTCCCCAACTCCCTTTTTCCAAAGAAAGAGAGAGGAGACTAAAAAATAAATGCATTCAAGCTTTTCGGGCTTGAATGTGAATGGCCAAGTCGCATGGGGCTAAAGCCCCCATGCGTCAATCCCAAACCTGACGGGTTAAAACCCTCACGTTATGATGGGTTAAATGCCTAGAATTTTGCTCTAACCATTAACCATTAATACAATTAATAGCTTAGCTGAGTGGCCAAACGGAGGATAAATACTTCCAATTGATAAAGTAGTAGACTATGAATGTGACCAAAAGTATCATCGCTAAGACAAATGTACCAGGTGCCTCGAATCCGGCTGAACCATGTTCTTCAAGATCAGCAGCTGGGCCTTTTGCCAATTCAGGCCTTTTGCTGGTATAGCATGAAGCAGCTAAGGGCATACCGAAACTTTGCAACAGGCCAGCGGACGATTCCAGTTTCTTACCAAATAGGAGAGAACCTACAGTGACCAGCAGGTAGATACCGCCACCGACCACGGCGAGAATAGTACCAATGCCGACTAAGCCCATCATCATTTCAGCACTTCCGGGATATTCAAACTTCAATCCCATTGCCGCTGCATCTGCAAAACCCATATCCCAATGCCGACGGGGTACGCCAAGGGTACCGGCTCCCATCATAAATAATAACATTATTGTCATGCCCCCCCCAAATAAATAGGGTTGCCATTTAGCTAAGCCGGGCAGAATCATTTCGCGCCGGAATAGGGTGGGAATGAGAAAATAGGTTAAGGCCATAAAGGTCAGTGTGGTTCCCGTAACGACGGTGGCATGAAAATGACCCGGCACGTAGAGAGTATTATGGATGATCAAGTTAATTTGCTCAGTACCCATCACCACACCAGTGATGCCGCCAATAAATCCAAAGAGAATCAAAGACAGGAACATGCCCGAAAAGATTGGATTGCCCCAAGGTGCCTTACGCAACCATTCAAACAAACCATTGGTAAAACCTTTCTTGCGCTGCGCGACTTCAATGGAACCTGGTACGGTCAACCCATGAATCATACTGGCTAACACGGCGAGGTACATGGCATAACTGGTATTGAATATCTTCCAAGTTGAACTGATACCGGGATCAGCCAAAATATGGTGAGCGCTTGCCAACTGAAGGAACAGGATGTAGAGCAAAAATGCTGTCCTGCTGACCTTTTCTGACATGGGTTTGGCATTGAATACAATAGCGGCAATGGCATACCAAACAGATACATGGGCTGCCACATTGAGTTGCTGTGAAGAGTGCCCCAATCCCCACCAAATCACGCGATACATCAGCGCATCAATGTGACTAACAATGCCAATTGACCACAGAAAGGTAGGAATCAGAATAATTGCCCCAGAAGCAATGGTGAAAACGGCAATAATACAAGCGGTAACCGCACCGAAGGTGACCAACGGTATGGAACCTTCATAAGTCTTCTCTTCCTTAGCGATAACCAAGGTGCCTAAAAAGACAAAACAGCCAATCAGTGCGCCTACTGCAAACAGAATCAAGCCCAAATAAAAATGGGGCGCGGCCTGCATAGGGGCATAAGAAGTCATCATCACACTGGAGTTGCCTTGAAAGATGGCAACATTCGTGGTAACGGCACCAATAAGCATCAGCGCAAATCCTAACCAGGCCCAACGGGGGGTTGCGAGTCGGCACTTAAGCAGAGTTGAAGAAGCGAAGTAGAGTATCGCGATTTCAAAAAAGATGAGCCAAAAGATCAAGGCATCTACACCGTGGGCGGTCAAAACCAGATAGAAGTCTGAGGCCCCTAACAGGTGAACGGCAGGCCAACGAGTGAGCCCAACTAACAGAGCGAGTACGCCTGCAACAAGTAAAGCAACAGCACCGGCCACCGCATGAGCTTTCATTAGACTTTCAGCAGATTTATCAAAATATAAACCGCTTTGAGGACAAATTCGATATTGTGACATATAGGCTACTCCTTAACGTAAATTTTGCCCAACATGCTGTGATGACCAATGCCGCAATATTCATTGCAGACAATCGTAAATTCGCCTGCACTATCAGGCGTTATGGTGAGTACCATCTCATAGCCCGGTAAGATTTGCAGGTTAATATTGATGGGCTGTATAGAAAAACCATGCTGCCAGTCCAACGAGGAAATATGAAAACGGTAACTCTTGTCTTTTTCCAATTCCAAGATAGGCCACCATTGCCAAAGTCGTCCTAACAAATACACATCACTACCCGCTGGCGGATGCACAACGGGAATATTCATAACGGTTTCCGTGCGTACCGTGTATTTCTCCGCCATGGCTTTGGCTTTGGCCTCAAATTGGGGCGCGGTGGTTCGATAAGCTTCGTTAGACAAATTTTGCTTACCGTAGAAATGCCAAAGCGGCATCATAGCAAACAGCGTCATACACCATATCAAAGATATGGCTATCCACACGATTTCTTCTTTGCCGACAGGCGTTTTCCACCAGATGCGTTCCGATGGTGGTAAAATGGCGCTCATATAAAGCCTCCCTTGTAGAACCTATTTAGCGATAGGAATAGAAATAATTTCCATAATTCCCCACAGGATATAAAAAACTGTGGGCATGACGACACCTAAAAAAAGCAGCAAAAACGGATTATCCAATAATCTTTGCATGGCAGGCACCCGTTCTGGTTCAGCACTTTGGGAAGAGTTCTCAGTTTCTTCAGCCATCAGTCACCTCTATAAAGTGAATGTAAAAAGAAATGTCAATCTCAACAACTTAAGGAAGCGCGTAAACACACCTAAAAAACAAGTGAAATACGCTTAAACTGCCCAGTTGTCTTCATTGAGCAAGGGTAAAAATTTCAATTTTCCTGTTACCAGTGAAAACTGATAGTGAGGAAAGATATCATTCGTTTGATTATCATTACCTTGATAAAGATCAATTTTTGAGTCTGATTATCAGCTAATGATGATATTTAGCTAGGAAATCAATCAATAACGATATAAGTTATATCTCATAAAATTGTTTTATAAGCTAAATAGGAATGATGAATGATGAATGATGAATGATGAATGATAATCAGCGGAACCCAAGGTTCGCAAAGCTAAATCATAATCAATCTATTGTCTAAAGCCTTCTATTAGCATAATGCAACGATTTGACTTCAATAAGATATAAAATATCAATATTAGTATATGCTTATAAATTAATTAGGGATGGTGTAAATAGACACAAAACTTCAAAACATTTCTATTATCACACATAGTCATGCATAAAGGTGATAGGATAGAACGCTGATTATCATGATTATCATGATTATACTTAGCGCGGAAACAAACTTTCAGGCAAAAGTACAGCTTCGCTCAACTTTTGCCTGAAAAACTTTTTTATGAGGATGGTGGGCAACAAAAACAGGAGCCCTACATAAAAGTGTCAATCCGTTTTATCGAATGATTCGACATCCTAATCTAAACATTTTCAAATCACCCTTATCTCTTTCATAAACAAAAGTCTATTTTGTATTAATTAGAATGAAATAAGATCACTCATTTCGTAGGAGATAGAATGAACAACACTGACACGATGACAGATTATCGCGCCGACAAACCCATTGCTATTTGGCTTTTGATTTGCTGTATAACCATATTCGCTATGGTAATACTCGGCGGTGTCACTCGGTTAACGGGTTCAGGGTTATCTATGGTGGATTGGGAACCGCTGATGGGCATTTTGCCCCCTCTCAATCAGCCAGACTGGGAAACCGTTTTTCAGCAATATCAACACTATCCTGAGTACAAACTCAAAAACACTCAGATGACACTGGAAGGCTTTAAGACGATTTTTTGGTTTGAATATGCACACCGCGTCTTAGGTCGTGCCATTGGTTTGATTTTTATCATCCCGCTGCTCTATTTCATGATCAAAGGTAAAATTAATAAACCATTAATACCCAAACTGATTACCTTATTCATTTTGGGCGGACTGCAAGGCCTATTAGGATGGTATATGGTAAAAAGCGGCTTGGTTGATATGCCGCATGTTAGCCAATACCGACTCACCGCTCATCTGGGTTTAGCACTGATTATTTATGCCTATCTGTTTTGGGTTGCCCTAGACTTGCTCTTTCCAAAAACCAAACACAGTATCAATACTGGGTATCTCAAAGGTTTTTCATTCATTGTAACAACCTTCGTTTTTATAACGGCCCTTTCAGGCGGCTTTGTTGCCGGGCTAAAAGCCGGATTAGCCTATAATACATTTCCCCTGATGGCAGGGCATTGGATACCAGAAGGCCTGTTTAGGCTAGAACCCCTGTGGCGGAATTTTTTTGAGAATATCACAACCGTTCAATTTGATCATCGTTTACTGGCCACCCTACTTTTTTTCATGATCCCGACATTGTGGTGGACAGCTAGACGAATGAATTTACCCCGTCGAACACGCTGGGGGCTGCTTATGCTCGTACTCATTCTGGGAATACAAATCACACTAGGCATTTCAACGTTACTACTCTATGTACCCGTAGCCCTTGGAGCCTCTCATCAAGCAGGAGCCTTAGTCTTATTGACAGCCGCCTTATTTGTGAGCCATGAATTGTAACCCATCCCAAATTTTTCCCCAACCATTCTACACTAGTACACTGTCAAACTTATAATGACGGGCTCCCAAAAAAAACCTGACAGGTTTTCAAAACCTGTCAGGTTTATCTCTACCCGTCAAAACAAAATTGACAGAGTAATAGTGCAGGATCGCTCCAGTTTCAATGCCATTGGAAAACCAGGGCAACCACAAGGGATTGCCCCTACGGGCAGATTGTAGGGGCAATCCCTTGTGGTTGCCCCTTTTGATGCTTGCTAAGTGGTATCAAGATTGGAGCGATCCTGCACTAGGGTAATAACGAAGAGCTTTTTTTGACCGTCTTTTTAGCTCTGCACACCGAAGTTTCATGCTGGTTTTCTTGCTGATTGAAAAAGAAATAAACGCACGCGCTTTGACGCTTTCGAGCTCTGTGTCAAACGAAATCGAAGCGTCTCTTGCGTCTTTTTTTCCATATCACGCACGTAGTGAAGCTTCGCTGTACTTCGCTGCGTGAAATAAAGTCACAATTTGCGCTTTTGCATAGTCTAATCGTTAATCCCCATTTTTGACTGTCCACCGTTATAATTTTCGTATTGGTTTAGTCACGTTTATGTGATTTGAGTCAAAAAAAGCGCAATTTATGACAATGCTAAGTAGAGGGCTGGTGGGCAGCAAAAACACGCTTAGCAATTAGCAAAAAAAGTTTTGCGCGCAAAACTTCTTAAAGCGAAAACTTTTTAATGAAGAGGGTGGGCAACAATCTTTACCCATCCTACATTAATTTAAATGGTGGGCAACAAAAACCCGTTACCCACCCATTTCACGCTAAAGTTTCGCGGAGCGAAACTTTAGCGTGAAATATTGATTTAATTGGTGGGCAGCAAAAACACGCTACCCACCATTTCACGCTAAAGTTTCGCGGAGCGAAACTTTAGCGTGAAATACAGAAAATATTAAAAGATTTATGCGTACTTACTTATAAAACGCAGATTCAAGTTATCAATTATCAATTATCAATTCCACTTAAAACGTTTTTGCGCGCAAAAACGACGCATCGGGAAATCAGTTATCAAAACAGAACTCTTGACGGTAATACTCACCATCAAATCCGCATTGAATATCTAATCTTTGTCGTTTTGTAGTTGTTTATTCTTTCAAAGTTTCAATTGTCAAAACGATGGGTTACACTCACAAACCAATCCTTTCTTATATCAAATCCTTGTAGTTGTTTTTTATTCCGAGCAAAACAGAGAGTATATAATTAATGTTAATGCAACGTCGTCATTTCCTTGGTTTATTAGGTGTATTGGGATTAGGCTCCGCCATATATCATTTTAATCTGCGAAGCCTTTTCAAATACTGGCCGGATAACAATAGATTATTTAATAGCTGTTTAAACAGTCAGTTACCATCTGAATTAGCTGCTCATGATGTGATATTGTCGGCCCAAGAAGGGATCGATACCACACAAATGTGGGATGGGCATGTTCATTTACTCGGCATGGGAGATACAGACAGTGGGATTTGGATTAATCCTCAATTCTTGAATCTGTTAAAGCTGAATCATTATGTCAGGTTTCGCTTTTATCTCAATGCGGCCTGCCCTACTGAGGGTTTATCAGTCGATGAAGGGTTTATTGCCCGCTTAAAAAGTTTGCGCTGGGGGTACGGCTCACGTTTTGTACTGTTGGCATTCGATTACACTTATAATGAGCAAGGTGAACCTTTGCCAGAGCAAACGGCTTTTTATATCCCTAATGAGTACGCCGCACGTATTCGCCAACAATCGCCAGATACGTTTGAATGGTTAGCCTCAATTCATCCTTATCGAACAGATTGTGTTGAAGCTTTAGAGCAAGCTGTTCATGATGGTGCGCGAGGCGTAAAATGGTTGCCACCCGCGATGGGGATTGATCCGGCCTCTGAACGCTGTGATCGTTTTTATAAAGCGATGGCCTATTGGGATATCCCTTTATTATGTCATTGCGGCGAAGAAAATGCCGTTCATGGGGCCAATTCGCAAGCTTATGGTAATCCCTTAGCCTTGCGACGGGCTTTAGATCAAGGGGTAAAAGTGATCATTGCCCACTGTGCGTCATTAGGCCATAATCGTGATATAGATAAAGGCCCAAATGGGCCTTATATGAATAACTTTGAATTATTTTCGCGCTTGATGGATGACTCTCGTTATGAAAGGTTATTATTTGGCGACATTTCGGCCATGACACAGATCAACCGTGTGTATGCGCTTAAAACCTTGATAACTCGTCGTGATTGGCATCCGCGTTTACTCTATGGTTCTGATTATCCGCTACCAGGCATTGAACCGCTGATTTCTTTAAAATTACTACAAGAAAAACAGTATATTACTGCTGAACAGGCTGAAGTGCTAACACAAGTGCGCGAACATAATTCACTGTTATTTGATTTTGTGCTGAAACGTCATTTACAAGTTGAAGGGCAACAGTTTGAACCATCCGTTTTTCATACTCGTTCATTGTGGACTGGGGTTAGAACCAAACAACCGGACTATGACGTTATGAATTCCATTTGAACCTTGAACATTCAATCATGACATGATGTAGGGGCAATCCCCGCGCATGCCCAGCATTATGCGTTCCATTTGAACCTTGAACATTCAATCATGACATGATGTAGGGGCAATACCGAATGTTGCCCAGAAATGATAACGTGGGCATTTTAGGATTTAGGAATGTGTTATGATGCGCCGTTTTAGACGTACAAGAAAATGGGCCCATTCATCTCTCAAATCATTTTCATGGCATCATTGCGCTTTGTACAGGACAAAAAACGTAACCTACCATTGATGGTGGGATCGCTAGATGGTGGACAAGCAAGATGCTGGGCTCGCAAGAATTTACATCCCTATATTTAATATTTAATATCAAAATAAAATCATTATGTTTTTCACGCAAAAGTGCAAAAACTTTTGCGTGAAAATTTGTCCTGTACATATAGGAGTTCAGATAAATATTTTGGCCCAAACCTGACAGGTTTTGAAAACCTGTCAGGTTTTTATCGCTCGACATTTTTCTGAAAGTCTATAGATCAGTGCGTATATAGGAGGTAACTCATTGTGCCAGACCGACGTTTGCAAGTTTTTCATACCGTAGCCCGTTTACTGAGCTTTACTAGGGCAGCAGAAGCCCTCCATACGACTCAGCCAGCCGTGACGTTTCAAATTCGCCAATTGGAAGAATATTTCAATACGCGCTTGTTTGATCGTACTCATAACCGCATTGCACTCACAGAAGTGGGCAAGCAAGTCTATGAGTATGCGGAGAAGATTTTTGAACACTATGTCCAGATGGAAAATACCGTTAAAGAAATGACGGGGGAGATTAGCGGGGTATTGATGATTGGTGCCAGTACCACTATTGCTGAATATCTCTTACCCGTTTTGTTAGGCGACTTTAAAATGAAATATCCTGATGTGCATATTCGGCTAAGCGTTTCTAACACCGAGGAAATTGTCTCAATGCTGGAAAACAATACCATTGACTTGGGTATGGTAGAGGCGCCGGTGAATAATAAAAATTTAGTCGTCGAATTGTGTCGTCTGGATCAATTGGTTGCCATTATTCCACCCAACCATCCGTTGGCAACACACAAAGCGGTTTCGGTTAACGAATTAGTGACTTATCCCTATATTTCTCGTGAAGAAGGTTCAGGTACCCGTGACGTGATTACTGAGTATTTCAATCAAGCCGGCTTGTCAGTTGAAGAGTTGAATATTGTGATGGAACTGGGTAGTTCAGAGGCCATTAAAGGTGCTGTAGCTGCCGATATGGGTGTTTCAGTTTTATCACATGCCGCTATTCATAAAGATTTGCAATTAGGCCTCCTCAAGAAAATCAGTCTTGAACCCCCGTTAGAACGTCCATTTTCTTTTGTTTACCAAAAACAAAAGTTCCGCCTCAGGGCAATAGAAGAATTATTAAAATTCTCACATCATTATTGTCGTGATCATGTTCAATAAGCCATTTTTTGACTATGACAATTTATTCAACAAACAAAGAAAACAAACGTTTATCGCGCATTTTTCAACAATTACCCAAAAATCAGCAACAAACCTTGTTGTCTTTTGCTGAGTTTTTACACGCTCGTCTTCCGAAAGCTTCACCAAAACCGGAACCGGAATTATTACCCCGTCCCCCCAACGAATCAGTGATTCTTGCCATCAAGCGTCTTTCAAAAAGTTACCCAATGCTTGATAAAGCGATCCTGCTTAATGAGACTTCTCGCTTGATGACTGAACATATTATACAAGGACGTGATAAAATTGAAGTGATTGAGGAACTAGAAGCGCTCTTTTTGCAACATTACCAAAAATGCTCTCGTGAGGTGAGGCAAGATGATTAAAGTGATTAATAAATGGTTTCACCGCTATTTTTCCGATCCACAAGCGGTGTTATTGGCAATCCTATTGGTAACGAGTTTTACCATTTTGATGACGATGAACAAAATATTGGCCCCTTTACTGGTCAGTGTCGTCATTGCTTACCTGCTAGATGGTTTAATTCTAGGCTTACAACGTTGGCATATTCCACGTAGTTTGGCTGTTTTTGTGGTTTATTCAACCTTTGTGGCGTTATTGATGTTTATTATCATTGTCTTGTTACCCTTAATTTCATTCCAATTAACACAATTGGTTCAACAATTGCCCGGAATGGTAGTAAAAGGGCAAAAATTGCTAGAAGATCTCCCTGAAAAATATCCGCTTATCTCTGCTACCCAAGTTGAGGGCATTATTGCCTCAATACACTCAAAGGTGCAAGATTTCGGCGAAAACATCTTGTCTTATTCATTGTCTTCCATAGCGGCTGTGATTACTTTACTGGTGTACTCCATTTTAGTACCGCTGTTAGTCTTTTTTTTCCTGAAGGATAAAGGGAAGATATTTAAATGGTTTATCGGTTTTCTGCCTAATGATCATACGGTTGCCAAAAAAATTTGGCTAGAAATGGATTCACAAATGGGCAATTATGTGCGTGGTAAAGTGTATGAAATTTTTTTAGTCGGCACTGTCGCCTACTTTTCTTTTGCCTACTTGAATTTGAATTTTGCCTCATTACTCGCCGTAGCGGTTGGATTATCCGTCATCGTGCCTTACGTCGGTGCCGTCGTCGTCACCTTGCCAGTGGTTTTAGTGGCCTATTTTCAATGGGGTGTCGGGCCCGACTTTTTTTGGGTAGTTGGCACTTATTTGTTTCTCCAGGCACTAGATGGTAACGTCTTAGTGCCCTTGTTATTTTCAGAGGCCGTTAATTTACACCCCGTCGCGATCATTTTAGCCGTGTTAGTCTTTGGTGGCATCTGGGGAATTTGGGGCGTATTTTTTGCCATTCCTTTAGCCACCTTGGTAAAAGCGTTATTGTCAGCGTGGCCCAAGGCACCTATTGAGGAACACAATGAAACATCAGCGTAAAATATCGGTTATTGGTTTAGGTTACGTCGGTTTACCCGTCGCGGTAGCGTTTGCTAAACAGGATCGCGTGATCGGCTTCGACATTGAAGCACAGCGTATTGCCGAATTGAATGAAGGCTATGATCGCACGCAAGAAATGGCTCCAGAAGACTTGCAAAGCTGCACACTTCACTTGACTGATAATCCTACCGATTTACGCCAAGCCGATTTTCATATTATTGCTGTACCCACGCCAGTCGATGAACAGAAACAACCCAATCTGTTACCCGTTTTAAAAGCGTCTAAAACGGTTGGAAGTCAGTTAAAAGGCGGCGATATTGTCGTTTATGAATCCACCGTTTATCCCGGCGCGACGGAAGAAGCGTGTGTACCCGTTTTAGAAAGACAATCCGGTTTACGCTGTGGCCTTGATTTTACGGTAGGTTATTCTCCAGAACGCATCAATCCGGGAGATAAAACCCATCACTTCACCAATATCATCAAAGTGGTATCAGGATACGATGCTCAAACCTTAGAGATTATAGCCCAAGTATATGAATCAGTTGTCACGGCCGGTGTACACAGGGCACCTAGCATTAAAATTGCAGAAGCCAGTAAAGTGATTGAAAATGTCCAACGTGATATCAATATCGCTTTTATAAATGAATTAGCGATGATTTTCAATAGGATGGGCATAGATACTGCTGATGTCTTAGCCGCAGCAGGCACAAAATGGAACTTTTTACCCTTTACCCCCGGCTTAGTTGGCGGGCATTGTATCGGTATTGATCCTTATTATTTAAGTCATAAAGCGGAACAACTAGGCTATACACCTCAAATCATTTCAGCCGCCCGTCACCTAAATGATAGTATGGGCGAATTTATTGCAATACACGTATTAGAGCAATTAAGCCGTCAAGGTTATCTGGTAGCCGAAAGTACCGTTACCCTATTAGGCTTATCCTTTAAAGAAAATGTGTCAGATTTACGCAATACCCGCGTAATAGATATAGTCCAAACATTGCAAAAGCAGGGTGTCAAAGTGCAAGTGCATGATCCCGTCGTTGATGTTCAAGAAGTGATGCGTGATCATGCCATAGTCTTACAGTCTAAACAAAGTTTACAAAAAGCCCAATGTATAGTGTTAGCCGTACCACATCAAGCGTTTATAGAAGCCGGTTGGACATGGCTGCAAAGCCTATTAGATCAAGGCACCGGCATTGTGATTGATGTCAAAGGCGTATTACCGCGTCAAAGCGTACCAGAAAAGATTACCTTGTGGCGATTGTAAGTTTCAAAAGAGCTACGCCAAATCTTGTAGGGGCGAACCTGCGTGTTCGCCCTCCCAAAAATCATCATAACTAAAATCATTAAGGACTCAAACATGACTAATCAAGAATACCCCTCAAAATCTGATGATGAACAATCACCTTACAAACCGCCTACAGCACAAATGACAGAGGTTATGAGTGAAAATGACTCTGGAGAACTCGCAGGGCGCGGTACCCGTTTGGTGGCTCACTTAGCAGATGGTTTCATCTTCATCATTCCCTTTATGTTCTTCGTTTTTGCGGCTCTTTTTATGGGAGTCAATATTGAAAACCTAGAAGAGAGCGAAAATGGGCTCATAGGGGGGGTCTTGATGTTATTTCTAAGCCTCATTATGATAGCGATTTTTGTCGTCAACTTGATTTGGCTCCATCGCAATGGACAAACGATTGGCAAACGCATCATGTTGATCAAAATTGTGCGTACAGATGGCAATCGTGTCGGATTATTACGGATTATCTTCTTGCGTTTTTTCCCCATCGCATTACTCAGCAATATTCCACTCATTGGAGGCATTATCGCATTACTCGATCCGCTCATGATTTTCCAAAAATCGCGACGTTGTTTACATGATCAGATTGCCGATACGATTGTGATTAACGCCTTTCCCGGAGTCCGTGCGCGTTCTCCCTTCATGATAATAGCGATTGTTATCATACCGGCTATGCTCATCATTGGCATCTTAGCCGCTGTTGCCATACCCGCTTTTGTTGATTACTCTAATAAGGTTCAAGTCGCACAAACGGTCAACTTATTAGACGATCTAAAAAGCCCAGCCGAAGAATATTATGCTTCAATGGGTGTTTTTCCACCTGACATCGCATCTATCAAGCCCACTTCAGAATCACTATTTGCAAATATTGTTTCAAATGATGTTGATTTCTACTTCCAAGCTACTCTGCTTGAAGAGGATTCTCAGCTAAGCGGGAAAACGATTCGATTAAGTTATGAACCCTACTCGAACAGTTGGACATGTAGCCCAGGTTACCCGAATGGCATGGATAATAAGTATTTACCTCGCCGGTGTCGAAATGATTGATTGTTCTACATCGCTGGCACAGAATTGTAGAGACGCGATGCTCGCGTCTCAACCTCGCGTCTCTAGCTCGCCGGCACAGCAATTGTAGAGACGCGATGCTCGCGTCTCAACCTCGCGTCTCAACCTCGCGTCTCTAGCTCGCCGGCACAGCAATTGTAGAGACGCGATGCTCGCGTCTCTACCTCGCGTCTCAACCTCGCGTCTCTAGCTTGCCGGCACAGCAATTGTAGAGACGCGATGCTCGCGTCTCTACCTCGCGTCTCAACCTCGCGTCTCTAGCTTGCCGGCACAGCAATTGTAGAGACGCGATGCTCGTGTCTCAACCTCGCGTCTCTAGCTCGCCGGCACAGCAATTGTAGAGACGCGATGCTCGCGTCTCAACCTCGCGTCTCTAGCTCGCCGGCACAGCAATTGTAGAGACGCGATGCTCGCGTCTCT
>Ga0136651_10000756_pt1 | contig 17836 bp, 16 predicted proteins | sample Mar14236cmmetaG_FD_94867 | JGI IMG/M metagenome (GOLD analysis project Ga0136651, IMG submission 94867) | Marine hydrothermal vent microbial communities from Guaymas Basin, Gulf of California to study Microbial Dark Matter (Phase II) - Marker... ... | reverse complement strand
CTGTACAAACGATACCAAATCCTAAGATGAGCTTTGAAACAATGCTCTTCATAGAAAAATCCAACCTCCTGTAAAAATATGATTAGGATTTCTAATCATATTATATTACATATTAGATATTATTTTAGATTTTTTACTATTTCGTAATAGAATAAACTGTAGAAGAAAATATGATTTACGATTTTTCACTATTTTGTATAATCACTGAGCAAAGTGATAAATTCTTAAAACATATTTAAAGGTTGGTTTATCGATTGTTAAGTTATAACTTATAAGTAATATGTTATTTAACTTTACTTATTTGAATAATATTGACCTAATCAAATTTTAGATGCTAAAATAAACAATGATTGTTTATGTGAGGAGGCTTTTTAATGGCGGCATTTGGTGATGTTTTAAAGTTTTTAAGAAAGTTGAATGGTTATTCACAAGAGGAGGTTGCAAAGGTTTTGGGAGTCTCCACTCCAAATATTTCAAGGTATGAAAATGGTAAGGTGACACCAACGGAAGAGGTTATAAGAAAAACAGCCCAATTCTTCGGAGTTTCGACTGATTATTTACTTGGGTTAACTGATATTCCAGTGACAGAAAGTGGAGATATTCCTGAGTATTTCGAAATCAAATTGGATCATTTCAAGCATTTCAAAGATCTAAAAACTTCTTGGAAATTGAGAAAAATGGCTGAACAATTGTTAGAACTTGCCGATGAAATAGAAAAATTCGAATAAGGTATCGATTGACATCAAAATCACAAGGGCAACCATTCATGGTTGCCCTTTTATTTTGAATCTTTATGGAGCAGGTGGTGGGACTTGAACCCACGACCTCCGCCTTACCAAGGCGGCGCTCTGCCGGTTGAAGCTACACCTGCTCATGGCTCAGCATTAAAAATTTTACCATGCATGTTTTTGATGGTCAAGCTTTTAAGAAGATGTTATAATAGATTGAAAAACATTTTCATATTAAATAGTTTATATGAAAAAAAATAACAGGGAGGGGAATCACAAATGCGTTTGTTACCCAGGGAAATTGAAGAAAGCTTGAAGGCAAAGGATTATGAGATAATCGTGGGAATACCGAGTTATAACAATTCGAAGACCATAGGTTACGTTACGAAAACGGTCGATGAGGGGATAATAAAATATTTCAATGGCAATGGGTTAATAGTCAATTCAGATGGTGGCTCGACGGATGGAACAAGGGATGTTTTTTTAAAAGTAGAAACCAAAGCTGAAAAGTTATCATTTGTGTATGAAGGTTTACCTGGAAAAGGTAGCGCAATGGGGAGTATTATGAAAATCGTTGATATGTTAGAGATTCCGGTGGTTGTGTTCGTTGATTCCGATCTTAGAAGTATAGAACCTTGGTGGATAGACAGACTAACACGTCCGATACTCGAAAAAAGGGCCATTTATGTAACCCCATATTACGTAAGGCACAAGTACGATGGCACCATAACGAATAATATATGCTATCCTATAGTTTCGGCCCTTTTTGGAAAAAAGATAAGACAACCAATAGGCGGTGATTTTGGGGTGAGCTTGGAGTTGGTGAAAAACTACATGTCACAGCCTGAAGATATATGGGAAACCGATGTTGCAAAATTTGGTGTAGATATCTGGATGACCACCACCGCTATAGGTGAGAAATTGGGTGAAATATATCAAGCCGCACTTGGCGTGAAAATTCACGATGTTAAAGATCCCGGAAAACATCTTGGGCCGATGTTCAGCCAAGTAGTTGGAACACTGTTCAGACAGGTGGAAAAATATGAAAAGCTTTGGATGGGGAATATTGAAATAGAAAATGTACCAGTATTTGGTGATATTCCTGAAGTTGTACCCGAGCCGCTCAATGTCGATGTCGAAAATTTGAGAAACTCCGCACGGAAGGGAATCATGGAAAATTATGATTTCCTATCCGAGGTCTTAGGGAGCGATTTGATGAGCATCATAGATAATGTAAAGGAAGCAGGAAAAATCGACATTGAGCAATGGGTGAAGTTGATATACAAATTCATGGTAGAGTACAGAAAACAGGTGTTGCGGGAAAATATGATGAAGGCATTGGTACCACTCTATTTTGCGAAAGTAGCGGATTTCGTTGAGAGGACTTTAGATAAATCAGATGAGTTCGCCGAGCAACTTATCGAAGAACAAGTTGAAGTCTTTAAAGATCACAAAAACCTGTTGTTAAGCTTTTGGAAAGAGTATAAAAAAGGGCGGAGTGGTTAATCCGCCCTTCATTTCATTCCTTTTGTAATTCCATCTTTTTTTTCACTAAGAAACTGGCAACGTGTATCCCTTTGGTACCTCTTCCAAAACCTGCATCCATACCATTCGCTTTTGCCATATCGTTTGTTATCTGTGTGCCACCGGCTACAAGTATTATCTTGTCCCTAATCCCTTTTTCTATGGCAATCTGGTGAAGTTTCCTCATGTTCTCTATGTGAACATCGTTGTGCGTTATTATCATACTCGCAAGGATTGCATCTGAATTCGTTTCTATTGCTGCATCTATCATTTTTTCAAGTGGTACACTCGTTCCGAGGTAGACATATTTAATACCATATTTCTCAATTCCACCGTGTTTTATATCGAGTATCTCTCTGAGTCCAACCGAGTGTTCATCGTTTCCAACCGTCCCTGCAACAACCATTATTGGGTTTTTCTTAACGAATTCGATTATTTCGTCTTCAGAGAGTAACTCCGGTTTCTCTGGTATTTTCAACTCATCAACTTTTACTCTAAATGGAACTCGTGCTTTCAGTTCAATGTATGTTCCTTCAACCGGGTGAAGAACTGTCCTGTGAACAACTTGGACATCTTCAAGTCCCAATTTTCTTGCAACTTCAAGTGCAGCAGCTTCTGCAAGCTCTTCTTTCAGAGGAAAGGTCATATCGAGCTGTATCCATCCATCTCCGAACCATTCTACCTCAGGTTTCACTTCATTCGACTTAATCATTTTGAGAGTTTTCTCGTATCTTTTTTCAACATTATCTTCAGGATCGAGTTCATCTATGTATTGTATCTTGTCAGGATTGCAAAGTGTACACCCCCCGATCAAATCACAAGGTTTTTCGATGCCCTCAGGTAAATTGTTGTATCCAAAATGATAACAAACGGGGGCTAAATAATCCTTATCCCTTGGAACGACAGTTCCAGCAGCTATTTCACCGTTCTTCTTTCTGACTATTCCATCTCCAACTCTTTCAGGATAATAGCCATTATCGACGAAGAATCCTTTTTCAAGTGCTTCGAAATAACCTCCAACTTCGAGGATCTCCTCCATGAACAATATAGCTCTCATTTTCAATTCTCGAACATGTTTTCTTATCTTATTCTCGTCGATCTTCACAAATTCTTTCATTCCATCGAGTGCGATCAATGTATGTTTAGCAGTTTCAATTCCTCTTATCGAATTTATATGCCAAGGAACATTTCTACCTTCATCCGGGGTTATGGTGCTCTGGAGATCGGCACTCGTCAAACGTGAGATCAAAGTGTTTAAAACATGTATCCTCGTGGCATCAAAAAGATCAGATTCTATGTACCTTGTGTTCATCTGTGCTCTGAATCTAAACCCCTTGAAAAGCTCTCGTAGTGTTACAGCATACACAAGGTTCATCCTGAATTCGGGTGTCGGTGATACTGTGGGAGGAACAGTTGAAAGAGCTATTAGATTTTTTTTCATACCAACTTTCAATGAGAATGCACAATTTATCGCATGTTGAACCAAAAGTTCTGGCATAACTTTCCATGCGACACGCGCAGAAGCATTTGCATTGTGTGCACCATCTATTTGAAGCATATCAACGGAACTCATGATTCTTTTTGCAACTGCAGCATCCACGAATGAACGAATCGGGTTTATTCCACGATAGAGTATATTGTATTGAGGATCTTGGTGAGCACCGTTCACACCTTCTTCTGCAAATAAAACGGCTATTTCAGGTCCTGCCACACCACTAACATAACTGTGAAAGTTTATCGGGCGTCCTACCTCATCTTCTATCAAATCAAGTGCTTTTCTCGTGGCTCTTATTTGTTTTCTAGTGATAGGGATACCACCAACTCCCTCCGGAGTACCTTCAATCAACCCATCAATGTGAGATTGTCCGAGGGTTCTTATAACCATTATGTGATCTGCTCCATGCCAAGCAGCCATTCTCATTCTCCTTATGTCATCTTCGAACCTTCCGGATGCTATTTCTGCGGTTATAACTACATCAGGTTGTGGATCGATGTTATCAAAATACTTCGCTGCTGGAAGAGGAATCGAATTTTTGAGAGGTCCACTGATTTGATAATATTCGTACTCACCTATTCTATGAGGTGAGGTTAAGTTTTTTCGCCATGTCCATCCTTTTCTCCTTGGTCTATACTTATCAAGATCCTTTAGAATCTCTTTCACATCTATCTTTTCATTGGAGGTGAGTTTCATTCATCTTCGACCCCCTTGAACATTTTTTCCACCTCATCCCAGTATTTACCTTCTATCAAGGCCTTTCCCGCTTCAATATAATTTAATCCTTTTTTCTCAGAAAGCTTTAAGATAACGTTCCCCGCACCTTTTCCAAGTAAACCCTTCTCGTGGATTCTCTTGACAAGTTCTTTTGCCTGAAGACTATTAAATCCCATTCTAAGCAGAACAGATCTTTCTATTGATGGTGAAGTATGTGTTTGCGCCAATTCAACCAATGGTTCCACTATTCTGTTTGCGAGTTCCCAGAAATATTCATCAAGTTCTTCGTCAGTCATATTTTCAAGATGTTTTTTCCTAACCTCAAAATCATCTGCCCTTTGCATTTGATTTTCCCTCCTTTTCTTCATCGATGAATTGGGTAACCGCTTCAATTGGAAGTCTCAAATCCTCGGAAATGAATTCAAGTTCTTTTTCTGAAAAGTTGTGTTTATTGTTCCGTTTCATTGTTTCTTTTATGTAAGACCTTTTCAAATCGAGTAAGTTGACTTCAATTACCCCCAGCTGTGAAGGATGTTCAGGGATCACTATCCTCTCACCTGGTTTATCCTCCTTTATTGGATCACCCCGTTTTATCTCTATTCCCATTTTTTTCGCAAAGGTGAGTTGCGCACTCGGGAGTTTTCCAGCACCTGTATACTCTGTTTCTTGAACAACGACTATTTTATCTTTATCGAGCTCCCTTGCAATCGCAATCGCAGCTGCAAGTGATGTGTTGCCAGCTGGTCCTCTCTGCATTCCTTCAAGCTGAGCAAGCATTTCCGTCACATAGAAAACCTCGCCTTGGGTTACAAGAACATATCTGTCCATATACCTCAGAGGTCTTGCAGCGTTTATAGGTACATCCGACCTATCTGGAAAAACTGCGAATGGTATTCCAAACCCGGTATGACCAGTTGTGAAAGATTTTCTATTGAAATCCTCATCAGATGCCATGTGAAGCCCTTTAAGGTTTACACTCGCAGCTATAATCTCTGTGTCCTTTGCTCCTGCTTTCAACAGTCCTCTAACAGTTCCTGTGAGATTTCCACCACCAGCGTGAGTAACAACAACGACATCTGGAAATCTCCTCTCTCTTTCCCAAAGCTGCTCCACGATTTCATAACCAAGTGTTTCTATCCCAGCTATAGCAAACGGTGTGTAAAGTGAAGCGTTGAAATAGCCAGTTTGTTCCAGAAGAAGTAAAGAATAATAGAACAATTCTGGGCCAACACTGAGTTGAACAACTTCAGCACCGTATGCCTCACATGCTCTACCTTTCTCCAATATTTCGGGTTGTCCAATTCCACGGCTATCGTATGTTTCTTGAATTATTATACATTTCAAGAATCTTTTGGCTGCTTGAGAAGCAACTGCAGCACCGTAATTTCCACTTGTAGCTGCTATCACACCTTTGTATCCTTTCTTTTTAGCGTGATATACACTCAATGAAGCGCGCCTATCTTTGAAGCTTCCAGAAGGATTGCAGGCTTCATCTTTGATAAATATTCTTGCACCTTTACCGGGTTTGGATATTTTTCTGACGAGTTTGGTTATGTTTTTTAGTTCCACCAAAGGAGTTCTTCCGACGCTGACCTCATCTTGGATTTTCCTAACTTCTTCTATGGAGTACCCGACTTCCTTCATCATTCTTTCGTAATCAAAGGCTATACCTTCTACTCTGAATTTTTCATAGTCTATGCCGACGGATTTTTTCATTATCTCGTTCTTTCTTTTCATCACCGCCTGGTATGAGTATCTATTCAACTTCATCCCTCCCAGGTTCATGGAGTATCTTTCGAACCTCTGGGCCAACTTTTATCAATTCAGGAATGGGTTCACCGAAATCATGTATGTACTTTGGATTTATAGCAATGAGTTTTCCAGAGATTTTCCTACCTGATGGTGTTTCTATTTCAACAATATCTCCTATTTTTGCAAAGTCGTTTATCAAGAAACCTTTGACTCTCATTTCAAGTGGTACCTTTTTTGTACTTTCAGGTAAATGTTCTGCCCTTTCATTTGGAGATAAAATCACAGAGTACACTTGTACCCACTCACCCTTTTTAGCTTGCATTTCAATCTCCTCCTAATCATTGATTCAGACATCTTGGAATTGGAAAATCTTTCATGGAATAAAACCCCGGTGCGTGTTCAACAACGAGAGGTATCATATTGACAGCCATAGCCACAGTACCGACTCCGCCGGGTATCTCTGGTTTTATGAAGAGATTTATGTTCGGTTCTCCTTCGATATCTATGTAATCTCCAGTTTCAATATTCTCGAGTTCAGGTTTGATTTGCTGTGGATGTTCAAGTTCGATTACAACCTCGTTGTTCATGTATCCTCTTCCTATGTGTTTACAACCCGCAACCATACCAGGAGTTACTTCAATATATTTGGTTTTCCTGTAAACAGTTGAAATAATTGGTTCTCTTGTTTCTTCAATTTTTTCAAGCTTCCACCCAATTGCATCAGCAATCATACTTATGGATTGTTGAAAACCAATATGCCCCACTATTTCGCCCTTTTCAATACCTTTGTAAAATTCTTCCGGGGTTGTTCCAACCCCTTGAGTTTTCATAACGGTGGGGCCAAAGGGTGAGAGATCATTCACCCTTCTTGCTTTTATTTTTTTGACTTTCTTGCAGGTACCGGTGAGAGTTATTATTAAAGTATCGAGAATGAAGCCAGGATTTATACCGGTTCCAAGGACGGTAACTCCATACCTTTTTGCAAGTGAATCTATGATTTGGGAATCTTCAGGATGTGTGTAAAAAGGATATGCCATTTCTTCCGCTATTGTTATTAAGTTGATGTGGTTTTTCAACACCAATTTAATTGATCCGATAATATTCTCTACGAATGAATTGGTCGCAAGAACAACCACATCAGGGAATGCTTCATTGAAAAGCCTTTCAGGATCTGAAAGAACGGTTATTCCGATTTCTTCTCTTCCAAGAATTGTCCCCACATCTTTTCCTATTAGTTCGCGATTGATATCCAGCACCCCAATCAGTTTCAATGTCTCATTTTTTTCAAGTATGTTTTCAACTATACCTTTTCCCATGGCGCCGAATCCCCATACTGCGACCCTTATCAATTTTGCTCACTCCTTTCCGAAATTTCTTGAATCAATTTCTGCGTCGAAAGGCACCCCATTCTTAAAGTGAATTTCAATGAACCAAGATCTGGTAATTATGTTTTATAACTCCTTTATTTGTGTATACAACTATTTCTACGTTGTACTTTCCTTCCTCGTTGAAGATGAGTTTTTGCCAACTTTCGGTATCAAAAATCATTCTTTTGGAATAAGCTGGGACCATCAACTTGAAGCTTTGAGATATATCGTATTTATAGAAGTCCACGCTCGCTTTGGATATTTGCAGAAAGAATCTGTTTAAAATTAAAAATTTATCCTTTGAGGAGTCATTGGCGAGAAAAACCTTGAACTTGATTTCACTACCTATTGGAGTAACAATAACAGAATCGGTTATTATTCGCAGATTCTTCAAACTACTCAAATCATCTTTGGAAGCAACCACAATGTTTTTTTGCGCTGAAAAGTTTCTTATCTCTTTTCCCATTAAAAAAGTTGTTTCGACTTTCACTGGATGAGCTCCTTTTTCCTTTGGGGCTTTAAATTTTATGTCGATGATCTTTACTCTTTCGCCTTCACTGATTGAAAAAATCTTTTTCTCCATGGGTATATCCAAAAATTTTGAATCTATTGAGAATTTCATAGAATTCAATTGTAAAACACCATTGTACAACGAATGATTGGTGAAATAAATGGAGATGATAGAATCTTCACCTGGAAAGAAGAAATCGTCTTTGCTCGAAAGAGATATAAAGATATCCTCCTTCACATTAAAAGTTCGCTGTAACCTTATATTTTTTTTATCGAGGATGATCTCCGTATCAATTCTGTAAGTTCCAGGGGATAGTTTTAATTCCCTTTCGTGTTTCAAACTGAAGATCAATACGGATTGGTAACTCTCTATGTTCTTCTCAACTGTACCATTGTAATTGAATTTGTAAACGATATCATTCGTTTCACTGAATATTTTCATGCTAAATCCCTTTATTTTCAATGCAACGGTTTTTTTGGAATCATTTATAGCTTTAATCTTTACATCTATTGCCTCGTCTGGATAGTAATCTTCGCTTTTCCCCATTATCAATTGGAAACTCAGACTGCCGCTGAAAGCTATGTAAGATTGCTGGGGTCTGGGGAAACTTTTGAAGATAAAATAGCCGAGGATTATAACTACAACAACGAAAAGGTTTATAAGCAAGAAGGTGTAAGCTCTTCTACGTAATTGCTGGCTTCTTTGGAGATAGGCACGTCTTTTTTCTTCATCGATTTTTTTCCATTCTTCTGGTGAACGGGAATAATACTTTTTTTCAGACATTCAAAATCATTCCTCTGAGGCAACTCTTTTGACCTCATCTAATGAAGTTATTCCATTTAAAACTTTTTCAAGTCCATCCTCAAACATAGTGCGCATTCCATTGGCACGTGCTAACTTCTCTATCTCTATTTCAGAACCACCTGAAACGATCAACTCTTTGAGTTTCTCATCCACGATCATAACTTCATGAATCGCGGTTCTACCCCTGAAACCACTTTTTTTACACGCTGGGCATCCAACAGGTGTGTATTCTACCCTTTCCAAATCTGGGTAAAGATCTTTAGCAAGATCTATGTATTCGCTTCGCAACTTTCTCTTTTGCTTGCAATCGTTGCAAAGGGTTCTTACCAATCTTTGACCAATGATTCCTATCAACGATGTGGTGATCAGATACGGATCTATTCCGAGATTTACAAGCCTCGAAATGGCTGCGGGTGCATTATTAGTATGTAGAGTACTGAACACCAAATGTCCTGTCATGGATGCCTCTATCGCAAGCTGAGCTGTTTCCCTATCCCTTATCTCTCCAACCATTATTATATCTGGATCTTGTCGTAAAACAGAACGAAGCATTCGGGCAAATGTTAAGCCTATATCTGGATTGACTTGACTTTGGTTCACTCCCTCTATACTGTATTCAACTGGATCTTCAATGGTGATTATGTTTTTCGTGACATCTTTCAATTCATTCAACACAGCCACAAGGGTCGTTGATTTTCCACTTCCAGTGGGACCTGTTACAAGTATTATTCCATAAGGATGACTCAGCAGATACATCAAACGTTTTCTATTGTAGTTACTGAATCCAAGATCTTCTATTCTTTTTTGAGAAGCTGAGACTCTTAAAACCCTCATAACAACTTTTTCACCGAATATCGTTGGCATTGTTGAAACCCTCATATCATATTGCTCATTTTCGAATTTCACGAAGAATTTTCCATCTTGAGGAATTCTTCTTTCCGATATGTCAAGGTTGGAAAGAATCTTTATCCTTGAAACGACTGCATTATGAGAATGTTTGGGATAAGTCGTGACCTTTCTCAATATCCCGTCTATCCTATATCTGACAGTGACGGATTTATCCGCAGGCTCGATGTGTATATCACTTGCTTGATCTTTTATTGCTCCTTCTATTAACGTGTTCACTAATCTAACTACAGGTGCCGTTTCGAGTTCTTCTTCCTCTTCTTCAATTTCTTCTTCGGTTCTCGATGCAGATAAATCTATTTTAAGTTCTTCAACGAGTTCCTTGTCTATTCCACTTCTAAAATATTCATCATAAGTTATTTCGAATATGTCTTTGGGCATCAGTGCTATCTCAACATCCAAACCGGTTGCGAATCTAACTTCTTGAATAATCCTTCCAAAATTTATTACGTTGTCTGTAACTATGGTAATTACACCCTTTTTTTTATCGATGGATATTGGTATTATCCTATATTTTTCAATCAGAGTCTGCGGTAACATGGTTAAAACATCAGGATCTATATCCTTTGGAGGTTCTTTCAATAAGGGAAGGTTATATTGTTTGGAAAGAGCTTCAGCAATCTGTTCCCAAGTAGCAAAATTGTACTCAACTAAAATTTCACCAAGGGGCTTTCTTACATTCTTTTGAAGATTCACTGCGGTTACGAGGTCTCTTTTGGTTATCACACCCGATTCAACTAAAATCTCACCGAGTCGCTTGTACTTAATTCTCTCTTGCATGAAATCACTCCAATAGGAGATTCAATTTATAGATTTTCCCAATCTAACCCCATCCTATAAATGGCAGGTATATCATTATCGGGAAACAGACCCTTATCATCCTCTTCAAAACCAGTTGCAATCAAAGTAACTCTCATTTCATCATCATTTATGCTATCATCTATTATTAATCCAAGTCTGACATCAGCTTCATCACTACATTTTTGCTTTATGATCGCAGCTGCCATATGCATTTCTTTGAGTTTGACATTTTCTGGAGCTGATATGTTTAGTATTATAGCAGTTGCATTTTCAACGGGTTGTTCAAGTAATCTACTTTCCATGGCATTTCTTGCTGCATCAATTGCTCTGTTATCTCCTTTGCCGATTCCTATCCCAAGCATTGCTGTTCCAGCACCTCTCATAACGGCATTTATATCAGCAAAATCGAGGTTGATATAACCTCGTTTTGTTATCAACTCCGAGATGCCCCTTATTCCTTGCATGAGAGTTTCATCGGCTTTTTTGAATGCATCTATGGTAGTCATATCTTCATCCACTTCTTCGAGAAGCTTATTGTTGGAAATTTTTATCAATGTATCAACTTTTCCTTTCAATTTTTGTAATCCTTCCATCGCTATCTTCCATCTCTTGTTTCCTTCAAAGTAAAATGGAGTGGTAACTATTGCAACAGTTAATATACCGAGCTCTCTGGCAATTTCCGCAATAACAGGTGCTCCTCCGGTACCAGTTCCACCACCTAAACCGGCTGTTATAAACAACATATCAGCATCCTTGAGATTTTCGACAATTTTGTCTTTACTCTCCACTGTTGCTTGTTCACCCTTTTGGGGTTCACCACCAGCTCCCATGCCATCGTTACCAAGAGGAATAAGTATATCGGCTTTGCTGATCTCCAAAACCTGTAAATCTGTGTTAGCTGCAATAAATATAACTCCTTCTATACCAGCATCAACCATTCTATTTATAGCATTATTACCTGCTCCACCGATACCAATGACTTTTATTATAGGTTTTCCTCTTCGTTGTTTTTTCTCTTCTTCACTTTTAAGAAGGCTCTCATCGTAGAATTCAAACGCCAAGCCCTCCACCTCCTCATTCGTTAGACTAACTTTTTAAACAATTCCCACAATTTTTTGAAGAATCCCTCACTTTTTCTCTTTCTCGGATTTTCCAATTCTAACTCCATTTCTTCACTGTAAAATAGTGATATACTTCCAATTGATGGTATATAAAGAGGGTCCTCACAAACATGTGCTTCATCCATTAATTCTACATCCTTAAGCTTTTCGATTTTCCCTACTCTAACGGGTAATTTGAAAATTTCTATCGTAGTTTCAACAATACCGTTAAGTTTTGCCCCGCCACCTATCAACACTATTCCACCGGGGATCCCTGCTCCTCCTTGCTGTGTCAAAGTCGCTTCTGCTCTTCTGATTTCTCTTCTCACATTACTGAGTATTTCCCTTATCCTTGCATATATTATCAACGATAATTTTTTCAAACTCACTTCACTTTGTGTTTTACCATCCAGCATTATATATGGAATCTTTATGTCCTCTTTTACCAAATCATGTGAAGCCAATCCATGCTGTACCAAAAGTCTCTCGGCTTCTTCAAAAGACGTTTCCAAGACCTGTGCTATATCTCTTATGACGTTTTTCATACCAAGTGAGACTGTATCCATGTAAATAGGCACACCGTTGAAGTAAACTATGAAATCGGTGAAAGAATATCCCATGTTGAGACAAACCGTACCGCGCTCTTTTTCTTCTACACTCAATAGTGTTTCAGATGCTGTAAATGTTGGAGAATAGAATATTGGATCGATTATATTTGTGTCTTCCAACAATTTCCTTAGGGCATCCAATTGTGACTTATCAACCGTTATCAATGAAGCCTCTATCCCTAATGTTGAAGCTTCCATATCTATAGGATTAGAAACACTTTTGACTCCATCGATTATGTATCTTTTGGGCATAACATGAAGCACCTTGTATTCATTTAAAAGTGGTGAGAAACTTTCTCTTTCTTTCTTAATCCCTTCATTGGCATCCATTTCATCACTTTGCAAGGAGGAGTTTTCAGCTTTTTCACTTTCATTGGATGAAAATCTTTCCAGCAGTTCAATCACTACATCATCATCTATGATTCTACGCTCATTGAAATGTTCCTCAGTGTTAGAAATTTTCAAACTCGTGGATAAAGTTGAAAAGGTCACACAAAAATAAGAATCTGGTTGCTGGGGTTCTTGAGTTTCCAACTCAACAAGCAGATTCTCTATGGAATCCTTAAGGGCTATCGCATCTTTGATTTCTCCATTCTCTACACCCCTAGATTTTATGGTGGCGAAAGCCCTTATCTCTATCTTTTCATCATTTATTTCACCGACAACACCTTTGATTCTGCTTGATCCTATATCGATAGCTGTTACCAAAAAACCTCTGGGCACCTAAAATCACCTCTCCTCCGGCAAAATGAGCAATCTCCCATTACTGAGAAGCTGAACAACTGTGCCCTTGTCCAGATATTTCAGTACGTCATCGATTATACCAGAATTTTCAATAAAATTTGACCATTTGTTAACTTTTATAACAATCCCTTTTCTCAAGAAAACTTTCATACCTGTAAAATCTATTTCAGAAATCAACCTAAAATTCTCTTGAGATATATTTGATAGTTTTCCCAAAAATCCCACGATTTTATGATCCTTTATACATCCTTCTGAAAAACTCGGGCAATTGTCATTGGAGTTGATTGTTATTACTGGTAGATCAATTCTCAAAAGGTCTTCATCCTTCAATTTCTCTAAGAAAACACCATCATTCGATATTAAAAAAAAACTCTTGCAGCCTCTCAATATTAAAAACGGTCTTCTTAAACTAATGATTAAACTGTTGTTTTCCAATTTAAAATTCTTCACGTACGGTTCCATTTCCCATATATTATTTCTCAAAAAATTGAGATCTGGTTTCGCCCAAATCATCAAGGAGTTTTCAATAAACTGTTTTGGAATGAATCTGTAATCATCATCAAATTTCACGCTGTAAATTCTTGGTTCATTCGTGGAAATCAGTATAATAGTCCGCCATATTAAGAGTAAAAATACACATATGGAAAAGAACCCATAGATTTTTGACACTTTTTCGCGCAATAGAAAGACCTCCACGACCCCCCAATTATATGTCAAGGTTGGCGACTTTCAAGGCATGTCTAAAAATAAAATTCCTTCTATCCTCCACTTCTGAACCCATGAGTATTTCAAAGGTTCTGTCTGCTTCCTGAGCGTCCTCGATTGTAACTTCTATCAGTTTTCTTTTTTCAGGGTTCATAGTTGTTTCCCAAAGTTGCTCGGGATTCATCTCACCGAGTCCTTTATATCTTTGTATCACAGGATTTTTACCTTTCTTCCTGAATTCTTTCACAACTTTTTTCAATTCTTCATCACTGTAAACATATACTTCTTCTTTTCCACCGCTCACACGATAAAGAGGTGGTAAAGCTATGAATATTCTCCTATTCGTTATCAACTCGGTCATATATCTGAAAAATAGAGTTAGTAGTAGAGTTCTAATATGAGCACCATCCACATCCGCATCTGTCATTATTATTATCTTTCCATATCTCAATTTGTTTATATCAAATTCATCTCCGATTCCCGTTCCCAGGGCGACTATTATGTCGTTTATCTGTTCGTTTTTTAAGAGTTTATCATAACTGGCTTTCTCTACGTTCAAAATTTTTCCTCTAAGTGGTAGAATAGCCTGGAAATTTCTATCTCTACCTTGTTTTGCAGAACCTCCAGCTGAATCTCCCTCAACTATGAAAAGCTCGGTCTCTTCCAAATTCGTCGAAGAGCAATCTGCCAATTTACCAGGTAGGGCAGAATTTTCAAGAACGTTTTTTCTTCTAATCATTTCTCGAGCTTTTTTAGCCGCTTCGCGTGCTCGAGCTGCTCGAATAGCTTTGTCAAGTATAGCCCTGACAGTTTTTTCATTTTTTTCAAAATAGTCTACCAATCCTTCTCCCAAAATTTTGATAACTGCTCCAAAAACTTCTTCATTACCTAATTTAGCCTTCGTTTGACCTTCAAATTGAGGTTCTTTGACTTTGACACTTAAAATTGCTGTTAGCCCTTCCCTGACATCACTTCCTTGGAGGTTGGCCTCATCCTTTTTCAAAAGGTTCAATCTCCTTGCAAATTCATTCATTACTCTCGTTAGAACGTTTTTAAAGGCTGTCAAATGTGTTCCACCTTCGATGGTATTTATGTTGTTCACATAGCTTCTAATACTTTCATCGTAAGAATTAGTGTATTGCATCGCGAGTTCCACAATAGTGCCCTCCGCTTCACCCGAGATGTATATAATATCCTTGTGTATTGGTGTTTTTCTAGTGTTGAGATGTTTGATGAATTCTACTATTCCTCCCTCATAATGGAAAGTGTGTTTTTCGCTATTTCTTTTATCTATGAATTCTATTGTCACTTTCGGGTTCAAAAAAGCAAGCTCTTTGAGTCTTGACATGAGGATATCTGTATCAAATTCAGTTGTAGTAAATATTGAGGAATCTGGTTTAAAAGTTATCTTGGTGCCAGTTTTCTCGGTTTGCCCTACTATTTCTACAGATGTTACGGGTACCCCTTTTTCGTATCTCTGCCTATATATCTTTCCATCAGACCAGTAGACAACAGCCTCGAGAAATTCTGAAAGTGCGTTGACAACTGAAGCTCCTACACCGTGCAACCCACCACTTATCTTGTAACTGTCTTTGGAAAACTTTCCACCCGCATGTAAAGTTGTCATAACTATTTCAAGAGCGCTTCGCTTTTCTTCAGGATGGATATCCACGGGTATACCTCTGCCATTGTCTTCAACTGTAACTGAACCATCTTCATTTAACGTGACTTTTATATAATCACACGTACCAGCTAAAGATTCATCTATACTGTTGTCAACTATCTCGTACACCAAATGATGTAAACCGCTTTTTCCAGTTGAACCGATGTACATTCCTGGTCTCTTCCTTACTGGTTCCAAACCCTTTAAAACCTTTATATCTTTTGCCGAATATTTTTTATTTTCCACCTTTTTCACTCCTTCTTATCAATTTTATAGTTTTTACAGTATCTATGCCTTTGAGCATTAAATTCAGTTTTTCTAAGATTTCCCTTTGTCGCAAGATCAATTCACTGGCAAATATTGGGTCTTGATGAGCAATTTTCAATACTCCATCTTTCAACTCCAACGGCCAAGTTTTTTGGGCCAATATGCTTCCCACTATATTTTCCCAGTCATCCAAAATTATTTTAAGGAGCAATTTTTTAAAAAAATTATTTTGCTTTGCAGCTTCGTAAAAAATCCTATCGATCCGCACAAGACAATTATATCACGGAATAACTTTGAGATTCATGCATTGACAATATTGATTATAATGATTATAATGTTTAGTATCAATATAAACATTTGAGGAGGATGTGTTTTGTATCAGAAAATAGATCATTACTCTTCTGAACCCCTTTATCATCAATTGAAGGAAATACTGAGAAAAAATATTTTGGCAGGAATCTGGCAAGCTGGTCAGAAGATACCAACCGAGAAAGAATTATCGAGAATTTTTGGTGTTAGCAATGCAGTCGTGAGACAAGCTGTTTCTCTGCTTGTTGAAGAAGGATTTTTGATTAAAAGGCAAGGCAAAGGTACTTTCGTCGTTGATTCAAGAATCAGACAAGGTCCAAAGAAATTGACGAGTTTTACTGAAGAACTAATCACAAAGGGCTTTAAACCAGGGTCAACTATCATCGAAAAGGGTATAAAAGAAGCCGATGAAAAGATTGCAAATGCATTGAATTTGGAATTGAAAACCAGAGTTATAATGGTGAAGCGACTCAGGTTGATTAACAGCGAACCAATGGGAATACAGACTTTCTTCTGTCCCGAATATCTTGTGCCCGATTTTCTCGAAAATGATCTCACCCGTTCTCTGTATGAGCTTCTTGAAACCAAATATAAACTGAAAATCTTCGCAGCTGATGAAAAATATTATGCGACTATCCTCGATAAACATGAATGTAAACTCTTGAAAGTGAAATGGCCTTTTGCGGGATTCATAGTAGAAAGAGTTGCTTATGATTCCGCAGGTAATCCCATTGAATACACTGAATCAATCATAAGAAGTGACAAGTACTCAGTTCAAATCCACTTGAGGAAGTGAAAAGGTGAATCTGTTCGTTTCGGATATCGGAGGGACTAACTTAAGAGTAGCGATAGTTGATAGTGAAGGGGCTATACATTACAAGAAAAGATTTTCTACCCCCAAAGATCCTCAAGAGTTATTAAATACGATTATTTCAGAGTTTGAAAGGAATTACGATCGCTTTAAACTGGAATATGGTTGTATTTCAGTTGCTGGGGCAGTTTTCGAGGATGAATCGGTGTGGTTACCAAATGTTTTTGGAAATCAAAATTACAGATTGAAGGAAGAACTTCAAAAATCTTTAGGGATAGACATTTTCTGTATCGATGATAGAGTTGCTGGGTTATTAGGGGAGACCTGGAAGGGAAAAGCAGTTGATCATCGAAATGTGGGATATTTAGTAATTGGAACAGGAGTGGGACTCGGTATATTGGCTGATGGGAAGATTGTGAAAGGCTATGGAAATGTTGCTGGATCAGTAGGATGGATTAATATGGATGTCTTGAACATTTCAACGTCGATTAGTGATATCAACAATATTGAAAATTTCATTTCCGGACCAGCGATTTTAAGAAGGTTCAAAAGAATCTGCGGTGGGTTACCAAAAGGCGTAAAATCGATCTTCGAGCTCTATGAAAAAAATAAAGATGAATGTGTTCGAATGATTATTAAGCAAACTTCCATAGCCATCGGAAAATTACTCGCGATAATTGCCAATGTTTTAAATCCAGAATTATTAATCTTGGGTGGTAGTATCGGTGAAAAATGGCGATATTTCGAAAAAGAGGCGCTGAGAGTTTTTGAGTATGAGACGAGTCCTTTAGTGAGAAAGATCCGTATAGAAGTTTCTGAATTGGGAGAAAAAGCACAGATTTTAGGTTGTGTGAAATATATCATAGAACGAGTTAATTCATAGATAGTGTTAACTAGTAGTGATGATGATATTCAATGAAGCAAAAATAGCAGATAAATATTATTGAAGTCTTTGAAAAGTCTAAGAAGTAGTAGCAATTGAGGATAAAAGATCCCTCACATACGTTCGGGATGACAAATACGT
>Ga0136651_10000754_pt1 | contig 17845 bp, 16 predicted proteins | sample Mar14236cmmetaG_FD_94867 | JGI IMG/M metagenome (GOLD analysis project Ga0136651, IMG submission 94867) | Marine hydrothermal vent microbial communities from Guaymas Basin, Gulf of California to study Microbial Dark Matter (Phase II) - Marker... ... | reverse complement strand
CAATCTACTCCTCTAACTTAATGTGAAGCAAGAGATTGCTTCGTTTGTAACAGCAAGAAGAAAAACTCGCAAAGACATGTTTTTTGAATTCTGCTGAAAAACACTCAGTTATGCAGAACTCATCAAAAGAAAAAGGAATAATCATCTCCCTGCAACCTGTCATAGATAAACTGATAAAAAACGGATTTTATGTCGATGAAAAATTGTATGAGTTTATTTTGGAAATTGCTGAGAAGAATGTTTTAAATCGATAGATAATTTTTTCAAACTGGAAACTACTGAAGTGGTTGAGGTTTTGTGTGTCGCAGGATTCCCACAACTGAAGTTGTGGGTTTCTAACTCAAAATATAGCAAGTAATTAGCCCACAACTTCAGTTGTGGGAATGTAAATCTCAAACAAGATAAGAACCATTTCAATGGTTTATACAAAAAAGTAAAAGAGATAAACAATGCCCAACAACATCCTGATTTCAGGTTATCCCGGAGTTGGAAAAACAACTCTGATCAAAAAGATCATTGAAAATTTGAATTGTAAAATCGATGGTTTTTTCACGGAAGAAAAAAAAGAAGCAGGGAAGAGGACAGGATTTTTCATCACTGATTTTCACGGGAATCGGGAAATCCTGGCACATCTCGATTTGAAATCTCCATATCAAGTCGGTTATTATGGAGTTAATGTCAAAGCTTTTGAAATAATCGGGATTCCGGCTTTAACAAGAGCTTTGGAAAATGCTGATCTGATCGTAATAGATGAGATCGGGAAAATGGAGATGTTCAGCGAGAAATTTTGTGAGATATTGGACAATGTTTTTGATTCCGTAAAACCGGTTATAGCTACGATCAAAGCAAAAGATTGTAAATTAACAGCAAATTTGAAATCTCGTGAGGATGTGCAGCTTTTCCATCTTACCAGAAAAAATCGAAATGAAATGGTAGATAATATCCAAAAAGAAATCGAATTTCTCTTTCAAGTAATCCCAAACCTTCAAGGTTTGGCAAACCTTGAAGGTTTTACTAAATGAAAAAAATATTCATCATATTTATATTAACCTTTTTAACCTCGATCTTATTCCCAAAGACTTATGAACAGGTTTATACATACCGGGCAATCGAAGCCGACAGCAGATTATCAGCAAGAACGATTACATATCGGAATGTCGGGAAATTGTTGCTGGATGAAATTATCTCTGAACTTGAACCGGAGATCAATCTAAAAAAATATTCTCGTGAACAGATCAGGGCATTTACTTCTGATTTTATTGATCCTATTGAAATAATCGAAGAAGATTGGAATGGTGAGTCTTATTATTTAAAAGCTCAAACAGAATTGGATATCTTTGATCTTAAAAATGAATTTTATAATCTATCAAAAAAAAATCTTCAGCAATTGAAGGATGTTCAAGAAAAGAAAGAAAGATGTTTTCAGGAAATTGAAAAAATCCGGGAAAAATTTGTTCATTCCAAACCAGAAGAAGAAATTTTCAAATTAAGTGAAATCTATAAAGAGACCATTTCCAAAAATATTTATGAGTTTATTCCCTACATCGAAGGAAATGGAGAAGCTGCTGTTCAGATCGAACAAACAGACAGCATCAATTTTTTTCGGAAAAAAGTTTTCCTCATTGCTTTTTGTAAAAGTCTCCTCGATATTATGCAGAAAGTTAATATTCCTCTTTATGAGAGCGGTGTTTATAAATTTTTAACAGAACAGGAAATCGAAAAAAATCCGATGTTATACCAGACTGTGGTTACGAAATATTACGGAAATATTAAAGGTTTTGAGATCGGTTCATATCTTGTTAATGAGATGGTCGAAGATAATGAGAGCAATTCACGACAAGATTATTCTGCAGCTTTTATGCAAATGGAATATAAAAAATCAGTTTTTGTGGTCCGTTTATCAGAAGATGAGGGTGATGAATTATTGTATCCGGTTTTATTTATTGATTTTCCTGCTATCGAGAGGATCATTAATGTCGGTGAGGGTCATATTATTATTGATATTGGCGGATTGAAGATCAGGAGAATTTTTTTTCAAAAAGAAAAGAATTTATTAAAATGTTCGTTATCTAGTTTTATCAAAAATTAATTTTTCGTGTAAATTTTACTTTCAATTTATGACTTGCTTTTTTTGAAGAACAAAGATTAGTAAATTGATTAAAAACATAATTTGAAACAGGAAACGGGAATTTATAAAATTTAAATACAAAAATAAAAAAATCTCTGTGATCTCTGAATCTGTAGCTGACTTATAAATTCCAATACAGTAAATTAACTATTTGAGATTTACCAATATCTAAAAATAATTAAATCAAAATATATAGTAACATTTTTCTTGACACAAAAAGACTCCATTTTTTGAAAGTGTCCAATAATTAAGGAGGAATTCTATGGGAAAAGTTGCTATGACACTAAATGGTTCTGAAGCAAAAAACATTTATCCGGCTATAACAATTGCAGTATCAGCATTAGCCAGTGGAGATGAAGTACTTATTTTTGTTCTGCCAAGCGGATTACCGGTTTTTGTGGGTGATAAGATCGCAGAACTTAACAAAGCTGTACCGGAATTACCTGATCTTGAAGAAATGTTTGAAAGCTATCAGGCACTTGGCGGACGCATTCTTGTCTGTGAATTAGGATTTGAGGTTCACGGTTTAAAAGAAGAAGATCTAATTGAAGGTTGTGAAGTAGTTGGAGCTACTACATTTGTTTCTGAAGCGCAAGGTGCACAATTAACATTATCATTCTAATAAATAAAATAGGAGGAAATAATGGCTGTAAAAAATCTTGATTGTTTAGGACTTAAATGCCCTCAACCAATTCTTAAGGTTGTGGCAATGGTACCTACAATGGAAGCTGGAGATATCCTGGAAATAAAGGCAGATTGCCCTTCATTCCCGGTTGATATTAAAGCCTGGTGCGGTAGAACAGGAAAAACATTATTATTCTGCATGGATGACGGAACAGGAAAACATAGCGCTCAGATCCAGTTTTAATTTTATAAGGAGTATTCTATATAATACGAATGCTCCTTTTTTTCTATTTAAAAAAAAATGCGAAAAGAGTTGCATTTCTCATTTTGCAGAATTTGAAAAATAAATAGAGTTAATCCGTAAATTCATCTCCATTCCCTCTTTGACAAAGAGAGGGGAGAATGGAATAGCGTATTTGCTTTATCCATCGATGTTTCCTCTCTTTGTCAAAGAGGGATTAGGAGAGTTTGTTATAGAAAAAACATACTTTATAGATAGACTCTAAATTAATGAGGATAAATGGAAAAAACTGATTTTAAACCTCAAATAGTAGCATTCCTTTGCAATTGGTGTACTTATGCTGCGGCGGATCAAGCCGGAGCTTCTAAAACCGAGATATCTTCATCGATAAATGTGGTGCGTGTTATGTGTTCCAGTAGAGTAGATCATAATTTATTATTAACTACATACTTCAATGGAGCAGATGGCATTCTGGTTGCCGGCTGACATCCCGGAGATTGTCATTACCAGGTAGGTAATTATTATGCCCGCAGAAGATATGCTTTATTAAAAAAAGTATTTGAAGTCCTTAATATCGATCCCGAAAGAATTCAATTGTCTTGGATTTCTGCATCTGAAGGGAAAAGATATACAGAAATAGCCAACGATTTTTCAGAAAAAATTAAAAGAATAGGTCCCAATCCAATTAAAAAAGATACTCATATATAAATTTGAAATATTATAAAATAATGTTTATTTTCGTAAGACAAGTTGCTAACTTATCCAGGATATTAACCGGCAAGTTGTTTTACGAAAAAAGGAAATATGAATGAAAGCCTTTGAAAATGTTTTAGTAATCGGTTCCGGAATAGCCGGAATGGATGCCTGTCTAATGCTTTCCAAAGCTGGGAAAAAAGTCTATCTTGTAGAGAAGTTACCTATTACCGGCGGAAAGGTTATAAAAGATGAAGAGTCCTTTCCTAACCTTGATTGCGCAACCTGTCTCGTAGCTCCTATCCAGCAGGAAATCTTGCAGGATCCTAATATTGAAGTACTGACTTTGAGCAGTGTTGAGAAAGTAACTGGTGAACCTGGAAATTTAACGGTAACGATCAACAAAAAAGCTCGTTATGTCAGTCTGGAAGCGTGTCTTGGCTGCGGAATGTGTTATCCAGTTTGTCCGGTTGTTTTAAAGAACGAATGGGAAGAGAACCTGATGGACAAGAAAGCGATTTATGTTCCCTGTTCCGGTTCGTTGCCGAATGTTCCTCGTATCGATCCGACTCATTGCCTGCAATTATCGGGAAAAGAAAATTGTTCCAAATGTGTGGAAGCCTGTATGTTCGCTGCGATCGACCTGACCCAGAAAGATGAGAAAATGGAAGTAAAAGTTGGGGGAATAATTGTGGCTACAGGTTTTGATACATATGATGTCAGCGGAATGCAGAATTTAGGTTATGGGAAATATCCCGGAGTTTATACTGCTTTCGAGTTTGAACGACTTTTTGCTTCCAATGGTCCGACTGAAGGAAAACTTGTTTTAAGAGATTCGGAGAAAGCTCCTGATTCTGTTGCTATCATTCATTGTGTAGGCAGAGAAAAAGTTGGATATTGCTCGAATGTCTGCTGTATGTCTTCTTCCAAGCATGCTCATTTTATAAAACATAAACTTCCCGAAGCAAAGGTTTATAATTTTTATTCTGATATTTGTGTGATCGATAAGACTTACCAGAAGTTTTATGCAGATGTGAAATCTCATTCTTCCGAATTTGTTTTTTTGGCAGACAGGGAAAAAATGAATATCAAAGAAACGAACGGGAAGTTAAAAATTTCATATATAAATAATAAAAATAAAGAAGATGCTTTAGTTGTTGATATGGTGATTCTGGAGAGTGCGATTACTCCTTCAGATGGGGTGGAGGAACTTGCCAAATCACTGGGAATAGATCGTGATCCCTATGGATTTATTGCAGCTCAGTCTTTCCGGTTAGGGTCAGTGGCAACTTCCAGACCGGGAATTTATGTTGCCGGTTGTGCGGAAGGTCCGAAAGATATTCAGAATTCCGTTATCCAGTCGGAAGCTGCTGTTGCCGGTATTCTTTCGCTGTCCGGAAGATAAAATTTAGGTGGATTTATGAATGAAAAAATCGGAATTTATGTTTGTGAATGCGGTCCGAATATCGCTGATCGTGTTCATATAGATACTATCATCGAGGAAATTTCCAAACTTGAGGATTATAAGGATAAAGAATTAGTCGTTAAAAAACATAAACTTTTATGCTCGAATGAAGGTAAGCAATTTCTCGAAGATGAAATTAATGAAAATAAATTAACTCATCTGGTATGTGCTGCCTGTTCTCCCCGCGATCATGATTCGACCTTTATCGGAGTTTGCAAGAAAACTCATCTCAATCCTTATATGTATAAGATCGTGAATATTCGGGAACAATGTGCCTGGATCATTCCGGATAAAGAAGAAGCGACTCGCAAGGCAATTCAATATATTCATGCTGGGATGGATCGAGTTTTATACCAGGATCCGCTTTTTGAAAAGCAGTTGGACAGCACTCCTGATGTTCTCATTATCGGTGGTGGAATTGCCGGATTGGAAGCAGCTCTTACTCTGGCAAGTAATGATAGAAAGGTTTTCCTCATTGAAAAAACAAATGATCTCGGCGGAATAACTGCACATTTAAAAGAGATCATGCCAAGACAGGGAATCAGTTTGAATATTCTGCACCAGAAAATCGCAGAAGTTAATGAGAACGAAAATATCAAAGTGATGACAAATACGGTTTTGGACAAGATCGTCGGTTTTATGGGGAATTTTGAGATTGAGCTGAAAGACACAAACGATAAGAGCGACTCGATTGAATTATTAGTGGGAGCTGTAGTGGTTGCTAACGGATCTGGAATTTTTAATTCTAAAAGCCTGAAAGAATTTAATTATCAAAGCGATGATGATGTTTTAATTTCCTCCGAATTGGAAGTAATGTTATCCAGAGAAGGAAAAATTGCTTTGAAATCCGGGAAACAACCTGCATCTGTTGGTCTCATTCATTGTGTCGGCAGGAAGGAAGTTGGATATTGCAGTAAAGTTTGCTGTAATTATATGCTGAAAATTTCTCATTACCTGAAAGAACAATCATCAAAAATAAAAATAACACATTATATAAAAGACTTGTGTCTTCCTAATAAGGAAGACCAGCAATATTATGAAAAGATCAAAGAGAGTGGTGTCGATTTTGTACGAATTACAGACATTGCTTTGAAGGGAACAATCCTTGATTTTACTGAAATTAGTGGTGAGAAGAAACAGGGAAAACATGATCTGGTAGTTCTTGCTCCGGCAATGATCCCAAGTGCTGATGCGAAAGACCTTTCCGAGCTTCTTAGTATCGACCTGCATGAAACCGGATTTTTCCAGGAAGCACATTTGAAGATCAATCCTGTTTCCACTAATTCCGATGGAATTTTCATCATCGGTTCTGCGCGTGGACCATGCAGCATTACCGATGCCATTATGCAGGCAAAAGCTGCTGCCGGGAAAATATTCACGCAGTTGATCCCGGGACAGAAAATAATTCCGGAAGTGATGGTTTCGGAGATTTTAGAAGCATATTGCACCGGATGTCAGACCTGTCTGCAAGTTTGCGGATACGGAGCCATCTATTTTGATGAAGATAAAGGAATATCTGTTGTTAATGAAGCGATCTGTCGTGGTTGCGGAAATTGCGTTGGCAGTTGTCCTTCCGGTTCTATCAGGACAAGACATTTTACTAATCCGCAGCTTTATCAGGAAGTTAAAGAAGCAGTCAGGTAAAATTCCAAATGACAAATAATAAATATCAAATAAATAACAATAACCAAAATTACAAATTCAAAACGGAACAAAGCATCGGTTCGTTTGTTATTTTGATATTTGTAATTTATTTGTCTTTTGGGATTTGTAGTTTGAGATTTATTTGTTTTTTATGATTTGTTATTTGTAATTTTAAGAAGAGGAGAATTAATGACGGAAGTTTCTAATAAAGATGGATTATCAATTCGCAACCAAATCAGGGATTTCTTTAAACAAGCAGTTGAGAAAGGTATTTTCGATGCAGTTTTAATGCCGATGCTTGTTCCGGCAAAAGATTCTTATGCCTGGATTTTGAGCAAAGATAAAAATCTGTTCGAGGACTTTAATCCGCTTGCTCCGATCATGCCGGTAAATGCTGCCAAAGCTCTGAAAAGATATACTCGTAAAGGAAAAGGAAAATTTAAGATAGCAGTCTTAATGCGACCTTGTGAAATTCGAGCAACTATTGAATTATCCAAATTGAAGCAGATCAATTTAGCTGATATTATTCTCTTAAGTTATGATTGTCCCGGAGCTCTTCCCATGCAGGATTATATTTCCGATCCGGAAAAAGGGGAGCAGGTTTTCAATAAAATTCTAAATGAAAAAGATTGGAATTCAAAGGATATTAAACCTGTTTGCCAGATCTGTGATAAATTCTCAAATTCTGCAAGTGACATTCATTTTGGATTTGATGATGGGAAAATATTATTTATATCCAACAATGAAAAAGGCTCTGAAATTTTAAAAAATCTCGAAATAGAACGATCTGAAAATCTTAATAAATGGGAAAAAAATATTGCAGTTGTTAAGAAACAAAGAGAAAAGAATAAAACCGAATCTTATCGAACAATCAGTTCCATGGTTGATGGTTTTTCAAATTTGAAAGAAACATTTGCAAATTGCATTGGTTGTCATAATTGCCAGAGTTCATGCCCGATCTGTTATTGCCGTCAGTGTTATTTCGATACTTCTGTTTCCAAACCGAATTCCGATTTAATATTGATCAGAGCAGAGAACAAAGGAGGATTGGCATTTCCTCTCGATAGATTGATGTTCCATACCGGCAGAATGTCTCACATGAGTCTTTCCTGTGTTTCATGTGGTTTATGTTCCGATGCATGTCCCGTGAATATTCCTGTTTCCAAGATTTTCAGTTATGTTGCTTCTAAAACTCAGAAGACTTTTGATTATATTGCTGGTGAAAACATCGGTGATGCACTTCCAATGCGGGATTATAAATTGGATGAACTGGGAGAACTGGGTAAACTTGTGAAAAGTGCTGAACCGGGAGGAGAGACATCATGAACAAATTATTAACGATCAATAAAGAACCTGAAATAGCCCTCAAAGAATTTTTACATTTCCTCCTGGAAAAAAAGAAAGTTAGTGGGATATTTTCATTAAGGAAGATCAATGATAAAGGCTCAGTAGATTACGGCTTGATAACGGATCAGGAAAATCTCGATGAAATTGCTCCTTTAATGCCTTTAATGCCGGCAAATGCAGGACAAATCCTCTCTCGCTTCACTCCTCTCGAAAAACCAATCGCAGTTGTGACCAAACCCTGTGAATTCAGGGCATTTATCGAACTTGCGAAAAGAGAGCAGGGAACACTTGACAATTTCCTGCTGATCTCATCTTCCTGCAGCGGTGTTTTCCCGATAAAAATGAATGCTTCAGGAGAAATCGAAAAACATCTTCCGGATTATTGGGAAGCTGCAAAAAAAAGTGAAATTCATCCTGAAATAAGACCGACCTGCAAAGCTTGTGAACATTTTGCTCCCGAGAATTCCGATATTCTGATCTCGCTCGTGGGAGAAGATCAGAAAACTTGTAAAATGTATCTTCATTCGGAAAAAGCTGTGAAATTTGCAGAAGGTTTTGATGCACAAGTTTCTGATGAAAAATTTGATCTTTCCAAACTTGATCCGCTACTAAAAAAACGAAAATTAGAAAAGGAAAATCTTTTTTCTCAAATAGATAATTCTCAAACAAAACTCGATGGTCTGATCGATATTTTCGGGAAATGTATCGGATGTCACGGCTGTAACAGCGTTTGCCCGATCTGTTACTGCACGCTTTGCGATTTTGATTCTTTTAATTTTGATTATAACACTCCGATTTTGGAAAGAGAATTGGAACAGAAAGGTGCGATCAGACTTCCACCGGATACTCTTTTTTTCCATCTTGGGAGACTTTCCCATATGAGTTTTTCCTGTGTTGCCTGCGGTCAATGTTCCGATGTTTGTCCTGCTGATATTCCGGTAGCTGCTGTTTTCAAGAAAACAGGAGAACAGGTTGCAGGTTTATTTGATTTTGTGCCAGGAAGGAATGTGGAAGAAGAAATTCCGGTCATGATCTATAAAGAAGAAGAATTTGAGGAATTGGGGAAATGAAGATGAAATTCAAAATAACAAAATTCAAATAAATAACAATGATCAAAATATCAAATTCAAAACAAATCGAAGCATCGGTTCGTTTGTTATTTTGATATTTGTATTTGGAATTTATTTATTTTTTGGGATTTGTTGTTTGTGATTTTTAAGGATAAAGGAAATAATTTATGAAAAAGGACTTCTCACCAAAAATCGTCAGTTTTTTATGTAAATGGTGTTCCTATACTGGAGCAGATCTGGCCGGGATCAACAGGATGCAATATCCGACTGCGATCCTTCCCATCAAAGTTATGTGTTCCAGCAGGATCGACCCTGTATTTTTGATCAAATCTTATTTGCGCGGAGCAGACGGTGTTCTGGTCGGTGGTTGACATCCCGGAGATTGTCATTACCAGGTTGGTAATTATCATACTCGCAGAAGAATGGCGATCGTCAAAAAAGTCTTTGAATCGTTGAATCTTGATGATGGAAGATTTAGGTTGACCTGGATTTCTGCTTCCGAAGGACAGAAATTTGCTCAAGTCTCAACCGAATTTACAGAAATGATTCAAAGTAAAGGTGAAAATCCAACAAAAAAGAGGATTTTTTTGTAAGGTTGAGGAGACCTTGCGAATGGTCGAGGTAAAATCTTGAAATTCTTTCAAATAAACAATCAAGATTATGAGACCTTCGCAATGGTTAAAATCGGTTCAACTGATTCAACTATTTCAACCATTCCGAAGGTCAAGCAAGGAGAATTTCTCTGGCAGAAACCATTCGGAAGGTCAGATAATAAAGGATAATTTATGAGTTTAAAAAGCAGATCAGTAATGGTCGTGGGAGCAGGAATAGCTGGAATCCAGGCTTCTCTCGATCTGGCAGAGATGGGTTTAAATGTTCATCTGATCGAAGAATCTTCTACTATTGGCGGGAGAATGCCGCAACTTGATAAAACTTTTCCGACGAATGACTGCTCCATGTGTATCCTCGCTCCTAAAATGAGCGAATGTGCCCGTCATCCCAATATCAAGATCCATATTAAATCAACAGTAAATTCGGTTATGGGAAATCCCGGAGATTTTACGGTCGAAGTTATTGAACATGCGAAGTATGTTGATCCTGAAAAATGTGTTGCGTGCGGGCTTTGTGAAGAGAAATGTCCGATCAAACTCAATGATGAATTCGATATGGATCTCCGTAAACGAGGAGCTATATCCCGTTATTTCCTGCAGAGCATTCCTTCCGAATATACGATCGATAAAAATCACTGTCTTTTCCTGACCAAAGGTGTTTGCCGGATTTGTGAAAAAGTCTGTCCGGCAGGTGCGATTAATTTTGCTGATAAAGATAAAAACCTGAAGATCAAAGTTGGGGCTGTTATTCTTGCTTCCGGGATCGACGCTTATAATCCGATCCATATCGGTCAGTTTGGATATAAACGCTATAAAAATGTTGTTACTTCTCTTGAATTCGAACGGATGCTTTCTGCTTCCGGTCCTTTTATGGGTCATGTCAAAAGAGCTTCTGACGATAAAGAACCGAAAAGTATTGCTTTCATCCAATGTGTTGGTTCCAGGGATGAAAGTATCGATCATGACTATTGTTCGTCTGCTTGCTGTATGTTCGCCATCAAAGAAGCGATAATCTGCAAAGAACATCTGAAAGGACTGCAACCTTCTGTTTTCTATATGGATATCCGGGCTTTTGGAAAAGATTTTGATAAATATTATGAGAAAGCAAAATCTCAATACGGGATCAAATTCATTAAATCAAAAGTATCGGAAATTAATGAGTTACAAAATGGGAATCTGAATTTAAGGTATGTTCTGGAAAACGGTAAACTTCAATTTGCAGAATTTGATATGGTTGTCCTTTCTGTTGGATTACAACCGAGAAAAAATTCATGGGAACTTGCTGAACGACTCGATATTAAAGTGAATGAATACGGTTTTTGCCGTTCAGATGCTTTTACTCCTCTCCGGACTTCAAAGGAAGGAATTTATGTTTGCGGGGCTATGAACGCTCCCAAAGATATTCCGGAATCTGTTATATCAGCATCCGGAGCCGTTGCTGAAGCAGTTAAATATTTAAGGCTGGAAAGGCAGGAAATTACCGAGAAAAAGGATGCTGTTCCGGAAAAAGATGTAATTGGAGAAAGACCTCGTATCGGAACTTTTATCTGTCATTGCGGGATCAACATTGCCGGAGTTGTGGATGTCAAAGATGTGGCTGAATATGCTAAAGGTCTTCCCAATGTCGAACATTCAGAAGATTTGATGTATGCCTGCTCCCAAGATTGTATGAATACGATCAAAGAGAGAATAAAAGAACATAACTTGAATCGGGTAGTAGTTGCTGCCTGCACACCCAGAACTCATGAGCCGCTTTTCCGGGAAACGATCAGTGAAGCGGGCTTGAATCCTTATCTTTTTGAAATGGCAAATATTCGCGATCAATGTTCATGGGCACACATGAACGAACCGGAACTGGCAACTGCAAAATCCAAAGATCTGGTGAATATGGGAGTTGGAAAAGCTCGCAATCTTACACCTTTAAAAAGACTTCCCATCTCGATAAATCCCAAAGCCCTCGTGATTGGAGCAGGACTTTCCGGAATGACTGCTGCTCAATCTCTGGCAACTGCCGGTCATGAAGTATATCTTGTTGAGAGAGAAGAAGAACTTGGTGGAAATCTCAGAAATATTTATTTTAATTTTGGCAAAGATCCGCAAAAATTACTGCAAGACTTTATCGAAAATGTTTCTAAAAACAAATTGATCCATGTCTTTAAAAATTCCGATATTCAAAAAATAGATGGCTATGTCGGAAATTTTAAAACTACAATTAAAAATAAGACAACTAAAAAAGAACAAGATTTTGAACACGGAGTTGTAGTCATTACTACAGGAGCCGAAGAACATAAGACAAAGGAATATCAATATGGAAAATCAGGAAGGATCATAACCCAGGTTGAGTTTGAGGAAATCCTTCATAAAAAGGAATTTCCGGAAGGGAAACCGAAGAATGTAGTGATCATTCAATGTGTCGGTTCTCGTGAGCAGGATCGCATGTATTGCAGCCGAATTTGCTGCACCAAAGCGATTAAAAATGCTCTTACTCTTAAGCAATTAGTCCCTGCTGTAAACATTTACATAATTTACAGAGATATAAGAACTTATGGTTTTAGAGAAAAATACTATTCCCAAATTCGTGATCAGGGAGCTATGTTTATAAATTATACTCCGGAAAGTAAACCGGAAGTTAAACTTATTGATAAAGTCGATCCAAACAGCAGGCTTAAAGTTAATGTGTTCGATCCGATCATTGACAATGAAGTAGAAATTGAAGCTGACCTTTTAGTTCTATCAACAGCAGTAGATGCACGCCCGGAAAATATCGATTTAGCACGAATGCTGAAAGTTCCTTTGAATGCTGACGGAATGTTTCTGGAAGCTCATGTCAAACTTCGTCCTGTCGATTTTGCCACGGATGGAGTTTTTGTCGCGGGACTTGCCCATAGTCCAAAAGATATGGATGAAAGCATGATGCAAGCCAAAGCTGCTGCCAGTCGAGCATTAACCTTCTTGAACAAAACGGAGATTCTCGCGGAAGGTACGATTACCGAAGTTAATGAAAATCGATGTACTGGTTGCGGTTATTGTGAAGAAATTTGTGCTTTTAATGCTATCGAAGTAGATTTGGAAAAGGAAATTGCGGTTGTAAACGAAGCTTTGTGCAAAGGTTGCGGAGCTTGTGTTGCTGCTTGCAGGTGTAGTGCTTTGGATTTAAGAGGATTCAGCAATGAGCAGCTTTTCTCTACTTTTGAAGCTTTGGATCTGGTCGATGTTTTGGGAAAATAAAAGCAGCGAACAAAACGAACAAGACGAACAGAATAAAATAATTATTTCTGAAAATAGGCAAGATTTATGTTATAAAAGCATGGTAAATTTTAATTGAGAATTGAGGAAGTTTATATTTGTTCATAAATAATAAAAGGCGATGAATAAAATTTTAAAACAAAAAGTTCGTTTTGTTAGTTTTGTTCGTTGCTAAAAAAATTCGGAGAAAATATGAAAGATTGGCAGCCTAAAATTCTGGCTCTTTTATGTAACTGGTGTTCTTATGCAGGTGCGGATCTGGCAGGAGTTTCCCGCATCCAGTATCCGCCCAATGTTCGGGTCGTCCGGATTCCTTGTTCGGGAAGAGTCGATCCATTATTCATCATGAAAACTCTTCAAAGCGGATTCGACGGTCTTCTCGTTTCCGGCTGACATCCCGGAGATTGTCATTACCTGTCAGGTAATTTTATCGCTCGTAGGCGTTATGCTACGATAAAACCTTTATTGGAGTATATTGGGATAGAACCGGAAAGAGTTCAATTCTCCTGGATTTCTGCCGGGGAAGGTGAACGATTTGCCGATGTAGTCACGAAAATTTCTAATGAAGTTAAAAAAATTGGTCCTGCCAAACGACTTGTCAAAGGAGCAAAATAATGCTGCCGGAATTAAGAGATAAGGTAAAAAAACTTCTTCAAGAAAAAAAAGTTGATTTAGTGATCGGATGGCAAAAAGGTTCATTACCATTGACTTCCACACCTCTATTTATGAAAACCGAAGATGATGTCGATAAATTGATCTTTGATCATACCTGTAGAAATAATTTATCGGTTTATCTAACCAAAGACAAACGGAAATTAAGAAAAGAATTCAAGAAGATCGGGATCATAGTTAAAGGTTGTGATGCCAGATCAATTGTCCTATATACGGTTGAAAAACAGGTAAAAAGAGAGAACATCTTTATTATTGGAGTTCCCTGTCAGGGAATTATCGAGAAGAAAAAAATAAAACATCAGGTTGATGATCAGGAAGTTTTAGAAACGAAAATTATTGATGATAACATTTTATTGAAAGGTCGCAATTTTGAAAAATCTGTTCCTTTAAAAGAAATTCTTTGTGATTCCTGCCTTTCCTGTAAATATCCCGATGCTCCCGTGTATGACTTGTTTATCGGAAAAGCCAGGAAAGAAGTAAATGTAAAAAATGAATATCAAGATGTGATCGATTTTGAAAAAAGATCAGCTGATGAGAGATGGAATTATATCACTGAAGAATATTCCAAATGCATCAGGTGTTATGCCTGTCGAAATGTTTGTCCCTCCTGCTATTGCAATGAATGTTTCGTTGATAATAATGATCCGCAATGGATCGGGAAAACTCCGGAAGTTACGGATTCTATCATTTTCCATCTGATCAGGAACTTACATGTTGCCGGCAGGTGTGTCGATTGCGGAGCTTGTGTTTCTGCCTGCCCGGTTGATCTTAATCTGCGCATTTTAAATAAAAAAGTGGAAAAAGAGATAAAAGACAGGTTTGATTTTACTGCCGGTCTCGACATCAATGAAAAACCGGCAATGGCGACTTATTGTGAAAATGAAAAGCAGGATTTTATTCAGGGATAAATTAAGCAAGACTTGAGTTGTAACGACCGCAGGGAGTGCGACTTAAGAATTGCGACATTTGAGATTGTTCTCGAGTCCGATTTCTTGCTGTCCATTACTCACAAATCTGGAAGTTGTTTCCAGTAAAGGACTTAATGAATAGAAGAATATCTATGAAATTAAAGTGTTTCCCTACCTGAAGTTGGGGGTTATAGATTGTGATATTTAATGATCAATAACCCACTCCTTTAGGTGTGGAAATCGAGATACAATAAAGATGTGTATAATGGACAGATCTTCTCAGAATAGGTTTGAGGTGAGGTTTAGATTGTTCTCAACTCGCACTTCGTAGCAAGTCGAGTCCGATTTTTTCCTCTCCTTTTAGAAGAGGATTGGGATAGGGTAAAAAAATATGATAAAAATAAAAAAAAGTAACTTTGAGAATTTTATTAAATATCTAAAAAAAGATTTCTGTGTATATGCTCCGGTAAAAGTAAGTAAGAAATATGCCTTTAAAAAGATCGATTCAATCGAGGAAATCGAGAACGATTTATTGAATGTTGATAAATCTCCTAAAGAAATCTTCTTTCCGCAAGCAGAAGTTCTTTTCCAATATACAGAAGAAGGTATGAAAGTTCCTGAAAGGAAAGAAAAACCTTATGCTATCTGGGGAATGAGAAACTGTGATACAAAGAGTTTTCTGATGCTCGATAAAGTTTTTGGGAATGCTCATCAGATTCCTGATAAAGACATGTATAAAGATCCATACTGGATTGAAAAATATAATACTTCCGTAGTTTTTAATATTGCCTGCAACGAGCCTGCTTCAACTTGTTTCTGTAACTGGTTTAATGGTGGTCCTTTCGAGAAAAAAGGTTCAGATGTTTTCGTTGTCGATACAAAGGATTTTTATTTTATGGAAGCTGTCAGCGAAAAAGGGAAGAAAGTTTTAGATAAATATGATAAAACTGAAGAAGCTTCTGCAAAGGAGCTTGCGGAAATATCCAAAATGCAGGCAAAAGCAGAATCTTATCTTTCAGAAAAAATTGATATTTCCAACCTGTTTGATAAACTTTCCAAAATCTGGGATGAACCGATCTGGGAAGAAATCAGTGAAAAGTGTGTAAATTGCGGAGCGTGTGCTTTTGTCTGTCCAACCTGTCACTGTTTTGATGTTACGGATGAAGGGAAAAATGAGAAGGGGAAAAGGATTCGTCTCTGGGATTCATGTATGTTCACATTGTTCACAAAAGAAGCTTCCGGTCATAATCCGAGAGCGATGTCAGTTCAGCGTTTTCGTCAGAGAGTGATGCATAAATATAATTATTTTATGGATAATTATGAGGAGCATCTCTGCACAGGCTGCGGAAGATGTGTACTCGTTTGCCCGGTAAATGTCGATATTCGGGAAGTTATAAAAAAAATTCTGGAATATAAATTATGATAATTATCAGTTTGGCAGCAGACTCATATTTTTATCATCGTTCCCAAAGTCCTCTTTGGGAACACAAAACATTACTAATCAGGGGATTAGTAACAATGAAAAAGCATTACCAATCAGGGGATTGGTAACGATGGATTATAAAATTTAAAGGAAATTCAGATGGAAAATACTTATATTCCCTTTCCCATGAAAGTTGAAAAAATTATTGATGAGAATCCCGATAGATCACTCAAGACTTTCGATCTTTCTTATGTGAATAATGCAGATAAATTTGATTACCTTCCGGGACAGTTCTGTGAATTTTCCATATTAGGAAAAGGTGAATCGCCCTTTGGAATAGCATCTTCTCCAACAGAAAAAGATATATTGAAATTTACCGTGAACAGAACCGGTTCCGTTACCAATGAAATCCATTATTTAAGAATAGGTGATATTGTCGGTATTCGCGGACCTTTGGGAAACTGGTATCCGGTAGAGAAATTCAAAGGTGGAAATATCGTCATTATCGGTGGTGGATTCGCTTTCACGACCTTAAGGTCTCTTTTAATATATCTTCTCGAAAATCGTGATGATTACGGAGAAATAACTGTCATATACGGAGCCAGAAATCCGGATTTGTTGATCTATAAAGAAGAACTGAAAATATGGGATAAAAGAGATGATCTGACCTTACATCTGACGATTGATACTCCGGTTGACAACTGGAAAGGACATTGCGGATTTGTCCCGACCATAACCAAAGAAGTTGCTCCTGATCCGACATCGTGGGCTGTTGTCTGCGGACCTCCGATCATGATCAAATTCACTCTTCCTGTATTAAAAGAAATCGGATTCCCGGATAAAAAGATTTATACTTCGCTGGAAAGAAGGATGAAATGTGGAATAGGTAAATGCGGAAGGTGTGGTATTGGATCGAAATATGTTTGTATCGATGGTCCTGTTTTTTCTTATGAAGAATTAAAAAATATCCCGGAAGCGTTTTAGAATTGAATATTGCAAATTGAATATTTTTTTCGTGAAATTTGTGGATAATTAAGGAGTTATTTATGGATAAAATTATTTTAAATGAAATGGACGCTAATTTTAAAAACGAAATTGCATCTCAACCCGGAGCGGAACATTTTCAAAGATGTTTCACCTGTGGAACCTGCACAGCCTCCTGTCCGGTGGCAGAAGTTAATGAAGAATACGATCCGAGAAGGATCATCAGGATGTGCATTCTGGGAATGAAAAAGGAAGTTCTGTCTTCAGATCTTTTATGGATGTGTTCAAGGTGTTATACTTGTTATGCTCTATGTCCGCAGGGAGTTAAATTTACTGATGTGATCGAAGTGCTTCGAGATATGGCAATGAAAGAAGGATATGTAACCAAAGATAGATACAAGGAATCTCGTGAACTCGATAAATTTATTCAGGAATTAAGATGTGAAATGATAAATCAGAAGATCCATCCTGATGATAAAAAAGATAAAAAAGTGAAAGAAATGGTAGAAAAAGAATTAAAAATAAAATGGTGAAAGATGGAATACGGATAACACGGATTAGACTGATGATCACGGATAAAAATTAATAACGGAAAAAGAAAAATTATTTTCTCTGTGTTCTCTGTGTCTCTGTGGCAAAAATAAACTAAAATGTAATAAAAAAAACGAAGGAGGAAAAAATGCAAGTAGATCAAACATTGGATTGTAAAGGACTTAGTTGTCCGATGCCGATTATCAAATTGGCAAAAGCAGTTAAGAAAATGAACAGCGGTGAAGTTCTGGAAATGAT
>Ga0136651_10000749_pt1 | contig 17894 bp, 24 predicted proteins | sample Mar14236cmmetaG_FD_94867 | JGI IMG/M metagenome (GOLD analysis project Ga0136651, IMG submission 94867) | Marine hydrothermal vent microbial communities from Guaymas Basin, Gulf of California to study Microbial Dark Matter (Phase II) - Marker... ... | reverse complement strand
GGGGCTACCAAGACGAGCTAGAAGAAGGTGGTTATGCCAAGCTCAAGATTGAGCCCAAGACTTACCGCAACGCAGAAGAGTTCAGTGCTCAGGCGAACCAAATAGAACCAGTCGATGTACCACTGAACCAATTTGATTATGTCAAGGGTGCAAACGATAACATCCTATCGGCGTACGCACTAGAAATTGAAGACGAGATCACATCGATTGCTGATCCAGTGTATCGCGACGTAATGTGTAACGCCCTGCACCGTCTCGAACTCATGAGTGCCCTCAAGGGGTCTCCGTATGGTATCACTGGCCCAATGTCCTATAGGGGCGGGCTGCTAGTACATGTTGCACACTCCATGCGTCTGGCAAAGGTTGCAATCAATCAGGCCACTGAGCTAGAGATCCCGTTCAGCCCCTCGCTGGTCGTCGCTGGTTGTGCCCTCCGCAATATCGGGTGGCATACAACTACTCTATTTCAAGGCGATCACCTTAGGTCTCGTGACGCACACAAGATGACTGGTATCTATCGTGCGAGTGTTCGTTATATCGACCACCTCATGATGACGTGTGAAAACGATCTTGAAATCAAAATCTCTGAGTCTAAACGACACGCTCTAGAAAACATCTGTAACAAGCAGTCAGACGTGCTCACGCTTGAAGGCAAGATCGTTGCCTGTGCTGACAACATGGCAGACGTACTAGACTTTAGTGTTACTCCTCTACAACGTAAAGCAAACGGGAACTGGAAAGACGACCTGTTTGTTGGGCATCTTGCAAAATGAAGCTAAGAGTTAATATACATTCCGGCGTGTTCGGAGAAGATGGTCAATACCCAACAGAATGTTGGACTTGGACTGGACGTATCAGTCGTGACGGCTATGGATATTACGGTAAAGAATTAGCTCATAGGTGTATGTATAAAATATGGGTTGGAAGAGTGCCTAAAACAAAACATCTTGATCATTTGTGCCGTAACAGATCGTGTGTAAATCCATTGCATCTTGAAATAGTTACACCAAGAGTCAATATATTACGTGGCATAGGTGCTTGTGCTCAACACAAACGTCAAACACACTGCAAGCATGGACACGAATTCAATAAAGACAACACTTACACGAACAACAAGGGACATAGGGTTTGTCGAACGTGTGACAGATCACGTCCCAGGAGACGCCAAAATGCAAGGGCTTAATGAACTCCAAACTCAAATGGAAAACTGTGGTTCGTGCGATCTCTGTCGCACGAGGCACGCGGTGGTGTTCGGTGAAGGATCTACCGAACCACTAATCATGTTTGTGGGTGAAGCCCCCGAAGAGAGTGCAGACACTTCGTTTGTCGGACCTATTGACGATAAACTAAGTAGTATTCTCAAGTATATCGATGTCTCTCGCGATGAAGTTTACATGACAAATTCTGTTTTGTGCTCTACTCCAAATGGACGTAACCCCAGAGCAGAAGAACTAGAGTCATGTAAATGGCGATTAGACTTACAGATTAGTCTCCTTAAGCCACGACTAGTTATCTTGTTGGGAAAGATTGCTACTCAACAGCTTCAAAATAAGAAGGTGAAGGGTGCCCTGAGTCAGTACTTCACTGAAAACCTGACCGATCACGAAGACGGCTGGCTTCGCTACCGTGTTGGTGGTCACGAGGCCAAGGTCATGGTGAGCTATCACCCGAATTATCACTTGCGTTCGCCCAAGCGTGCGTACAAAACTACACTGCCACATTGGACGAAGGTCAAGAACTGGGTACAGAATGAACGACAAACTAGATAGTATGCGATACGCGGGCAAGGTGAACGTTGGGGCTATTGAACGCGGCTTCGAAGTTGCCCAGCCTGGAGTGACCACGCGAGAGATTGATGCCGCAATGGAGAGCTTTATTCGAGAGGCTGGCTGTACGCCTTCCTTTAAAGATTATCAGCCTGACGGATATCCGTCACCTTTTCCGGCGACTGCGTGTATTAGTCCTAATAGCGTGGTCGTGCATGGTATTCCTGGTGATTATGTTTTAGAGCCAGGAGATCTTCTCACGATTGACGTAGGTACCGAATACAACGGGTGGCATGTGGATGCTGCACGAACTCGTATCGTGCCAGGAGTCATGAACGGCATACAAAAGAAGCGATTTTATGAAGCAACTGATCTTATTGAGGCCACGGAGGCAATCCTAGAGGCCCAGCTATCAGTTGTGAAGAATGAGTGTACTTTTTTACAGATGGTTCTTGCCGCTGAGGCTGCTGCTGATAGATATGGGGTCACAATTATGCCTCAGTGGGGTGGACACAGTATTGGCGAAAAGGTACACCTTCCTCCTTTTATCCCTAGTGCTATGCACAAGACTGTAAGTAAAATTAAACAAAGCATAGAAGAAAAACGGCTTGCCAGACAAACTTTAAAAACTGGCCAAACCATTTGTATTGAGCCCGTCGTTACTAAGGGGACAAACGATATCACTATTGACGAAGACGGTTGGACGATTAGACAAACGCAGCATTATCTTACGGCTCATACAGAAAGATGCCTGTTAGTTTTAGAAGATGGCTATGAAATTCTATCATAAGTAGAACCTAGCTAGTGTACTACTTGTATAACATGGGACGACAGCTACAAAACGACCTCACAAATAAAAGCTTTGGTCAGCTTTATGTTGTACAAAGAACCACTTCTACATCTAGTGCGATCACATGGGAATGTGTGTGCAAATGTGGCAATAAGACCACCAGAACAACCAGTGGTTTAATACATGCAAAGAGTACACCCAGTTGTGGTTGTTTGGGTAATCCTAAGAATCGTAAATATGCAACTGCCGCAGAGGCAACTATAGCGGCATTCCAAAGGCGATACCAATACGACGCAAAGAAACGTAATCTCGAATGGTCCTTAACACCTGATGAGTTTGAGCGTATAATTCTACAAGACTGTTATTACTGTGGTCAGCGGCCAACGCAAAAACAAAACGTCTATAAGAAATATGGTCGTAACGGTACAAGCTGGATTGATGAAGCTGATACACATGTGAATGGTATAGACAGAATGGATAACGCCATGGGGTACACAAAAACTAATTGCGTCCCTTGTTGTTCTCAATGTAATTATGCAAAAAGATCAACCCATAAGAATGATTTTTTAAACTGGATCAATAGAGTATATGAACACCAACATGAATGAAGAGCAAGACAAGATTGAAATCATCAAGCTAGGAGATATGGAAGCTGGTATACCTGCCACCGAAGAAGAGTTTGAAGAAGCTGTGACAGAACTACAGCAACCTGTACGCAATCCTATTATCACTCCGGGTGGTGATCCTGAGCGTTGGCCGTTGCTTGAAATGGCTTCTCAGCCATGTCAAATCCCTATCACTGCTGCCGATGAGCAGGCGATCATTGACATGGATGCAATCCTGGACGCATTAGACGAAGAGGCGGCAGGATTAGCCGCTGTACAGATTGGTTTTCCTCATAGGATTTTCTTACTGCGTAATGGTACAAACGAAGAAGGAAACCCTACCAACAACGTTTATGTTAACCCCAATGTTGTCGCCAAGAGTAAAGCAATCACCAAAGACGGTGAAGCGTGTTTATCTTTACCCGGTATGGGAGCTTTGGTTCCCCGCCCCAAGAGCGTTACTCTTCAATATTTTGATCTAGACGGTAACGTTCAAGAAGAAACATTTACTGGTTTTTGGGCTCGTGCAGTTATGCACGAAATGGATCACCTAGATGGTCAGCTTATTAGCAAGTATATTGAAGAACAAATGTCGAAACAGCCTAGTCGCACTAAGTTTGGCATGCGTATCACCCCTCATCGTACTAAAGTCATTGCACAGAGACGTGCAAAAAACAAATGTGCCCGTGCTTCACGGAAGAATAATCGGGCCAACAGGGGGTAAAACGTGCTCAAGAAATTTAACGCACCCACGCCAGTAAAGGGTCAAGAAGAATACGTCAGATGTATGCGAGAAAACGATATCACTATCTGTACCGGCATTGCTGGTACAGGTAAAACGTTTCTTGCTATTGCCGAAGGCGTAGAAATGATGGAACGTTCTCCAAAACGTGGTGGCATTAAGAGAATCGTAGTTATCAGACCCTATATCCAATCAAACACAGGTGAAAAGATTGGATCTCTTCCGGGTTCTTTGGAAGAAAAAGTATTGCCGTACGTAGAATCCATTAAGGATAACCTGCGTGCTTGTTTTAATAACGAACAAGACATTCAACAACTGATTGCTCAGAAGTTTGAATTTACGGTACTGAGCATGTGCCGTGGACGTTCGTTCAATAATTGCTTCGTAATTGTTGAGGAAGCACAAAACGTTCCTCTAGATGGCGGAGCCATGAAGATGATCTTGACTCGTATTGGCAAAGGAACCAAGATGGTTATTGCTGGAGACCTTGATCAGTGTGACATTGATCCATATAATAGTGCCCTTGCGGAAGCTGTTAACGTCTTGGATGATGTTCCGGGTGTTGGTATCGTAGAAATGGATGACATTGACACCGTGCAACGTAGTAAAATCGTCAAGGAAGTCCTTAAGGCGTATAAGAGACACGAAGAACATGGCTAAACGAGTAATTCAAGAGTGTGATTTAACCAAACAGGAATATGATCCTGATGAAACGGTTATCATTACCATTAAAAAGAAAGGAAAGACCAAAGGACGTACCTATGATCTCTCCCCTAGTGCCGCTGCAAAACTTGAACAACAGTTAGTAGCAGGTTCAGACGCCGCGTTGGGTAACGATTGGGCCTTCTTTAAGGTTCCTTCTAGTCCAACGCCTCCGCAACTAGACAACAACACCGTCTTTGGCGATCAAGCCAATGATGGTATTGAGGATGATTCTGATTTTGTAGCAGCCAAAAAGAAAGAGCTTCGTCAAGAAGGTATCATTGGCAGTGAGGAAGAAGAGAGGGAACTAGCTACTGGCCCCGTTAGCGAGGCTGTTGGTGCGGTTCAAAGTAAATGTTCGCACCTTAATAAAAGCGGTATTAAGGTGTCATCAGATCACAAAAAGTACCGCACCTGTAACTCATGTAACAAGACCATCCTGGAACACAGTTCCAAGGATAGGCAAGATTACATGAACACTAAAGCACCTAAGGGATAATAATATGGAAAGAAAAAAGTGGATTGTACCGGCAATTTTAACATTAATACTAGCTGGTAGTTCTATTAGCGGTTGTGTTTCAACCGAGAATGGAGAACAAGGTATCGAAGCTCTGGAAGGAATGTCAGAACTCGAATACAGCAAGTGGAAGCTGTACATTCAGCTTGGCGTCAAGGTTGGTGGCAATCTTCTACTAGAAGAAGGTGCCGTGACCGAAGAGGAACTAGACCTAGCTGCATCTGCACTTGAGTTGGTTCGTGATCAGTCGATCATCACTGGTACTCAAGGAGTAATTGGACCAGCACTAGAAGATGTTGGTCTGACTAGCTCAGAGATCCATGATCTACTGTCTATTCTAGAGCTTGAGCTTGCCTCTCGTGGTGCCCTTAGTTGGATCAACCCCGAGACTGGCTTGATTAAATTCTCTCCTCGTACGCAGGAACTCTTGACCGCTGTAGCCGACTCGCTGCGTGCAGCAACGCTGGTTAGCGGTGAAGAACTACGAATGTACGACGAACTACAAGCTGAGTAATGATTACTGTCTTCGTCAATGAAGACGGTTACTATGTAACTGGGGAGAACGTTGATGTGACTCGACGTTGCTCCCCAGCTTTAACTGTTCGTGGTGATCGTATCTTTCAAGTAATTCATCACGTATACAAAGTACTTTTCTTAGCTCTTTGTGAAATACGTGATATGAATATCAGGGATGACATTATGGTCTACAACGACAGTAGAATCGTTGATGAAATTAATGGTCTCGTAGAGCCGCTTGACACAACATGTGACGAATGGCTTAAAACATTAAATAGACATACCATTCCTAGCATCAAGTCCGTCGTGTTCTTTCGTAAGAAGCCCACGACTAATGTTAATACAACCGTAAATGATGCCCACACAAACATGTTAGTTGAACTCAGTGGGCCTGAACAACAAAAGATTGCCGAACGGGAAACCAAGCTCCGCGAGGCTCGTACTAAGAGTCGCAATCATAGACTTATAGATCGTCTTAAGAATGCTTGGTTTGGAGAAAACAATGGCTGATAAAAGTACTGACCCTGCCCAAACATTAGATCGTATCTTTCGTGAACGTCTAGAACAATTCGAGGTTCCTGCGGAGATTCGTGCCGAGCTTCGTAATGATATTCTTGCGTTCTTTCAACGTCCTGAAGTGAAACCATTTGGTGCCGCTGTAATGACTGTCGAAGCGAGCATGGCTGCTGATCAAGCTAGAAAAAACAAGACAACTCAGAGTCCTGGGACGAACACGCCCAAGATCATCTGAGTCTACTGATATAGAAATGGAAGAGGCGGCTGTTAGCCGCCTCTTTTTTATTATCCTTTACGCTCCATGCGTTCCAGCGTATCTTTCATCGCTTTCAAGCACCCAGTTAAGTCAGCCAACACACTTGTCTTATTCTTAACCAAATCGATGTAATCGTTGATCATCTCTTTTTGGTCAGATAGGTGAGAGGTATACTGTTCTTGCTGTTGTGCTTCTAGATTTTCGATACGTTTTTGAGCAGATTTGTTTGTACGTATCATAATTGTCAGTAGGATACCAAACGCTAATCCGGTAATACCATACTGTTCAATTAATGCCCCGACTATTGTTCCGGCAGACGGATCTACCTGTGCTAAAAACATCCACATATCTATGCTCCTTATAAAGCTGTAAGCGTTCCTCTTCTAACGCCAATCCATTCTATTAGAATATTGCATCTACGTGTTACTGCACGTACAGAATTACCACCAGGAGAATTAGATAAAGTCATAGTCATAGCAACAATATCTCCAGCGTTAGCATCAAACATACATAAACCATTTGCAGTGTTAAATTTAAGATTCGTACTATCATTCAAAATACACGAAGCATCACTACCAAGGATTGTTTTAGCATTAATTTTGATAGCAGCATCAACACGTTGACCTGTAGAACCAGAGGTTTTTTCAGCACTAGCCGCATACCAAAGTCTATATAAGCCTGGAACCAATATTTGTATATCATTTATAGAACTACTAATAAAGTGACCATCGGGAATGTTGTTGCCTGCTGATGTAAAATTAATATTGGTTGCAGATGTACTAAGTGTTTGATTGCTTGTATTGAAAAATTGACCTACACCAGAACCAACAGATACATTAATGATACCGGAGCCAGTATTAATAACAGGAATACCAATACCAAGCGATAATGCTTGTGCTTCAGCCTGTGATGTAGGTGTAGTGATGCCACCATGTAATGGTTCTTGACCATGTACAATCATATTAACATCACCAAGTTCTAAATCAGAAGATGGATATGTTAACAAGCCAGACATATTAATCTCAGCTTTATCACCATTGGTGCCTAATTTTAACTTATGATTACCGGCAGCAATCTGTAAATCTTGAGCACTATCAATAAAAATGGTTTGGCCATTATCATAGGCACGCTGAAGCGTGCCGGTATTGACAAACTCTATTTCATCAGATGCAATAACATCAATACTTATACCGCCGCCTTCTGTTAATGTAATATCTGCTTCAGTAGTAGGACTACCTACCTTGGCCCGAAGTGATCGAATGCCAGGAGCTTGCTCCTGAATCATCTGGAAAATCTGACCAGAATGAGGTATTGGATGGAAACCATCACTATTAGGACCGCCTGCTGCATCATAGTTTGGGCTCCAGTGCCACGCTTCATGACCTCCAATGCCGCCTAGTCTATACTCAAGCTGGCCACTTCCACCAAAGGGTTGTAGCTTAGTTTGACCGCCAGCTTGAGCGTTGACACCAGCACTAACGGTAACATCACCCGGCCCAGCACTCAGTGTTGTGTTACCACCAACTGAACTAGTGCCTAAATTGAAATTACCATTAGTAGCAAGGATTTGTATGTCATCAGTAGATGTAATATTGACGTTGTTGTCTGATGTAATGTTAACATCGCTACTGGCTCCGTTGGCATCAATAATAATACTTCCATTAACGGAACGTAAATTAATGCTAGCTTCAGATAGTAGATCTAGTAAACCACTTGACTTTAATTGTAATGGTAGACCATCAAGAGTTTGAATAACAACGTCTTGATTCTGAAACACTAAGCTATTTTTGAGTGCCTGTCCTAATCGTAAAGGAAAACTACGACCTCCATCAAAAGAGAATTCTAATGATGGAATTTGTCCCGGTGACAAAGTTTCAAATACAATACCAGATTCATCTCTTCCATTGAATCTTATGACGCCAGAAGTACCATGAATAGGATCATGGAACACTCCACTATTTTGATGGATGTGGTTAAAGGGACGAATTTCATCCCCAATAGGACAGCATGCAGTTTGATCAACACCAAGAGATGAAGATCCACTAGCTGCGGGCCAAATATCACCAATTACTCTAACCATATTAACAACCTAAAATAATGGCTTGTCCAGCTTGAGAAATATTGAATCCAATAGTAACCGTATTAGCATCAGTAATAATAATACTGTCTGGAAAAAGCATGTTAGGCGTGCCTTGAGCATCGAACACTTGGATACTAACGTTCGTAGTATTGAGGCCATGGGTAACTGTCCACGAAGTAGCAGCACCAAAGGATTCCGTGTAGCATCGAGCCACAGAGCCAACATCTGTGTTGGAAGCAATAGTCATTGTTTGTCCAACGATATCAACAATAATACCAGAGGCACCCACGACACTGATGGAACCTTGGATTGTAGTACCGTTGAAGTCTGTCAGTTCGTTGACCACGCTACCATTGAAGCCCTGGCTGGGGAAATCCCACAGTCCAGACAGACCAAGCTGATCAACAGCAAACTGAATCGGACTAGCGTTCGCAGTGTCAAAGATAGCTAGAAAGCCACTGCCTCCTGCGGAGGCAAGGTCGATATCACCAATTAAATCCGTATCACCAATGACGCCGACGCTACTAACGCCATTCGCACTGAGATTCTGGAAAGTCAAGCCGCCATCAACCGAGATTTGGAATGCACTAGCTTGCTGATTGAATCGGAATACACCCGACTGTCCTTGAACGGGGTCGTGAAAGACACCACTGACCATGTGAACATGGTTAAATGGACGAATAGACGTAATATCGAATGCATTTTGTGCATTCGACTCTACATTGACACCCAGATTGGCAAAACCACTGGTTGTCGGTACTAAATCTCCATTAAACGGGAATCCCATGATGCTCTCCTTTTATACGACCTTCTTCGATATACAATACACTACACAGACAGCTCTCGCCAGGCAATTGATCCTTCAATATCTGCATTTGCAGACAATGGCCTCACACATAGCACGAGCGTATCAGGTGTGCCATCAATAGCTGATCCAATACGAATAGCGTTATCCAAGGCGTCCGCGACAGAAATCGACCCGCCACCCTGGTTACTAGATTTGACCATACCACCCAATAGAACGGTACCATTTGTAACAGTATTCGCGGTGACACCAACAGCGGTTTGTATACAAGAGTTGGTCAGGTCACTATATGTGAACGTGCTAGCAACAGTAGGGTTTAAAATGATCAGCCATTCAAAATCATCAGCGGTTGCATTGATCACTGAGAGAGCTTCAACTTTGATACTACAATCTAAACCGCCTGATTTGAGCTGTATACCCACAACGGCATAAATGGTATTTGCCACATTGGCATCAAGATGTGTGCCTTCTGTACTTTTGTAACGAATAATGCCGGTGTCTAGAACACCACCCTCGGAAATAATCGTAGAACAAATATGTTCAATTTCCGACGCCGCACCCGTGCCATCGTTTTCGATTTCGTATCTCAACGGTAGATTGGGCGTGCTCATGTATACTTCTGTTGTATTGTTTGCGTTGAGCACTTCATGACAGTAGATGGGAATACCATCGATCACAAAGCCAAAACGCACACGACCAACACCAAGCCATTCAAAATCCATTACAAGAATTTGTGCTTGAGTGGGATCGAGAGTAATACCCGACGATCCATTACCGTCCAGCGTGTCTAGGTTCCAGTTAGACTGTGTAGTAGGATCATCTACCGCTGATCCAGTAGTAGATGACCTAATGACAAACTCTAGAGTTCCTTCATTATCACGTAGAAAAACACCATTCCCATCATTGAAGGCACCAAAGCCACGAGTAATACCAGTACCGCCGCCCAGGTGATCAAGTACACAGGTCATGAAAATGAGTTGACTCTTGCCGGGTTGGTAATTGAAACGCATAAACGTTTGACGAACGCGATTACCTGCCGTGTTGAGAGCAACCCCCATAGTAGTGGATGCAGTATTGGTGCTGTGCGTTGACGTAGTACCTGCTCCACTCACCTCTTGATCGTCCCATAGTAAAGGAGATGCATCAAAAAGCTGAGTGGAATCAAAGATCGTCTGCGGATTAGAAACACGCAGACGGGCGAAAGCGTCGATACTGGCCGAATCACCAGTCTTGATAGCCGTAAGACCTGCGGGATATTTATTGATACTCATTAGCTTACCTCTGCTCCAAAGGCCGTGAACGTTAGTGCTGACGCACTAGAGGTTCTTACGGCTAGATTACCTGCTGAATCATCGAGAGCCATAAAGGTATCTAATTCAACGGTTGTATTGCCCTCGATTGTGACATCCCAGAAGATCGCTGTCGTTTCATCATAAGTAGTACCATCATCATCAGCGAAGATACGAAACGTCACTCCTGTTCCTGTTGTGTTGCATACCCAAATTGACTTGACAATGCCCGTCACTCCCGCTCCAGGCGAGTATAGTGACGCAGCCGTTGTATTCGCTGGCCTCAATTGTCCGAGTTGTTTTTCTTGTAATGTCATTAGCTCACCAATAGTGCGTATCGTCTACACTCTTCCGTGTTTGTATTAGTTCCACCGCATCCTAAGATCACAACCTTGCCAGTCTGTGGTGTGTTGAATTCCAAGATAACGTTGTTGAGATCTACAATGCCAACGCGATCTGCGAACAGCTTGTTGTTTGAAGCATCAAAAATATCTACTACTACGTCAGTAGTCCCTAAGTTGTGAGTGACTGTAGTGCTGGTAACTGCTGTAAAACTTTCAGTGAAACATAGCCCACTAGTAGATCCGCCGCCGCCGCCACTGACTCCAGATGCTCCAGCACCATCAATCAATAGCTCGTTCTCTGCTGAAACCGTGACAGTGACACCGTTCACCCCTGTAATTTCAATTACAGGGCCAATCTGCCCGTTGATAGAGCCAATGCCACCTGACGGTGTGATCAGCCCTGAAAGGGCCGCACCGTCTACGATGAAGTTTCCATCCACTTGCTCAACGTCAATACCATTGACACCAAGTACACCCGATTGAGTCGTTAGGAACGCACCACTTGTCCCGATTAGAACTAAGCCATTCCCCAAAGGAGTAATCTGAATTCCACTGACACCAATGAGATCTATGTTTGGACCAGTGTCACCATTGATAGCGTTGATACCACTGCCGTCATGAGCAGTGATTAATCCAGATAGTGCTGCACCATTAACAACGAATTCACCAGTAACTTGATCAACATCAATTCCGTTGACGCCAATTACTCCAGACTGTGTAAGTGATCCATTGAACCCAATGTTGATAATGTTGGCGGCAACGGGAGAGATGATGATGCCACTCGTACCAACGAGAGTTATGACGGGGCCAGTCTGACCATTCAGATTTTGAATGCCAGAACTACCAGCACCGCCGCCACCGCCTCCGGTGCCACCAACTGATACGATACCACCAATGCTAACCATTAGGTAATCTCCCCATACTTCTTGTACTTGCGATCAAGACGAGTAGATTGTGTAGAATCAGCATACAACCAATCCAAGATGCGTTCCGCTTGGCGTCCACCAAAAATCAATTGATACACATTAGCGTTCTTGTGCTTGTAAATAGAAGGATTGCCAACTTTTACAGATCGCTGAATTTGTTCTTTAATCCATTGTAACACGTCTCGTGTGCCTGCAAAACCCACGTATGTATTTGGTCGGTTCTTACCGCCATACTGTGAAATGTACCCGTCGCCATCCATGTAACCACGGACGAAAGAACGAATATTATCTTCTGTTTTTAAGCTAGGTGGTTGTAGAGTTAGGCTTTTACGTGATGTAATGTTGAAGTTTAAACCAAGTGACTCAATAAGATCCCGTGCGGCGGTGATTTGTAAGTCACATCGTACATGTCCGCCAAACGCATTGTTTACTCTTGTGGTTACTGGATTACCACAAGACAAGACGGTCTGTAATTTGTGCAAATGATCGATATCTTTTTCAGCTAAACCAATAGACACAACATTACGTTGAGGAATTAATGATCCATCGGCGGCTAAAAATCCAGCCCAATAGCAAGAAACCATATTAATCTCTTGAAATATGTTTGTGTGTTGATGTTTCATCTAAGCTAATTCCATGATTCTCACGTCAGCCGACGTGGCACAGATAGCATAGACTACGACATTAGGATTGCCTTGGATATCAAAAGCAATTTTCTCACCAGCCGCTAAAGGCATACCGTTCGCTGTGGTGACATTGGATCCGCCTAAAAAGACATCAACATCGCCTGCATTATGTACAACTAGTGCCCGTCTATATTCTAACGGAGTGGCAGGCAGCGGCAACGCTGACGTTGCGACCGTGATTGCCTCTGTAGTCAGACCGATATTGATGCTGAAATCCTCAGGGTTGAGAATGACTGCACCGTCGCCTCTACGTGCTTTTAGAACAGTACGTTGATCGGGTACAGGGTATGCACCATCGGCAAGGTTGTGGATTGGCCCATTCTGAACGAACGGAGTTGTTCCTGAACCAATTGCGGTTGCGTATTCGTAATTACCCATAGGGGGCCTCCTTTAGATGGGAGATACCCTTAGAGAATCAGTAGACGTACGGACGTAGTACCTGCTACTGTTCGGGCGTAGACTGAGACGTTATGTAGTAGCGGCAAGGTGACCCTTGTGCTTCTACCCGCTGTACCTTCTGTTGATAGCTCGAAAGCATCTTCAGCCGGGAACGTGGGCAGATGACTTAGGTAAACGTCAGCAGCACCTACGTTTTCTACAATGATCTCGCGGCTACGAGGCAGAGGATTAGTGTGCGGCCCAACGATCTCCACAACTCCGGTACTCACGGTGATGCCGGATGCTGCAAAGGCATCAACAGCTACGAGATCTTCCGGGTTCGCAACTACGACCTGAATGCCGGTGCGAACCCCTTGGCCAATGGGCTCATTGCCTCTTTGGCTCACTGGCAGGATGCCCCTTGTGGCGGGCAGGGTGCCAGACCCAACAAATGTCTGTACAATACTGGTCATAACTTTTACCTATTTAAAGACTTGAAACGAAACTCGACCATGTAATAATACACTAGGGAGACACCAAAAATGGCATCTCCCTAGAGGAAAAGGTATCTGAGTGTTATGTTTTAATTATTTCGAGCGTACCCGATAATCTCTACATCCAACAGAATTGGGTCGGGACCATTCACTGCCCTGATGGCAAGTCCCATTGCACCGCCCATGTCTCCACGGGCTACCACACCAAGGGACGACTGCCAGCCGTCAAGCATACTGTCTTCTTGTAGAAGAGTACGAATGAAGGTCTGTCCCTGGTTAGCTTCCATAAGCTCGAAATCACCAGTGGCACCATCCCTGTAGCTCACACGAACGTCAGTGATCACAAAAGCCTTATCGGTCTGAATGATCGCACCGTTATTCACGGTCGCTACGGTATCCGGAAGAGGCAGGAATGTTCCTACGGGTCCAGGAGAAGCTAGTACACCACGAAGATTAATAGCAACGTAATTGTCAGGGTTAATACGGCAACGCCCAATAGGGATTGCTGTCGCAGTCATCTGAGCAGGAGCAGGAGTAGTAAATGCCGCTCCAACAAGGAGGGCACCAACAGCTAGAAAAGAGAATAGTTTATTCATATTGGTAACCAAAAGAGTTTAAGGAAAGGTCAAACATGCCGGTCTCTCTAACGAGCTTTAGCATGTCCTGTGCAATGTAACGAATTTCCTTTTGTGCATGTTCGCTATTTCTCAAGCCTTGAAAATGCATAAAGGATCGGAAGTTGAATGATACATCAGAGACAATCTGATTTGCGTACGGCAGATAGAAGCGTGCAGACTCTTTGGCTCGTTTCCTATCCATGCCACGGTCTACAAGTTCCTCAAGCACCTCATGATATCTGTCATACTGTGCCAACATATCAAAAGCAAACTGTTCTGCCATATCTTCGGGCCAGTCGCACGGAATGTAGAACTGATCTTCTTTCAATTCTTTATATCGAGCAGACTCAGCATTCACACTGACACCAATACGGTGCTTAATGATGTGAATGTGGCTAGCGATATCACTCTTTACTAAAAAGTGAAGCGTGCTTTTCTCGAAAGGAGTGTGGTGACCTGCGGAGGCAAGAGTGTTCAACATCTTATCCATCCGGCCACGCTTGTCATCAGTTAAGTCCCTACTAGTAGAAGTCCACGCACTAAGTGCGTGGGACTCGTCACTGCCGTAGAAACCAACTAACCCAACAGAGTTATTGTGGCTTTGCATCTTTGCGGTAATCTTTAATGATCTTAAAGTTGTCGTCCATGACGTAAGTGCCAGCACTCTTGGCCATGGATTGAGCCATGGCCAGTGTGATGTGTGCGAGCTTACCAGGAATCACGACTGCGGGAGTGTAATACATCAGACAATGATCTTTTTGTTAGGGGTAATGATTTCGCTTAGAACATCATCGTCCAAACGACGCTTGAGTTCCGTGATAACTTCTGCGGGATCAAACGTGCGAGCAATAACCACTTCAATGGTGTACATGCCGCCTTGTTGCATACCATCAACACCATCCAACGTGCCGATAGCCTTAAGTAGACGCGACTCGATAGTCTCACTGCCAACCTTTTCGGCAAGCCGCCTGTTGAGGGTCAGCATGAAGCGATACAGAATATCCTCATTGCTCTCGTCTTTGGGATGGGTTAGAATATACTTCTCTTTCGATTGGGGTTGTGTCATGTTTCAATTATACGCAGAATGGTCTGTCGTGTTATCTAGATTTCGCAAATTCCACCACGACAAGCTTCGATTGATAGTACTTCAACTCCAGCTTTCTTCATAGCGGCTTCCAGCTTGGTGGGGTTAGAGATATCGAGCGGCTTCAAAGGCTCGCCCCCCTTAGACCCTTGACGATAAATCGTAAAACCCTTGACGTACGGAGCTTGCTCTAAGACGACCTCGCTCAATTTTTCAACAGGGTAATCTTTAGGTAGGTTCGTCGTCTTGGAGATCGCGGAGTCAATATACTTTTGAATCGTAGACTGAACCGCTAGGTGATCCTCAACAGAAATGTCATGAGAACCACGGAAATGCTCCATCTCCCTACCTTGACTATAGAACTCAGCAAACAGAGCGTCAGTAACGACCTCCTTACGAGTCACGTTCCCCTCTCGGAATCGTCTTTCATATAGAGGAGCAAAGATCGGTTCCACTCCAGAGGAAACGTTCAGCACCATGCTGTTCGTACCACACGGTGCAATCGTTAGACTTACAGCGTTACGAATACCGTACTTCTTAATGGCGTTCTGAATACGTGGAGGTAGCTGCTGGAAAAACTCTTCCTGCGAAAACTTCTCAACGTCAAACTCAGGGAATGCACCCTTCTCTTTGGCAAGCTCAATGGACGCCTTGTAAGCTTCGTTACGGAACGTAGCGAACAGTCTGTCTAGGAACTCAAGACACCTCTCGTCACCGTACACATGCCCCAGCTTTAGCAGGAGATAATGCAGTCCTGTCACGCCCAAACCAATACGACGAGTACGCTCGCCAGCGGTCTTGCACTCAGGAATAGGGTAATGATTTGCTGTCAAAACATCGTCCAAGAAACGAACGCCATATCGAATAGCTTTGGCAAAGCGTTTCCAGTTCACGTCACCAGTCTTCTCTGAGAACATGTTGGACAAGTTGATGTGTCCGAGACAACAGTTGCCATAAGGGGGCAACGGAATCTCACCGCATGGATTCGGAGAATCCAAGTCCTCGAAATAAGAAACATTAGTAAACGTGTTGGCGAGGTCCAAGTTATAGATGCCGGGATCTCCACTCTTCCAGGCGTTGGTCATCAGGGTCTCCCAGATATCCGCTGCCATAATGTCCACTTGCCTAACGTGAGTGAACTTGTCGTCCTGGGTGATACGGTGATGAGTCTGGGCACGTCCCACTGCATCTTCTTCATTTAAAGCAATCACCTTGATCGTTTCGGTACCGTCAGGACTTACTCGTCTCATGTGGTACTGGTGATAGGTGCGTCCGTTAAACTTAAATACCCACGGCTTGTTTTTCTTTACCGCTTTAATGAAATCGTTTGTGATGCCAACCGAAATATTAAAGTTGGTGAGTTGTGCAAGGTCTAGCTTAACGTGTAGGAACTCGAAAAGATCGGGGTGATCAACATTGAGAATGGCGATCAGTGCGGTACGGCGATTCTTACCACTGCGTACGTGGTTGCCAACCTCGTTGACCATCTTCATGACGGAGACAGCACCAGGGGCAGAGTTCCTAATCGTCTGAATGTCGTCGCCCTTGGGTCGAATAGACGAGAAGTTGTACCCGATGCCACCGCCACCACACGAAATTAGGTAGGTGTCACTGATCATCTTACCAATAGACTCTACTGTATCTTCTGGGTGAAGACGATAGCAGTTAAGCATATTGAACTGGCGTCTGCCTGCTCCAAAAAGGATGCGTCCCCCAGGCATGAAGTCGCCAGCGTCGATCACTGACTCAAAATTTGTTGCCCACTCCTGGGCGGCACCGTTTATCTCAACGGTAGCAATGTTCTCCGAGACACGTTTAGCACATTGTGTCCAGGAATCCTCTCCTGGCATGGCGTAACGTTGTAAGAAAATGTCTCGTGATAGTCCTTCTAGTTTCATGATCGTCTTTTGGATGGTACTTCCCAGTTATTTAATAATCCCTTCGTGTGTATGTTACGAAGTCCGCTGCTCAGTTCTAGCTTTGCCGAAAATGGTATGTCGCCTAAAATTATGTTACACTTGGCACAACAAGGCACACAATTAGTCTTTATGTGCCCGATCCCAGAATCTTTTCGGTCAACCCCATTAGCGGGCAGTGTTTCGCAATACAAACACGGCTGCTTAATAAGAGTACGATAAAAATCAAGATCAAGATCAAATTCTCTAAGGTGTTTCCTGTCTTGATCAAAATGTGAACGCAACCGCATACGGTCTAAGTTATTCAAACGCCACCGCTTAGCGTTGTCGCGGTTTTGCTGCTTACATTTCCAGTAACCGTCGCCCTTAACTTTATTTGACTTTTGCCAATACCAGTGATCGTTAACAACATCGCAATCGCAGTACGAACAGTAATTATGGTCAGCTAAAGCTCTAGTCATTAAAATCTTGCGGGGTCAAATAGTTGTGTACCAGGACGTTTGGACTCCCCCGAAACAATTAAGTCTCGGACGATCATGCTACCGTGTAATGCATGACCGTAACCATAACCATTAAAACCACTTAGAATAAATTCATTGGGGCGATTGGGCAAGGCACCAATAAGCGGTAAGTCGTCTGGCGTAGCACACATGATTCCAGACCATGAGTGCGTGAATTTTACATTTTTAATATGCGGCAATGCACCAGACACAAAATCGCGAAGCTTATCGAATACAACAGGACTTAACTCTCCGTCGTTGGTTAGTCCTATTTGCTTTCCTCTAACTGCGTGTCTCATTCCGCCAACGACAAGACGACCATTATGTACTCGAAAATATTCGTTACAATCATTACAGGTCATACT
>Ga0136651_10000747_pt1 | contig 17901 bp, 9 predicted proteins | sample Mar14236cmmetaG_FD_94867 | JGI IMG/M metagenome (GOLD analysis project Ga0136651, IMG submission 94867) | Marine hydrothermal vent microbial communities from Guaymas Basin, Gulf of California to study Microbial Dark Matter (Phase II) - Marker... ... | reverse complement strand
GCCACCCTTTCTCATGGTTTCAACCGGCTGAAGGGGGCAGAAGATGGGATCGCGACCCGGTGTTCACCCCAACTCGCCTTCCGGCGGGAGCAAGACGCCGGCGACAAAGATCCCGAACGGTTTTCTGCCATTTTTCTTTTCAGCCATCTAAAATTTCCCTTGGCTCGATGCGGCTCATCCTGAGTTTACGGTCGCATGGCATAACGCCCGTGGCAGGCCAGCACGTGGTTGCGCCAGACGTTCTGGAAGCGCTCCGCGTCCACCCTGGGCCGGCGCAGCATCTGCTGGCAAAGGGCCATCTGGGCCTCGGTGCTGGACGGGTGGTTGTGCAGGGTCAGGGCGTGGGCTGAAAAATCGCGCACCATGAAATCGAAGATCTGGTCCAGCACCGGGTCTTCCACCTGGTCGGCGAGGGCCTGCTCGATGATGAGCTGCCCGTAAACCACCAGGGTGAACAGTTCACCTAGGCTGAGGAGAAAATCGATGTCGCGCGCCTGGTGGTCGTCCGGGGGCGCCGTGGCCAGCATTTTCTTGAAAACCTTGATCTGCTCCTTGAACACCTCGGCATTGGGCACCGTGACACGGTCGTAGGCGAGGTGGTAGTCGTGGAACTGGATTTTCCCCAGACCCCGGGTGGGCCCCTGGTTGAAGAGAAAGGCGTCATGGCCCGGTGCCGTCTGGGGAGCGATGTCGTCGAACTGGCCGGGGTTGAAGAAGTAGTTGGCCATGAACTTGACCACCAGGGCCATGTTGACGTGCACCGTGCCTTCCAGCTTGGGCAGGGCCCGGATGTCCCGGGCGGCCATCTCGAAGTAGGTATCCTTTTCGAAGCCGCGGGCCGCGATGACGTCCCAGAGCAGGTTGATCACCGTTTCCCCCTCGCAGGTGACCTTCATCTTTACCAGGGGATTGTAGAGCAGGTAGCGGCGGTCGGCCGCCGAGGCGGCGCGCATGTAGTCGATGGCCCGCAGGGAAAAGAGGCGCATGGCCACCAGGCGGGTCCAGGCGTCGGTGAACAGGCGCTGGATATGGGGAAACTCGGTGACGAAACGTCCGTACAGGTTGCGCCGGGCCGCATGGTCGATGGCTTCGTAGAAGGCGTGGGTGCAGATGCCGATGGAGGCCCAGCCGAGGTTGAACTTGCCGACGTTCACCGTGTTCAGGGCGGCGTCCCAGGCGTCGCGGCCGGTGGACAGGATCTCGTCTTCGGTGACCGGGTAACCGTTCAGGGCGTACTCGGAGACATACATCTGCGAACTGACCAGGTTCTGCACGCAGGTGTAGTTGGGGTGGTCGGTGCGCACGGCGAAAAAGACGTACTCGTCGGTCTCGGAGTTCTTGCCGAAGGTGGACAGCAGCGCCGCGGCATTGCCGTTGCCGATGTAGTACTTGCCCCCGTCGGCGCGGTAGGCGCCGTCGCCCATGGGGGTGAGCATCATCTCGGAGCTGTACAGGTCGGCGCCGTGGGCCTTTTCCGAGAGCCCGAAGCCGAAGATCCCGCCCTGATCCAGCAGCTTGCCGGTGAGCTGTTTGATTTTCTCGTTGGGGCTCATCCAGATGGGGCCCAACCCAAGGATGGTCACCTGCCAGGCGTACCAGTAGGCGAGGCCGTAAAAACCGAGAATCTCGTTGAGCGCGCAGTTGCGGTAGGTGTCCCAGGCGGCGTCGGGGTTGCCCGGGGCGTAATCCGGCGGGGTCAGCAGGGTGGCAAAGAGTTTCTGCTGGCGCACGAATTCGATAAAGTCGGCGTACCAGCGGCGCTCGTGGTCGTCTTCCTTGATGCGGGTCAACCCCTTGTTCTCGAAAAAGTCGATGGTGGCCTGCATCAGTTGGCGGGAGGGGGCATCGAGACCGGGAAAAAATTCTTGCTCTGGGTGAAATAACATTGTTTTTCCTCTTTTATAATGGTTGGTTGGAGTTAATTTTGTCCGGCGGATGAAACCCACCTGTCCGATTCGTCGGATCGCTTCGAGGCAAAATCACGTTTCAACCACTCGGCCAGCCGTTCGAGTCCCTCATCGATGGAAACTTTCGGCGCATAGCCCAGGTCCCTGCGGGCGGCGGAAATGTCGAACCAGTGGCTGGTGGCCAGCTCGGCGGCCACGAAACGGGTCATGGGCGGCTCTCCCGCCAGGCGCAGAGCCCGGTAGAGCCGCTCGCACCATGCCCCGACCCGGCTTGCCGCTCCGGGCGAGATGGACCGTTTTACCGGCGGCTTGCCGCCGGCGGCCAGGATGCGGTCGATCATCTCCCACAGTGGAACCGGTTCGTCCTGGCTGATGAAATAGACCCGCCCGGAGAGCTCCGGCCGTTCGGCGAGCCGGTCCAGGGCCAGGATGTGGGCTTCGGCGGCGTTGTCGATGTAGATGGTATCGACCCGGTTGGCGCCGTCGCCGACACGCCGCAAGCGGCCGGCACGAGCCAGGATCCGCGGCACCAGGTGCGGGTCGCCGGGGCCCCAGATCAGGTGGGGCCGCAGGCAGACGGTGCGCAGGGACCCGTCGGCGGCGGCCCGCACTGCCTGCTCGGCCAGCGCCTTGGTCTCCGGATAGGGGGCGTGGAATTGATCCGGGTACGGAGTCGATTCATCCACCCCCTCCATGTCGCTGCCGGTGAAGACCACCGACGGCGAGCTGGTATGCACCAGCAGGCCCACCCGGTGCCGGCGGCAGGCGGCGATGACGTTTTGTGTTCCCCGGACGTTGGGGCCGTAATAGGTTTCGTAGGGGCCCCAGACGCCGGCCTTGGCCGCGGTGTGGATCACCGCGTCCATCCCGGCGCAGGCCTTCTCCACGACTGCCGCATCGGCGATATCCCCCTGCTGCTGTTCGACGCCGAGGGGCGGCAGGTCCGGGGAAAATCGCCGGGCCAGGGTCCGCACCCGGTCGCCCCGGGCGATGAGCCGGGCGGCAATGGCCCGGCCGAGAAACCCGCTGCCGCCGGTGACCAGCACCCGGCGGCGCTTGTCAGGTGGCGCCATTCCCATCGGTTCTCGCCAGTCCAGCGTTCATGGTGATCAATCCCAGCCGCAATCCCACAGTCATCCCTCGCGAGGCGGGGGATCTTTGCCGCAATCGATTCATTTGGCGCTTTCGTCCGTGTCCTCGTTGAGGGTCATTCTGTATTTTTTGGTAATTAAAATCTCGTCTGGAGCGATTTCCTCATTTTTCGGGAGCGCCGCCCGGCCTTCGGAAACAGTCTCCGTGTCTTCCGCTTGCGTCACCAGGTCCTGGGGGGTGTTCACCGCCTCTTGCGGGGGCGATACCCCGTCCTCTGTGGGGGGCGCTGTATCCCCAATGTGCTGTTGCTTGTGCCGGCCGAGCCGTCCGGCGGCCCAAACAGCGAGTTTTTCCCGGAATATTTTCGAATTGTGCCGGATGTCCACCGGAAACGCCTTGTGAAAGAGCACCGTCTGGATCAGTTGGGTGTGGGCGTGGGTGGCCGCCAGGTCGAGCAGTTCGGCCCGCAGGGCCTTGCGCGGCATGCGGCGGCCCTCCGGGCTCAGCTCGATGCAGATCACCGGCTGCTGTTGGCCCGCGGGGCCGACGCCCACCAGGGCGCTGCGGTAAACCCCCGGGTGGGCGTTGAAGATCGCCTCGCAAGGGATGGTGAACAGGGTCTCCTCGGCGGTGACCACCCGGTGGCTCTTGCGGCCGCAAAACCAGATCCGCCCTTTCTTGTCCCGCCAGCCCAGGTCTCCCATGCGGTGCCAGAACCCGTCGTCGTCGGCGATCTTGGCCAGGGCCGTTTCCACGTGACGCTCGTAGTAGGCGGCGGTGACTATGTCGCCCCGGACGGCGATTTCGCCGATCTCCCCGTCGCCGACCACCAGGCGTTCGCTCCAGCGGTTGATGGGCTCGTCTTCGATGCGGATGATTTCCACCGTGATGCCCTCCAGCGGTCGGCCCACGCAGATCCCGAAGCCCTGTTCGGTCAGGTGCCGGGTCTCGGTGAGGATTTCCCCGCTGTCGATGTTCAGCACAGGCATGGCCTCGGTGGCGCCGTAGGGGGTATGGATGCGGGCCGAGTCCGTGAGGATGCCGCTGAACTGTTCGATGTCGGCCGGGGGGACCGGCGCGCCGGCCGAGACCACCCGCTTGAGCGAGGGAAAGCGCACCTCGTGGGCGGCGGCAAAACCGCCCACCCGCTTGAGCAGGGCCGGGGAGGCGAACATGTTGGTGACCCCATGGTCCAGGATCGCCTCGATGATCTTGGTGGGATCGACCTTGGCCGGGCGGGTGGGGTCCATGTCCGGAATGACGGCGGTCATGCCCAGGGCCGGGTCGAAGAGGGCGAAGAGCGGAAAGGTGGGCAGGTCGATTTCGCCGGGCGCGATTTGAAAATGGTCGTGAATGCGGCGCACCTGGGCATCGAAGATGCCGTGGGTGTACACCACTCCCTTGGCCGGGCCGGTGCTGCCGGTGGTAAAGAGGATGGCGGCCGTCTCGTCCGGCGTGGTCGGCGCCAGGGGAAATGGGGCCCAGGGGCGACTGCGCAGTTGCTGCAGGGTGGGCCCTCCCCAGAACCAGCGTCGCCCCACGGTGACGGCGGTTTGGACCGTGGAAAAAAATTTGGGGTTGAGGGTGCGCAGCACATGGGCCGGAGGAATGCCGATGAAGGCCTCGGGGCCGGTTTCGGCAAAGCAGGCCATCATGCGCCGGAGGCCCATGCCCGGGTCCACCATCACCGGGACCGCTCCCGCCTTGAACAGGGCGAAAGCCAGGGCGAACAGCTCCAGGCTGGGGCGGACCATGACGATGGTGCGGGTGCCGTGGCCGATGCCGCTGCGCTCCAGGCCGAAGGCGATGCGGTCGGACTCCTGGTCGAGCTGGCGAAACGTCAGGTGGGCGTAGGCCACCCGGCCGGCCCGGTCGCGTCCCGCCGGGGCCACCACGGCCCGCTGGAAGGGGCGCTCTTCGGCCATCTGGCGCAGGCGACTGGCGATATTGAAAAATCGGTCGTCTTGCAAGGCGAGTCCCGTTGTTTTCCGCTTTTTTGATTTCGTATCGATAAACCCTCAGCCCATCCCGTCACCCACGCGATCAATCCGGCCGCGCCATTGGCCGGCGGCAGCATCCTCTCCTCGTCATTGCCGGTTTTCCGGCGCATCCACCGTCACCGGTTCATGACGGTCGAGAAAATCGGCGATCAGCCGCTGCACGGTTTGGGGCGCGTCTTCCAGCAGGTAATGACCGGCGCCGGGCAGCACGTGGGTTTCCGCCCGGGGGAAGCGCCGCCGCCACTCGGCCAGGTAGTCCAGGTCGAAGACGAAATCCCTGGCTCCCCAAATGATCGCCACGGGAAGGCCTTGCAGCCGGTGCAGGTTGTCGTCCACGCGTTTCACCTGGGCATAGCTCGGGTCTGCCGGCGCCAGGGGAATGTCCTGGACGAAGCGCAGCGTGGCCAAGCGATGGTGCGGCCGGTCGTAGGGCGCCAGCAGGCCCCGGCGCACCGCCGGCGCCAGTCGCCGGGCCGGCGCCATCCAGGCGGCGCCCCGGGCGAAGAGGTTCAACCCCAGCACCGCCGGTTCGGCCAAGGCCGGCAGGTTCCGCACCAGGCGCAGGCGCCAGGGGATCGGCTTGCCGTGCGGTGGCAGGAACCCCGAGGTGTTGAGCACGACCAGGCGGCCGATGCGCTCCGGATTTTCCAAGGCCCAGGCCAGGCCGATCATGCCCCCCCAGTCGTGAACGATGAGCGTCACCCGGCGGTTTAGCCCGAGATGGTCGCAAAGATGGGCAAGATCGTCAACCCGGTGCCGCAGTCGAAACCCGTAGCGGCCGGCCGAGGGCTTGGCCGAAAGCCCGCAGCCGATGTGATCCGGCACCACGCAGCGCCATCGACGGGAAAAGGCCGTTACCAGGCGGCGGAAGTAGAAAGACCAGGTGGGGTTGCCGTGGACCATGAGCAGCGGTTCGCCCCGGCCCTCGTCCAGGTAGTGGTAGGCCAGCCCGTCGCGGTCGAGAAAATTCGACCGGAAGGGGTAGAGAGGGCGCCAGTCATTCATGAGCCAGACCACTCCAGACCCATCAGGATGCAGTTGAGGCCGCTGCCGATGCCGAAAAAACCCACCCGGTGGCCCGGGACGAAGAACCCGCGCTCGGCGGCGATGGCGGCGGTGATGGGCAGGCTGACGGTGCCGATGTTGCCCAGGAAGGCGAAGGTGGAAAAATCGTCTTCCGGCGGAATGCCGATGGCCTGGAGGACCGCGGCCCGGTGGGCGGCGCCTACCTGGTGGCAGACGATCTTGTCCGGACGTCCTCCCGGCCAATCGATGGCGGCGACAAACTCCCGGTAGGTGTCCCTTCCCAGGGCGACGCCGTGCTCCAGGACCCCCGGCGCGTCGGTGTCCATGCGCATGGTGCCGTGGGCCGGGTTGTCCGTGTCGGTGCCCCAGCGGCACAGGCGGTGGTGGGCCACCGCGTTGCGCACCACCCCGCCGGCCAGCCGGTGGCCAGCCGGTCCCGTGCTGCCGTCGGTGAGCACTACGGCCACCGCACCGCTGCCGCCGGTCAAGGTGGCCACGCAGTGCTTGAAGTTTTCCATGGTCGGCGACTGGTTGAGCCGCTGGACGGTCAACTCGACGATGGATCGGGCCGTTTCGCAGGAGACCACCATGCCGGCGCGGATGCGGCCCAGCTCGATGGCGTCGGCGATTTGCACCATGCCGTTGAGTACGCCCAGGCAGGCGTTGGACACGTCGTAAACCTGGGCCTCCGGCCCGAGGCCCAGGTCGTCGGCCACGGCGCAGGCCGTGGCCGGCTCGATGTGGTCCCGGCACACCCCGGCGTAGACCAGCATGCCCACCTCGCCCGGATCGATGCCCGTGGCGGCCAGGGCCTTGCGCCCGGCCTTGGCGGCGCCGGCGTGCATGGGGTAGCCCGGATCCCACCAACGGCGTTCGGTGATGCCGGTGAGGGCTTCCAGTTGGCCGGGCTTGAGGTGCAAGACCCGGTAAAGGGGCGCCAAGGCCGCTTCCAGGTCCTCTGAGGCGATGACGTGGGGGGGCAGCTCGTAGCCGAAGCCGGCGATGCGCACCCGGTTGTAGGCGAGATATTGCGTCATGGCTGTTTGGTCGGCGCCGTCAAGCAGAGGCCGAAGTTTTCCAATGAATAGATCCGGCGGCCGTCAACGCTCAGCACGCCGTCAGCGCGCAAAAACGGATGGTCCGCATCGCCGCGCTGGCGAATCGCCGCCGCCACCTGCATCGTTTCGTCAGCGGGGGTCACCTGCCCCCGGTAGGTCCAGCGATGGGGAACCCCGCACAGCGGCTCCACGCGCCAGTCGGCGCCCGGCCAGCGCGCCAGGGCCGCAAAGCGCAGCAGCTGCAGCAGCGCCTCGATCCCCAGGGATCCCGGACAGACCGGGTCCTGGAAAAAATGGGCCGCAAAGAACCACTCGTGCGGATTCACGCGCTTGGCGCCCTGGATCCACCCCAGGCCGTCCGGGCCGCCGTTGGGCAGATACGCTTCGATGCGGTCGATCATGCGCAGGGCCCGGGCCGGCAGGCCGGACCCGGGAGTTGCCCCCGGGCCGTCCGGCGCCAGGGGCGCCAGGTCGGGCAGTTGTTGTGATTGGGCGCCGGCGAGGTCCGCTTTAGTGGGCGATGGTATCAAACTGTCACTGTCACGCAAGCCCACCTGGTTGGAAAGGGCGTGCTCGGTGAAGAAGCCGAAGGTCGACTCGCCGGTGTAGACCGGGCCGTGGCGGTCGCCGATCTCCATCTGAAAGCACTCGATGATCATGTCCCCGGCCCTGCTAACCCGGGTGAGCCGGGCGGTGGCCGTCAGGCGGCCCGTGTGGCGATCCGCTACCCGGTGCAGGGTGCCCCGGCCGTCCAGGTTGCGGAACTTGAGGGGCTGGTCGCTGCGGAGGGCCGATCCGCCGTAGGCGGCAAGAAATCCGCAGGCCTGGAGGGCGATTTCCAGCAGGACGCAAAAGGGCAGGACCCCGCCGCCGCGGTCGGCCCGAAAGTACCAGGCATCGGGAGGGATGTCGTACTCGGCCGTGGCCCAGGCCCCGGCCTCCAGGCGCCAGGGCCCCGGGCCGGCATCCACCACCCGGTCCAGGAACAGGTAGGGCGGACCGGGCAGCCGGGCGATGAAGCGCCCCTCGTCGAAGGGGCGGTAGGGCGCGCCGAAGGCTTCCGAAGGACGGCCCACCGAGAAAGCCAGGATCTGCGCGCCGGTGTAAAGGGGCAATGACGGCCGGCGGCGGTTTTCCCAGAAGGCCTCGATGGACTCCCGGGACAAGCCGTCCATGCGCAGGGAAAGGCCGCTGAACATGACGATGGGCTCGCCGTCGGCGAACATGAGGGCATCGGCTACGGCGTAGGGGAAGGGATCGTAGCCGATCTCCCGCAGGTCCACCCGGTAGGTGACCCGTTCGGTGTCCGGGGTTACCGGGCCGCGGCACTTGAGCACCGCCTCCACGCCGCACACCGGCTGGTAGGCGGTGTCGCCGTTTTCGGCGACCCACCCGAGGCGCTGCAAGAAGACCCGAAGGGTCTGCTCGCAGCATTGATACATCAGGGTGCCGGGCATCACCTTGTCGTCCACGAAGTGGCAGGTGAGAAACCACTCGTCGCCGGTGATGTCCGCCTCTGCTTCGATGGTGCCGATGCCGTAGCGTCCGCCGCGGGGGTCGAGGCGGCGTACCCGGTCGATGAGGTGCATGCGGCCGCCGGGCAGGCGCAGGTTTGGCGAAAGCGTAATGCCCCGGAAAGGAGCGCCGAAGGCGGCGTGCAGGTCGCCGCGGCGCAGGGCCTCCACCTGGACATCGGAAAGGGCGGTGGGCGCCATCGGCACCGGCGGGCGCCAGTTGTCGGGCAGCACTCCCGGCGCCGGCCGCTGCTCGGCCTCGGTGAGCACGATCCCGCCGCTGCGGCGCACCTCCTCGGGGGTGAAAAACCCGGCGCACCCGTCGCGCATGGAGATCAGCGGGGCGCCGGCGATGGTTCCCTCGAAGCGGAAGAAAAAGAGCCAGGTGTCCTGCCGGCGCACGAAGCGGTCGATGTGGATGGTGTAGCGGATGGTTTCTCCCGGCTCGGGCAGGTGACGGTGAAAGCGTACCCGGGCGTCCAGCAGGCGGTAGTGCCGGCTGCCGCGTACCTGGTGGTCGATGCCGAGGTAGCTGCAAAGGAACAGGTCGGCCTGGCCGGCTTCCACTGCGATGCACACCGGGGCGTGTCCGCCGTCCAGGTACCAGGCGTCCGGCAGGACGTCGTGCTCAGTGACGATTTTTCCCGATTGAAGAGACAGCATCTCCCCCTCGATGGAGACGATGCGGTCCACCAGCATCAACGGTTCGTCGGGCAGGCGGACCCGGGCGGCAAACCCGTCCACCTCGACAAAGGCCGGTCCCAGCACGTTGGCTGCCAGGCCCCGGGCGAACTCGAGGCACTGGACCCGGTCGAAGGCCGGCTTTTCCTTTTGTCCCTGCGATTCGGCCGCGGGTGCCGCAGGCGCGGCCGAACGTTCAACCGCCGATTCTCGTGCCGACAGGATTTGGGCTTGGAGGGCCACGGCCTGGGCGTACTGCCGGGTCAGCGAGGCGCTCAGGTCGAGATATGCCCGGTGCGCTTCGGCGGTGTCCGCGGCATTGGCGGCCAGCTGATCGATGCGGGCGGTGGTCGGCGTAGGGGTGCCCGTGCCTTGGTCCAGATGGGCGCCTGTTTCAACCGTCCCGGTTTCGGGGGCGAATTCGGCCGGCCCCGTCAGGCGCGGATCGAGGGGGGGGATTTCCAGGGGCCGCCCCACGGCAATGGCCACCGTTGCGCCAACCGTCAGCGGTGGATCGGGGGCCGGCCGGGGTGTCGGCGATACTTTTTCGGCCGCTGCCAGGGCCACGTGCAGGCAATGGCCGTCAGCGCTCCAGGCGCCGACGCCGCGGCGTTCCGGGGCGGTGCCGCGGTCGAGGTCCAGGGCTGCGCGAGTCATCTCCGCCAGTCCCGCAACGGCGCCGGTGCGGCCGATGCGATGGCACAAGGCGGCGTTTTCAGCGACGTCTGCCGGCAATTCTTCACAACCCGCCTCGGTTTGGGCCGCGGCGAGGGACCGATTCCAGATCTTCCGGCGAACGTTGTTGCCGGTTTTCCCAAAAGCCCCGCCGGCGGCCCCGAACCCCTCGATGACGGCGTAGATGCGGTCCCCGTCGCGTCGGGCGTCGTCCAGGCGTTTGAGCACCAAGGCCACGGCGCCTTCGCCGGGCGGCAGGTCGCCGGCAGCGGCCTTGGCGGCATCGATGGCCAGGTTGCGCGCGTCGCAGGTCAGGTCCACCGCCCCGGCGATCATCAGGTCGGTTTCTTTCTGCTGGAGAAAGCGCGCGGCGATTTCCACCGCCTGCAAGCCGCTGACGGCCTCGGCCGAAACCCCGAAACTCGGGCCGCCGCAGCCGAACTCCCGGGCCACGCGGCTGGCCACGATGCCCCCCAGGGCGCCCACGGTGCGGCTGGCGTTCAGGGGCGGCGTGAAATTTTCCCCGAGCCGCCCGAGCCAGGCATCCATCAGATCCGGGTGGGCCGCGGCGGCCGCCTGCATGGCCGGCGGCAGGGTTTTGGCGGGATCCCCATGGCGCAGCCACCAGCGGACGTGAAAATCGGTGGCCTCGGGATCGAACTCGATGCCGATGATCGCCCCCATGCGCTCGCGCAGCCCTCGCAGCGGCAGGCCGGCGTCCTGCAAGGCCTCGGCGGCGGCCAGCAGCATCAGCCCCTGCTGGGCCAGCAGGTCCGGGATCTCGGCGGGGGGAATGCGGAAGCGGTCGGTGGGAAAGGCGATTTCTTCCATCCAGGCCGCCTTGATCGGGCCCCGTCCCAGCAGGTCACCCATGTGTCGCAGATCCCGCCAGCGTCGGGGTAAAATCGGTCGGATGGCCGGCCTTTCGCTGCGGACCGCCTCGGCAAAGGCGGCCAGGTGGGGCAAATGGCCGATGCGGGCCCCCATGCCTACGATGGCCACCGGCGCCGGCGAGGCATCCCGGGGCCGGGAAGCGGCGCGACGACTCTCCGGCAGCGGGTCGCCGGTCCACTCTTCCAGCAGCAGGTGGGCGTTGATGCCCCCGAAACCGAAGGCGCTCACCGCGCCGCGGCGTTTCCGTCCACTTTCCGCTTCCCAGGGGGCTGCCTTGGTCTGAACCCGGAATGGCGCGTTTCGACCGAGGCGCGGGTCGGCCGGGTGATTGAAATTCAACGAAGGCGGCAGGGTCCGGTGCCCGAGGGCCAGGAGGGTCTTGATCAGACCGGCGGCCCCGGCGGCAGTGAGCAGGTGGCCGATGTTGGACTTGACCGAGCCGATGGCGCAGGGCCGGCGGCCGGCCGAATCCGGGGGGGCCAGGAGGAAGAGGCTGTCCATTTCCACCCGGTCGCCCACCGGCGTGCCGGCGCCGTGGCACTCGATGAGGTCCACCTCCGCCGGGGCCCATCCGGCCTGCCGATAGGCGTGCCGCATGGCACGGAGCTGCCCGGTGCTGTCCGGGGCCAGCAGGTTGCCGCGGGTGTCGTTGGAAAGGCCCACGGCCCGAATCACGGCCAGCACCCGGTCGCCGTGGGCCACGGCGTCGGCCAGTCGCTTGAGTACCACGATGCCGGCGCCTTCGCCTACCACCAAGCCGTCGGCATCGGCGTCGAAGGGCGCACAGCGGCCCGAGGGGGACAGGGCCCGCAACTGGCTGAAGCCCACCTGGGTGTAGAGGCAGTCCGGCCGGGAGACCCCGCCGGCCAGGACGGCGTCCAGGCGGCCAGCGGTCAGGGCGTCGCAGGCCAGTCGCACGGCGTACAGGGAGCTGGCGCAGGCGGCATCCAGGGTGAAGCTGCCGCCGCCAAGCCCCAGGGCGGCCGCCAACAGGGCCGCCGGCAGGGCGGTCACCCGGGCCGCACGTCCCAGGCGGTCGTCTGCGAGGGGTGAAACAGAAGAATGGAAGCATTCGGCTCCAACGGCCTCGATGAACAGGCGCCTGGCCAGGGTCGAGGCGCCGTCGGTGGGCAGGGCGATGGCCGCCAGGATCGTGCCGACTCGCTCCGGGGTCACCTTGTCCAGGCTTCCGCCGCTCACCGCCTCGCGGCCGGCGTGCAGGACGAGGTGGTAGAGAGGATCCAGATCGGCAAGGGCCTCGGCGGGGAGCCTGAACCCATGGGGATCGAAGGTGAAGTCGCGCACCAGGCCGCAGTAAGGGCTCAATGCCTTGTCTGGAACCGGGCCCGGCGCCACCATGGCCTGCGGCGGAGCGATCCAGCGGTCGGGCGCCACTTCGGCGATGGCGCTGCGGCCGGCGGCGATGTTCTGCCAGAACACCCCGGTATCAGGGGCGCCGGGGAAGACGCCGCCCACGGCAACCACGGCGATGTCCAGCGGTGCATTCATTTCAGGACACCAGGGAAGAGATCCAACCCAGGAAGCGGTCGAAAAGGTCTTCGCGGCGCGCGGTGGCGGAAAAAGACCCGGTATCGGGTGGAGGCGAAGAAGCGGGGGCAGGCGTCTCTGGCACTGGCTCTACCTGCTGTGGCGGGTGAGGGGAATCCGTGTTGGACGGTGGTTCGGCGGATAGCGGTTCCTCGAATTCTGGAGAAATGCAACACTCTGTTTCTGCTTGGAATAAATCCAAATTTGAAAGCAGTTGATTCAACAATACGGCCCGTGGCCCCGGGCGCAGATCCGGCAGGCGAAAGAGCAGGGCCAAGACCCGGTACCGGTAAGTGTCTCCCGGGCGCAGACAGATGGTAACCCGCTGCATCGTTTCGAGGCGGTCCTGGAGGATGTCCCGGCAGGGGATTGCCAGACCGGGGGGCGTTGGCATGTCGGCCAGGGCGGCGATCAGGTTGTCGATACAGGTGGCGATCATTGGCAAAGCCGTTTTATCCGGGTTGAAAGGATCAAGCGACTTGTTTATAACGGCAGGCGAGGGCGAGGTCAATCGGAATGAGCCGGGATGCATTCTGTCATCCACAGTGATTGCACAGGGCGATACAGTTGCTGATAAGTTTTTCGCAGAAATTTAGAAAACTTTAAATGAATTTAACCTCTTTCCAGATCCAGCAACACGACGCCCTGCAGATGGTGCGACGCCACCTGGAAAAGAACGGCGCGGCCGAACGCGACGCTCTTTGCGCGTGTATTGCCGACTATCTCGACTACCGACATCGGCTGGACCAATTCCTGGCGGACCATTTCCACCATCTGTGCAATGTTACCTGCTACCAGAGCGCCTTGAGCGCCTGTTGCGCCCGGGAGGCGATCATCACCTTCTTTGCCGAGGTGGTGATCAACGTGTTGGCATCCTCGCCAACGGAATTGGACCGCATGATGGCGCGACTGTCGCAGCCGCACGAGGGCTCCAGGTGCGTTTACCTGGGATCTGCCGGCTGCCTGTGGCGGGTGCGGCCCATCGTCTGCGCCCTGTTTCTCTGTGACCGGGCCGAGCGGGAAGTGCTGGCGCCCAAGCCGGAGTTGCAGCGAAGGTGGCAGTCGCTGCGTGATGAGGCCCGGCGCTTCCGGTGGCCGGACAGGCCGGTGCTCTTCGACGAGCTGGAGCAGCGTTTCATGGCGGCCGGCTGCCGCTCCCCCCTCATGTACATCAACACCAGCCCGGCGCTGCTCAACGTCAAGCGCCGAGCCGCCGCGGCCGCTGTAGGGAGACAGGCGCCGTGAAAACGGCCGCGCCCGTTTCCATCACCTTGTCCAACCGTTTGAAGCTGCGCGGCCTGCCGCCGGTCCTGCGCGACAGCCTGATCGCCCGCCTGGAGATGGAAAACCCCCAGTACGTCGAAGCGACCCGCCTGGGCCGGTGGACCCGGGGTATGCCCAAGGTGCTGCGCTATCATCAACGCCTGGGCGCTGATGGGTTGATCGTCCCCCGGGGGTTCATTCGCCAGGTGGTGGACATGTGCCGACAGCACGGCCTCGGTTTTCGCATCGAGGATCGCCGCCGGAACCTTCCCCCGGTGGATTTCGCCTTCCAGGGTGAACTCAAGCCGTTTCAGCAAAAGGCGGTGACCGACTGCCTGGCCAAGGATTTCGGCGTGCTCAGCGCGCCAACGGGATCGGGCAAGACCGTCATGGCCCTGGCCGTGATCGCGGCCAGGCGCCAGCCGGCCCTCATCGTGGTACACACCCGAGAGCTGCAGGACCAGTGGATCGAGCGTATCGGCCGCTTTCTCGGCCTGCCGCCCGAGCGCGTGGGCCGCATCGGCGGCGGGCGGGTGGCGCCGGCGGGCGAGATCACCGTTGCCATGGTCCAGACCCTCTACAAGCACCTGGACGCCGTGGTACCCACCGTGGGCTTTCTCGTGGTGGACGAATGCCACCGCTGCCCGAGCCGCACCTTCACCGAGGCGGTGACCGCCTTCGACTGCCGCTACATGCTGGGCCTGTCGGCCACCCCCTGGCGGCGCGACAAACTCTCCAGGCTGATCTTCTGGCATTTGGGCAACACGGCCCACGAGATCGAGCACCGGCGCCTGGTGGCCAGCGGGGACGTGCTCGACGCCGAGGTGATCATGCGCGAGACGGACTTCAAGCCGTATTTCGACCCGGTCACCGAGTACAGCCGCATGCTCTCGGAGCTTACCGCGGACGATTCCCGCAACCGCCTCATCGCCGCAGACGTGGCCCGGGAAGCGGCCGAGGCTTCCGGTACCATCCTGGTGCTCTCCGACCGCCGCCGCCACTGCGAGACGCTCCAGGGGTTGCTGCGCCTGGGCCACGGGATTGCCGCCGAGAAGCTCACCGGGGACATGCCGGCCGCCGAACGCCAGGCCTTGCTGGAACGGATCAACCGCGGCGAGGTGCGCGTGGTGGTGGCGACGGGCCAGCTGGTGGGTGAAGGCTTTGACTGCCGCGATCTTTCCAGCCTCTTTCTTGCCACCCCGATCCGCTTCAGCGGGCGGGTGATCCAGTATCTCGGAAGGGTGCTGCGCCCGGCGCCGGGCAAGCAGAAGGCCCGGGTGTTCGACTACCTGGACAGCCAGGTGGATGTCCTGGTGGCCGCGGCCCGGGCCCGTCAGCGCGTTTACGACCGGGGGGCGGCGTCACGCACCGTCGCCCGTGGCTGGTCGGCCCAGTCGCCCCTTCCCGATGATGGCTGACGGCCCCGGCGCTTCGAACCGTTCCGGGGCCTCCTGCTCCCGCCGGGAGGCGAGTTGAGCGGAACCACCGGGCCTGAATGACATCTTCTTACGAATATCTTGACCGCCCTCAGGCCGCCCGGGCCCTGAAGGCCGCCTCCAGGCCCGGGTCCATGGTGGTCTCGAAGCCGGAGAGCAGGGCCACCACCTGGCGCTGGGCGTCGAGGAACGTGATGTCGGCCTTGAGCCGGCGCGACGTGGCCGCCACTACCCGCATTTCGGCGGTAACCCCGTCGGCAGGAAACCGCCGGCAGTACTGCCGGTAGCTTTTGGCGCGGGTAGGCAGCGCCACCATGCCGAGCTGCACGTGGCTCCAGAGGATCGCCATCTGGAAGGCGGCGTCGAGGACCAACGGATCGGTGATCCAGTGGCGGCGCAGCGGCTGGCGGATCCATCGCTCCGGGTCGGGCGCCGGGGCCAGCCGGGCCACCATGCCCTGATCGCTGCATCCCTCGATGTGCCGGATGCCATGGAGGCGCTTGCCGTGAAATAGCACACGGCCGTAAGCTTCGCTGGGGCTGATGGGGAACGGTTTGAGGCCGGCCGGCGGCGGCGGTGGCGCCGGGGCGGCCGGGGGGGTGTCGGCCAGCAGGGCCCGGGCCCGGCTGTGCACCGGTCCGCTGCCGTTGTGGCCGTTGCCGTTGAACAGGGCCACGGGCACTTCGAAGAGCCCGTCGCGGCGCACCGAGGGGCCGTTCATCAGCTTGACCGGATGCGGCTTGCCGTCGAGCTTGATGCCGCTGAGCACCCGCAGGTCGTCCAGGCCCACCAGGGTCAGCCCCGGGTTGGCATGCAGGGCCGTGTGCCCGAGCCATTCAATCATTAACGCCAGGGGCACCACCGGACGGCCGCCCAGCACGTGGTCCGCCAGCACGGGAAACCGTTCCAGGTCTACTTCCTGGGCCAGGGCCAGCTCAAGGTTGTCTGGAACCGATAGCGCGGCGGTGTCGCAAGCCGTTGCTTTTGTTTCAAGGCTTCCGCCCACCACCATTTCCACCTCGGCGGCTTCGCGATCAGCCATGGCACGTACCATGGCCGCGGCGCCGGCTGCCGGATCCAGCAGAGACACCCCGCGGGCGGCAAAGTGCCGCTTGAGGCTCTCGTCCACCATGCCCCCGTCCCACGGCCCCCAGTTGATGGCCAGCACCCGGGTTTCGGGGCGCCGGCGGGCCAGGTCCACCGCGGCCTTGTTGAGCCACTCGTTGGCCATGGCGTAGTCGGCCTGGCCGATGTTGCCGAAGCGGGCAGCCACCGAGGAAAACACGACCACGTAGCGCAGTGGATCGTCGGCGGTCAGGGCCAACAGGTTCTCCCAGCCCCGTACCTTGGTATCGAAGACCGCGTCAAACTGCGCATCGGTCTTGTCCTCGATGCGCCGGTCGGCCAGGGTGCCGGCCCCGTGGATCACGGCCTGGATCGGTCCGTGGGCGGTGCGCACTTCATCAATGGCCCGGGCCACTTCTTCCCGCTGGCGCACGTCCACGGAGCGGTAGATCACGGTGGCGCCGGCCGCCTGCAAGCGCTCCAGGTTACGGCGCACCTCGGCCTCGGCGCTCAACTGCGCAGCCCGCTCGGCCAGTTGGCGCGGGCCGACCTTGCGGCCGGCAAACTCGGTTTCCAGCAGGGCTTGGCGGATCTCGGCCGGCGTGTCCAGGCCGTTCATCCACTCCGGCGCCGGACCGGGCAAGGGAGAACGGCCCAGGATCAGGTAGACCGGTTTCACCTCCCTGGCCAGGGCGAGGAGCGCCTCGGCGGTGATGCCGCGGGCCCCGCCGGTGGCCACCACCACCGCCCCCGGCGACAGGCGGAGCTGGCCTTCCGCGTAGGGCGCAGGGGTCATTTCCAGGCGATACCAGCCGTTGGGGGTCACGCCGATTTCCACCGGGTCTGCCGGGCCGGCGCTCAACAGGACTTTTGCCGCAGTTTCAGCGGCTGCCCCGGCATCGGTCCAGTCATCTCCCACGTCCAGCACCCGGCACACCACCCCCTCCAGCTCCAGGGCCGCGGTTTTCACCAATCCCGCCAGGGCGCCGCTGGAAGGTGCCGCCAGCGGCCCCTTGAGAAAACCGAAGGCCCCGTCCAGCCGGGTGACGGCGGCCAGCAGGGCCCCGCCGTGGCCGGCGGCCCGGGTCAGGTCGCCCGCCAGGCGCCGGGTGAGGGCGAAGGCCCGCTTCAAATAGCCATGATCCGCATCGCCGGGTTCGGCAACCATCACCAGCCCGGAGATCCGGGTCAGGTCACCGTCGCCGGCCAGGACGGTGTCGAGCTGCCGGGTGGACCGGTGCACGGCATTCAAGCCTGTTTCCTTCAAGCATTGCGCCAAAATCGGCCCCAGGTCGGCATCGCCGCCGGCCACCAGCACTTGGCCGTCGGGCGCCAGTTTCAATGAAGCGGTATCCTTCGGCGGGGTATAAGGCGCGGCCGCCACAAATCGCCGCGGGGCCAGCGTATCGAGCTGCGGCAAACCAGGGCCCTCGCTCGTCGGGGGAACCGCCGGGCCAGGGCAGGGCGCCGGGGCGGGCGTGCCCTGGAGCGAGGGCTGAACATCGGCCTGCGATCCGTCCAGGGCTGCGGCGATGTCGCCCAGGGTTTTAAGCTCGGCCATCTGTTCGGCGGAAACCGACCCGCGGCCGGGAAGTCGTTCCTCCAGGGCCGAGAGGATCTCCACCCGCTTGATGGAGTCGATGCCCAGGTCGGCCTCCAGGTCCATTTCGGCGCCGAGCATGTTTTCCGGGTAGCCGGTGAGCTCGGAGACCACGGTTACCAGGGTGGACAATACCTCACCG